>Ga0315912_10002937_pt1 | contig 17480 bp, 21 predicted proteins | sample VfabasoilMG_FD_204469 | JGI IMG/M metagenome (GOLD analysis project Ga0315912, IMG submission 204469) | Garden soil microbial communities collected in Santa Monica, California, United States - V. faba soil | ecosystem: Environmental > Terrestrial > Soil > Garden | place: USA: California...
GCGCTCATCGTGGTGTTTCTTATCTTCATGTTCGGCATTACGTCGCTCTTCGGCTCGTTCATGGGCCGCGGCGCTTAGCACAGGAAACTGACTGAATGACTCGGAAGAAACTTCTCATCGGCCTCATCATCGTGGTTGTCCTGGGCGGAATGGCCTGGGCGAATCTTTCGGTCAAGCGGACGTCTGGCGTCACGATCAACGTGGAAAAGATCGAGGCGCGTGATCTCGAGGCGCAGGTCACGGCCAGCGGCAAGGTTCAGCCACGGCGAACGGTCAAGGTCAGCAACGAAGCGTCGGGCAAGGTCCTCAGGCTGGCCGTTCGCGAAGGTGATGTCGTGACGAAGGGCCAGGTGCTGGTCGACATCGACCCGACCCAACTCCAGACCATCGTGGAGCAGCGCGAAGCGAGTCTGGCGACCGCCAGGTCGCAGCTCAGCCAGACCGAAGTATCGGTTGACAACGCGAAGATCGCGCTGAGCCAGGCCCAGGACACGCTCAAGCGTGCCGAGGCCTCGGCGTCGAGTGGCCTGATCCCGCGCGAACAGCTCGATCGCGCCAGAAACGAGGTTAAGACCTACACCTCCAACCTGAAGAGCACCGAGCAGTCCGTGCTGACGCAGCAACAGCGCGTCAAGCAGGAGGAAGCGAACCTGGCGAGCGCGCAGATCGACCTCACGAAAGTGCGGGTGGTCTCCCCCATCAACGGCATCGTGACGCAGCGCCTGATTGAAGAGGGCGAGACGGCGCGCTACAACGCCATCGGTGGTGGCACGGACCTGCTGGCGATCGCCGACATGTCGGGGATCGAAGCGGAAATCGAAGTCGATGAGACAGACATTCCGTTCATCAAGATCGGGCAGCTGACGAAGGTCTCGATCGACGCCCTACCGGGCAAGGAATTCCCCGGACGCGTCACTGAAGTCGGCAACAGCCCGATTCAGGCGGGCGGAGCCACGGGCGGCCGGGCAACCAACTTCAAGGTGAAGGTCACGATCGACGGCACCGTGCCGGACGTTCGGCCGGGCTTCACATGCACGGCGGTGGTGACGACGGCGACGCGGAAGAAAGTGCTGTCGGTGCCGATTCAGGCGATGACCGTGCGCGAAAAGATCGTCGATGCTGGCGGCAACATCGTCGCGGATACACCGGTGGCCGCCGCGAGCGGAACGCCCGTCGCGACGCCGACGCCTGGCGCTGCGCTGAAAGACGGCCAGAGCCGCAAGGAGATCGAAGGCGTCTTCCTCGTGCGCGACGGCAAGGCGGTGTTCGCGCCGGTCAAGATCGGCATCGCCGGCGACAAGTACTACGAGGTGCTGGGCGGCCTCAAGGAGGGTGACGAAGTGGTCACCGGGCCGCCGACGGCTGCGCGGACGCTGAAGGAGGGCGATGCGGTCAAGGTGACTGCGGCGACGCCCTCCAGCGGCACGACACCGGGACGCTGATGCATCAGTTTCTCGAGGCCGCCAGCATCGCCGTGCAGGCGATCTGGTCGAACAAGCTGCGGTCCCTGCTGACCGTACTGGGCAATGTCGTGGCGGTCACGTCAATCATTGCCGTGGTGTCGCTTGTCCAGGGATTGAACGCCAGCGTCAAGGACGCGATTCAGTCACAGGTCGGGGCCGATTCCTTCGCGGTCATTCGAAATCCGCCGACGTTCACGCGCGAGCAGGCGACGCGCGCCGCCAGCAACCCTCGCGTGACGCTCGAAGAAGCTGAAGCCCTGCGCAACTTCGGCGGCCATATCAAGCTGGTGATGGCGGAGGCCGGGGGCGGCGGTCAGGCGAAGTACCGGAACGAGTCGCTCGATTCGCTCCAAATCCGGGGCGTGACGCGCGAATACAACCTGCTGGCGACCACCCGAATCGAACGCGGCCGGCCAATCGGCGCGCGGGAGTTCGATGATTCGCGACCAGTCGCCATCCTGGGCTGGGCGGCCGCCGATCGCCTCTTCGGCATGGTCGACCCGATCGACAAGGTGTTCACGCTGGCGGGCACGCACTTCAAGGTCGTCGGCGTCGCCGAAAAGAAGGGCGCCATTCTGGGCCGGTCGCAAGACGAGTTTGCGGTGATTCCGCTCGGCGCGTTTCAGAAGATCTTCGGATCCCGCCAGTCCCTTTCACTGACGGTCACGCCAACCGATCCGTCGGCCACGAAACTCGCGATGGACGATGCGACCGTCGCGATGCGCGTCGCGCGTCGCTTGCGCCCCAAGGACAAAGACAACTTCGGCGTGGTTTCGGCCGACACATTCCTTGACTTGTACAATCAGGTCACTTCCGGCATCTTCGCGATCCTGATTGGCGTCGTGAGCTTGTCGCTGGTCGTCGGCGGCATCGTCATCATGAACATCATGTTGATGGCCGTCACGGAGCGGACGCGGGAAATCGGACTGCGCAAGTCACTGGGCGCGCGTCGGCGCGACATCCTGTGGCAGATTCTGACCGAGTCCGTCACCCTGTCGACCTTCGGCGGCGTGATCGGCACGGGCCTGGGTTTCGGCGTCGCGCAGATCATCAGCCATTTCAGCCCCCTGCCGGCCATTGTCGAAGTGTGGTCCGTCGTGCTCGGCGTTTCCGTCACGGCATTCGTCGGGTTGTTCTTCGGCTTGTATCCCGCCACGCGGGCGGCCAAGCTGGATCCAATCGAAGCGCTGCGGCGCGAGTAGGCATAGCATGCGGTGGTCGCTCTTCGACGAAATCGTCCGGATGTCGTGGGACACGCTCCGGAACAACAAAATGCGGTCGACGCTCACGGTGCTTGGCGTGGTCATCGGGATCACCTCCATCGTCGGCATGACCTCGCTGATTCGCGGCTTCGATCAGTCGCTGCGCGATTCAATCAAGACCATCGGGTCGGACACGATTTTCATCGCCAAGTTCTCCGCCATCAGCCTGTCGTCGGGCGCCAGCTTCCAGGAAATGATGAAGCGCCCCAATATGACGCCGGAGGACGCCGCCGCGATCCAGAAGGGCGCGCCGTCGATCGAGGTCGTTTCGGTCATCCTTGGCCAGGGCGGTACCCAGGAGACGTTGTCGCACGGCAACCAGAAGACCAAGCCGATTCCGATCCTCGGCGTCGAGGACGACTATCCACGCATGGCGCAGTTGCCGGTGGAGATCGGCCGCTTTTTCACGGCGACGGAAGTGGAACGCCGCAAGAACGTCGTCGTCCTGGGACAGTCGCCTTACACGGCCCTGTTCCCCGGGCTCGACCCGATCGGCAAGAAGATCCGGCTGGGTCTCGCGGAGTACGAAGTGATCGGCGTGCTCAGCAAGCGTCCGTCACTCGGCGGCCTCGCACAAGGCGTGGACGACCTCGCGGTGATTCCGCAGACGACGTACCAGAAACAGTTTGGCTTGCGCGCGGTCAACTTCGGCCGCGGCGAAATGCGGCCGATCATGATTGGCGCACTGCCGCGCGAAGGCGTGGGCATCGAGCAAGCCAAACGCGAAGTGGAGGACGTGATGCGGATTCGCCACGGACTCCGGCTCGACCAGCCTAACGACTTCGACGTCATCACGCAGGATGCCGTGCTGGGACTTTGGGATCAGATCAGCCAGGCGACATTTCTTGCGCTGGTCGTGTTGTCATCGATCGCGTTGCTGGTGGGCGGGATTGGCGTGATGAGCATCATGACAATCAGCGTCACCGAACGCACGCGGGAGATTGGTGTTCGAAAGGCCCTCGGCGCGCGCCGGGTCGAAGTGCTCTGGCAGTTCCTGCTGGAGGCGGTCTTCCTCACCTCGGCGGGCGGAATCCTCGGCATCCTGATCGGCAGCGGCATCGGCCTGGGCGTGCATTGGCTCACCGGCTTCCCCGTCTCGCTGCCCTGGTGGTCGTTCGGCATCGGCATCGGCTTCTCGGCCACCGTCGGTGTGTTCTTCGGGATGGTCCCCGCCATCCGGGCGTCAAGACTGGATCCGATAGAAGCCCTGCGTTACGAATAGCTCCATCCACCGATCGGCAATATGATCAGGCCGATCGGAGGATCCCCATATGAAGGTCTTCGAGGCGGCGGGCATTCGCAACGTGGCGGTCGTGGGACACAGCGGCTCGGGCAAGACGCAACTGATTTCCGCCGCGCTTTTCGACGCCGGATCCGTCAATCGCTTCGGCAAGGTTGACGAAGGCAGCACGGTCACCGACTACGACGAGGAAGCAATCGCGCGGAAGCACACGTTGGCCGCGTCCCTGGCCTACCTCGAATGGGACAAACAAAAAATCAATCTAATCGACACGCCCGGCATGGGCAACTTCCTGACCGACGCGCGGTCGGCGTTGCGCGTCGCCGAGGCGGCCGTAGTCGTCGTAGACGCGGTCTCGGGCGTTCAGGTATCGACGGAGAAAGTCTGGGAAGCCGCGACGGATCTTCAGTTGCCGCGGCTCATCGTCTGCACGCGACTTGATCGCGATCGCGCGAGTCTTGCGCGGGCGGTCGACTCGATGCAGGCGCATCTCGGGCGCAACTGCATTCCGGTGCAATTGCCCATCGGCGAAGAGCGCGGATTCCGCGGCGTCGTGGACCTCGTGAGCATGAAGGCCTGCACATTCGCCACGGATGATTCCGGTACGATGACGGAGAGCGCCGTCCCGGACGAGTTGTCAGCCGCCGCCAAAGAGGCGCGGGATGGCCTCATCGAAATGGTGGCTGAGGCCGACGATGCGCTGATGGAAAAGTTTTTTGAACACGGCACCCTCACGCAGGCAGAGTTGATTGAGGGACTGACGCGTGCGGTCCGATCCGGCCGCCTGTTTCCGGTGTTCTGCACCTCCGGCCTGCATAACATCGGCGTCCAGCCGTTGCTGACCGCCATGCTGACCTACGTCCCGTCTCCGGCCGAACGCCAGTTTTCCGGCACGAACGTGCGTGGCGAAACCGTCGGCCGCGCGGCTGACGACAAGGCGCCGCTGGTGCTCTGGGTGTGGAAGACCATCGCCGATCAGTTCGCGGGCCGCATCACGATGTTCCGCGTCGTGTCAGGCACGGTGAAAGCGGACACGACGATTCACAATGTCACCCGGGATCAGCCGGAACGGCTGGGTCACCTGTACGCGATGCTCGGGAAGACGCAGACCGGCGTGCCCGAATTCCGCGCCGGGGACATCGGCGCGGTCGCCAAGCTGAAAGACACCCACACGAACGATACGCTGGGTGACAAGCTCGCCGGTTTTTCGGTTCCGCCGATACCGTTTCCGGAACCCGTCCTCTCGTACGCCATCGAGCCGAAGAGCCGGAACGACGAGGACAAGATCGGACCGGCCATGCAGCGCCTGCACGAGGAAGATCCCTCGATTGGCTACATCAGGGACCCGCAGACGCACGAACTGCTGCTGGCCGGCCAGGGACAGTTGCACATCGAGGTCACGGTCGCCAAGTTGCGGCGTCGATTCGGCGTCGAGGTCACGCTCAAGCCACCGCGCATCGCGTACCGCGAAACGATTACCGCGAAGGTCGAGGCGCACGGCCGGCACAAGAAACAGACCGGCGGCCACGGGCAGTTCGGCGACTGCAAGATCCGGATGGAGCCGATGCCTCGCGGGTCCGATTTCGCGTTCGAGGATGACACCTTCGGCGGATCCATTCCGCGGCAGTACATTCCCGCGGTCGAGAAAGGCATCCAGGACACACGGCTGCGCGGCTACCTGGCCGGCTACCCTGTGGTGGACTTCCGGGTCGTCGTCACCGACGGGTCGTATCACGACGTGGATTCAAGCGAAATGGCGTTTCGGCTGGCCGGGCGCCTGGCGTTTCGCGACGGCATGACGCGCGCGCGGCCGACGCTGCTCGAGCCCATCATGAACGTCGAGATCTACGCGCCGAATGATTTCGCCGGCGACCTGATGGGCGACCTGAACAGCCGGCGCGGACGCATCGCCGGCATGGATACCAAGGGTTCCTCCACCGTGATTCGCGCCACCGTGCCGATGGCGGAAATGCTGAGTTACGAACAGACGCTCACCTCCACCACCGGCGGCCGTGGCGCCTACCACATGGAGTTCTCGCACTATGACGAGGTGCCCGGACATCTCCACGGCAAGATCATCGCGGCGTCCAAAGCGGAACGCGGCGAGGTCAAGGAAGAAGAGGAGTAGGACCGAACCGGGTACACTGGTCACAGCATGTTGAAAGCTGTCTTGATCGGCACGGCGCTGCTGCTGTCGGCCGTCGTGGGAACGCTCACGCAGACTCCGCCACCGGCGCAGACGCCCGTGCCCACGCCGGTGCAAACGCCGCCGGCGCCGACCCAGACGTTTGAAGAGTTTCTGGCGGGCGTGCGAACCGAGTCGCTCAAGCTCGGAATCCGCCAGGCGACCCTCGACGCGGCGCTGGCAGGCCTCGAACCGAATCCCGTCGTCGTCGCCCGCGACCGCGCGCAGCCGGAACTCACGCAGAGTCTGGACGACTACGTCACCCAGCGGCTGACGCCAACCCGAATCCAGACGGCAAAGACAATGGCGGAGACGCACGCCGCGCTGCTGGCGCGCATCGACGACACCTATGGCATCAGCGCGCCGATGATGGTGTCGATCTGGGGACTGGAATCGAATTTCGGCGCGTTCACCGGCACCTACCAGACCATCACGTCGCTGGCGACGTTGGCCTACGACGGCCGCCGGTCCATCTTCCGCGACGAACTCTTCGCGGCGCTCAAGATTATCGACGCGGGCAAGGTCAAGGCTCCGGACCTCAAGGGTTCCTGGGCCGGCGCGATGGGCCAGCCCCAGTTCATGCCCTCCAGTTATCTCACCAACGCGGTGGACTTCGACGAGGATGGTCGCGCCGACATCTGGACCTCACTGCCGGACGTCTTCGGATCGATGGCCAACTACCTGAAAAACGCCGGCTGGCGCAAAGGCGAACGCTGGGGACGCGAAGTGCTCGTCTCGAAGGCCGTCATCGACAAGATCGATCGCGCGGTGGCGATGCGCACGCGCGGGTGCCGCTCGATCCGCGAGATGACCGTGGCGCAGCCGCTCGACGAATGGTCGAAGCTCGGCGTGAAACTGCTGAACGGCCGCGCCCTGCCCAGCGGCACGGACGCCGCGTCGCTGGTTCGTGGGCAGTCACGCTACTTTCTCGTCTACCGCAACTTCGAGGCGCTCCTGGCTTACAACTGTTCGAATGCCTACGCGGTGAGCGTCGGCATGTTGGCGGACACGATTGGGGCAAGTCAGAAGTAGGAAGTCAGAAGTCAGAAGTCAGAAGTACGGACGACGAACGAAGGGCCGAGGCGCGCAGACGATGACGGTGTCGTATGAAAACTCGAAGGCGGTCTTTCAGGGGATCAAGGCCGCCGGCGTCACGTCACTGTCGGCGATGCCCGAGACGTGGCTGGGACTACTGCTCCACCAGGCCGAGAAGGACCCGGACGTCACGCTCATCCAGGTGGCCAAGGAAGAAGAGGCGATTGGGATCGCGGCCGGCGCGTACTTCGCCGGCGAGCGGCACGTCCTCCTCATGCAGAATCACGGCTTCCTCGCCGCCATCAACGGCATTGTCTCGCTGGCGCAGCTCTACAGCGTGCCGCTCTGCATGCTGATTGCGTTCCGCGGCCATTGGGGCGAACCGTATCCCTGGCACACGCGCGGCGGTCTCGTCACGGAAGGCGTGCTCCGGGCGCTTGGCATTCCCTTCGAATACGCGCGCGATCCGCTGACCGTGGGCCGCCAGATTCACGAGGCCTACACGCTGTCGCAGAGTTCACTCTCACCGGTCGCGCTGCTGCTCACGCGGGACCTGATGGAAGACTGAGATGAAGCGCGCCGAATGCATCGCGATGCTCTACCCGGAGATCGACGACCGGCTCGTCGTGACGATCATGGGCGCCTGCGCCCAGGAGCTCTACGACCTCGGGCACCGGGAAAACTTTTTCTATCTCCAGCACGCGATGGGCCTGGCCTCGTCGATCGGCCTCGGTCTCGCGATGCACCTGCCGGCTGAGCGCGTGGTCGTGCTTGACGGCGACGGGTCCGTGCTCATGAACCTCGGCACGCTGGCAACGATGGCACGGTACCGGCCGAAGAATCTGGTGCACATCATCTTCGACAACGGCAGTCTCCTGTCCACGGGCGGCTTCGACTCCCATACGACATCGGGCATCACCGATCTCGCGGCCATCGCCAAAGCCGCCGGGCTCGAGCACGTCAGCCGCGCGGACACGATCATGGAGTTCGGGGAAGCCGTGCTGGCGGCGTTCGCACGGAACGATCTCAGCGTCATCGTCGCGAAAGTCTCAGCGGTCGGGCCGAATCACTATGGGATGGATCTGGCGCTGCCGGAGAACGCGTTCCGGTTCCGGCGCTGGATCAGCGGACGCCGGCCTGCGAAGAGTTAACCGTGAAGCAGTGAAGAGCTTCATGTTTGGCCACTCAAATTGGTTAACCCCAAAAAGAGCCTTCACTGCTTCATGGTTAACCAAACGCTAATTCCAGCTGAGCCCTTTGAGCTGATCGAGATTCACATTGCCGCCCGACAGCACGCAGACGACGCGCGATCCGGCGGGCGCTTTGATGAGGCCATGCAGCAGCGCGCCCACCGTTGACGCGGCCGCGCCCTCCGGCACCAGCTTCGTGTACTGCATCGTCCACACGACGGCGTCGAAAATCTCGCTGTCCGGCAGCGTCACGATCTCATCCACGAAATCACGGACGACTTCGAAGGTCAGTTGGCCGACGCGCTTCACGCGCAGACCATCGATGATGCAGTCCACGCGATCGAGCGTGACGACCTCACCGGCCTCGACGGATCGCTGCATGCCCGGCGCGCCTGAGGACTCCACGCCGATGATGCGAATGGCCGGATTCGCGGCTTTGGCGGCCATCGCCACGCCGGAGATCAGGCCGCCGCCGCCAATCGGCACCACAATGACGTCCACTTCGGGCCAATCCTGAAGAATCTCCAGGCCAACGGTGCCCTGCCCGGTCATCAACTGGCGATCGTCGAACGGATGGATGTACGTGTAGCCCTTCTCCGCGACCAGTGCCTTCGCGCGTTCGTTGGCCTCGTCCCAGATGGATCCGTGCAGCACGACCTCCGCGCCGTAGGCACGCGTGGCATCGATCTTTGACGGTGTGGCATTCGCGGCCATGCACACGACGGCCTTGATGCCGTGGATGCGAGCCGCCAGCGCGACGCCTTGTGCATGATTGCCCGCCGACGAGCAAATCACGCCGCGGCGCTTCTGGTCGTCCGAGAGCTGCGCGAACTTGTTGAGCGGTCCGCGAATTTTGTACGACCCGGTGCGCTGGAACAGCTCGGCCTTGAGCCGCACATCAAAACCGCTCAGTTCGGACAGCGTCCGGGACGACAGGAGCGGCGTGTGGTGTACGTGCGCGCCCATCCGGGCGCGCGCGTCGGCAAATTCCTGGCTCGTGACGGGCTGCATGGTGTCCTTGACCTCAGTCCCGCCACGCGAGGCCGACCGCGGCGACGGCGGCCTTGTACGGCTTGATGCGGCGATCGTCGGACGATACCTCTTCGGTCGACGCAATCGCCTCGACCAGCTTCAGCTCGGCCTTTGAAAACTCGTTCACACCCGGCGCGAGGCGCACCACCAGCGCACACGCCCCTTCGCTCGCCTTGGCCAGCTTTCCGCCCGTCCACGACAGCACGGAACCGCCGCCCGGATAGTCGAAGTGCCGGAGCAGAAACGATCGGCCGTTGATCAAGTCGACTTCCGCGATGGGCGTGCCCGTGCTCAGCCCTTCCGGTGTCCGCCACGCGCTCTTCTTCTCGAACGTCGTGAACGACGCCATGCGCGCGTGGGCGGCATCCGCCCATCGAATCTCGATCCGGCGTTCGGGTGTCTCGGGGAAGATGACCGTGCCTGGCTCGTTGCCGCCGTCGGGCGCGGCGACCGGCGCGTTCACGACATTCGTGCGGCCGTACTGCTGGCGGAGGTCTTCGACGCCGGTCCGGTTCGAAATCGACTGGCACGAGAGAACAAAGTCAGCCGCCTGTGCGCGCGTCGAGACCGGCTTCGCCACGCCGATGGCCATCACCGCGGCGGCACCGGCCAAAAAACAACGGCCTGACGCTCGAAGAGCATCAGGCCGTCTGTGATTTTGAACCATAGGACCTTTGGACCCTTGGACCTTGGGACCCTTGGACCTTGCTACGCGCCGCCGGACTTCCGCGGCGTGCTGATCTTCTTGCCGGCGCCCCGGGCGTCCACGCGGCCACCCTTGCCGTCCGGAGCGGCGTCCTTCTTGCGGCCGCCGCCGAGCGCGCCACGCAGCCGGTCGCCCATCGACTTCTTCTTGGGCTTGTCGCCGCCTGTTGAGTCCGCCGTCTTGTCGGCCGCTTCCTTCGGGTTGTACTCGCTGCCGACGAGCTCGACGGACGCCAGGTCCGCCGCGTCGCCGCGACGATGGCCGAGGCGCAACAGGCGGGTGTAGCCGCCTGGCCGCTCGGCAAACCGCGGCGCAATCGTCTCGAACAGCTTCGACACGATTTCGCGGTCCGGAATATCCGCGGCCACGCGCCGGCGCGCGGTCACGGCACGCGAGCTGCCGGCCGGAGCGTCGAGACTGCGCTTGGCGATGGAAATAATCCGCTCCACGAACGGCCGCAGTTCCTTCGCCTTCGGCACGGTCGTCTGGATGTGCTCGTGTTCCAGCAGCGCGGACGCCTGGTTCCGCAGCATCGCGATGCGATGCTCGGTGACCCGGCCCAGTTTTCGATACGCAACTCTATGACGCATGGTTATCTCTCTATCGATCTATCTATCTATCGATCGATCTATCGCGCTATTTCAGATCGCGTGCCTGCCGCTCAGTCGGCGGTCGGAACGTCCAGGCGCATGCCAAGACCCAGCCCCATCGACGTGAGGATGTCCTTGATTTCGTTGAGGGACTTGCGGCCGAAGTTCTTCGTCTTCAGCATTTCGCCCTCGGTCTTCTGCACCAGCTCACGCAGCGTCCTGATGTTCGCGTTCTTCAGGCAGTTGTACGACCGCACCGACAGCTCGAGTTCCTCGACGCTCTTGTCGAGGTGCTCGTTGATCGATCGCGTCGGCTCGGCGCCCAGGCCGTCCAGCGGCTGATCGCCGGCTTCGTCGAGGCCCACGAAGATCGTGAAGTGGTCGCGAATCAGCTTGGCGGCGAGCGACACGGCGTCGCGCGGCGTGACGGCGCCATTGGTCCACACTTCCAGCGTCAGCTTGTCGTAGTCCGTCGTCTGGCCGATACGGGCGGCGTCGACGACGTAGTTGCACTTCTTGACGGGCGAATGGACCGAGTCGATCGGAATCCAGCCGATGCCGAGATCCTCGTCGAAGTTCTTGTCAGCCGCCACGTAGCCGCGGCCGCGCTTGATCCGCAGTTCCATTTCGAGCTTGCCGCCTTCGCTGACCGTCGCGATATGCGCATCCGGCTCGAGAATTTCGACGTCGGCGTCCGCCACGATGTCGCGCGCGCGTACTTCACCCGGCTTGAGCACGCGGATCGTGACCGTCTTCGCGTGATCCGAATGCAGCTTGAGCGGAATCTGCTTGAGATTCAGGATGATGTCCGTCGCGTCTTCGACGACGCCCTGAATCGGGGAGAACTCGTGGAGCACGCCCTCGATCTTGACCGCCGTCACGGCCGCGCCCTCAATCGAGGACAACAGCACGCGGCGCATCGCGTTGCCGACCGTCGTGCCGAATCCGCGCTCGAACGGCTGCGCCGAAAAGCGGCCGAACCGATCCGTCAACGTCTCGCGCTCGAACTCCAGCCGCTTGGGCCGCTGAAAACCTTTCCACAACATCGGAACTTCCTTTCGGACCTGCAGGTAACCATCGCCCTCCCGCCGCAGGTCCAGGGCTGCGGGACGATGGATTGGGGTTTACTTTTTTCTAGTTCGGCTGGGGCCCCACCCCCAGCCGCTGGTCACGACGCTCAGCGCCCTCACTACGTTCGGGGCTTCGCGCTCCTTTACTTACTTAGAGTACAACTCCACGATCAGCTGTTCCTGCACGGGCAGATTGATCTGCTCGCGCGTCGGCAGCTGCGAAATCCGGCCGGCCAGCGCGGCCGAGTCGAAATTGAGCCACTCGGGAATCCCGCGGCCCTTCACTTCTTCCATCGCGTGCTGGATGGTCGTGTTCTGCGCGCTCGCGACGCGGACGGCGATCGAATCGCCCGACCGGACCGAGTACGACGGAATGTCGACCTTCTTGCCGTTCACGTTGAAGTGCCCGTGACGCACGAGCTGCCGTGCCTGGGCACGCGACGTCGCGAAGCCCAGCCGGTAGACCACGTTGTCGAGCCGGCGCTCGAGCATCTGGAGCAGCAATTCGCCCGTGACGCCCTTCTGCCGGTCGGCCGCTTCAAAGTAGCGGCGGAACTGGCTCTCGAGCACGCCGTAGGTGCGCTTGACCTTCTGCTTTTCGCGCAGCTGGACGCCGTAGCCGGCCATCTTCGCTTTGCGCGCCCGGCCGTGCTGGCCCGGGGGGACATTGCGCTTCTCGATCGCGCACTTGTCGGTGTAGCAGCGCTCTCCCTTGAGGAAGAGCTTCATGCCCTCGCGCCGGCACAACCGGCAAACGGGTCCGATATATCGAGCCATCTATAATCCTCTTCGCTGACAAACGTCGAACTGAGTTAAACCCTGCGGCGTTTCGGCGGCCGGCAGCCGTTGTGCGGAATCGGCGTGACGTCGCGGATGGACTTCACATCGATGCCGACCGTCTGCAGCGCCCGAATCGCCGACTCGCGGCCCGCGCCGGGCCCTTTCACGCGCACTTCGAGGCTGCGCAGGCCATAGGCCTTCGCGCCGTTGCCGGCGGCAATCGCCGCCTGCGTCGCCGCGAACGGCGTGCCTTTGCGCGAACCCTTGAAGCCGATGCCACCGGCGCTCGACCACGCGATCACATGACCATCCACATCGGTGATCGTGATGATCGTGTTGTTGAAGGACGCCTGAATGTGCGCAAAGCCGTGGTGCACAATGCGCTTTTCGCCCTTCTTCTTGAACGCCTTCTTCTTCGGCGCTTTCTCGGTCTCGGGTGTTGCGGCGGCGTCGGTTGCGTCTTTTTTAGCCATAAGCTATTCGACCTTCTTCTTCGCGATCGTGCCCTTGCGCGGACCCTTGCGGGTGCGCGAATTCGTGCGGGTCCGCTGGCCTCGGGCCGGCAGATTACGCCGATGCCGCGATCCGCGGTAGCTCCCGATTTCCACCAGGCGCTTGATGTTCATGGAGATCTCCTTGCGAAGATCGCCTTCGACGCCGCCCACTTCCTCGATCACGCGGCTGATCTTCCGGACGTCGTCTTCCGACAGATCCTTGACCCGGATGTCCCCGCTGACGCCGGCGGACGTGAGAATGTCGTTCGACCGCTTGCGGCCGATGCCGTAGATGTACGTGAGCCCGATCTCGACGCGCTTGGTGCGCGGAAGATCAACGCCTGCAATGCGTGCCATGGCCTATCCCTGCCTCTGCTTGTGCTTCTGATTCGGGCAGATCACGCGCACGACGCCCTGCCGCCGCACGATCTTGCACTTGTCACAAATCCGCTTTACCGACGCTCTGACTTTCATCTCGTCTCCTGCCACCCGTTCGACACACCACCGTGTCGGCGGGGTCAGTCCCGGCTTACGCCAATCAGGGACAGACCCCATACACATCGATCTTCACGTCCGGCGTGTGATGCGACCGCGTCCCTGGTCCCGCGAGCTCAGCTCAACGGTGACCTTGTCGCCCACAACCAGCCGCACGAAATTCCGGCCGGCACCCGACGCCGCATGCGCGGTCACTTCGTGACCGCCTTCCACCGCCACCCGATACAACGCTCGCGGCAGCACCGCCAGCACCGTCCCGGTCACCGACACCGGCGCCATCGATCGCCCGCCCGTCCGGCCTACCTCGCGCCGGCTTGCGCCGCCGCGCTCGTGCGAGCCGACAACACCAACGGTCCGGCTTCCGACACCGCCACCGTGTGCTCGAAGTGCGCCGCCAGGCTGCCGTCCCTCGTCACCGCGGTCCAGCCATCGGCCAGCACTTTCGTTTCCGGCCGGCCCATCGCCACCATCGGTTCGATGGCGAGCACCATGCCGGCTTCGAGCCGCGGTCCGCGTCCGGGCGCGCCGTAGTTCGGAATCTGCGGCTCCTCGTGGAGCTTCTCGCCGATGCCGTGTCCGACGAACTCCCGAACGATCGAAAACCCGTGCATCTCGACCCACGTCTGCACCGCGTGGCCGATATCCGACAACCGGCCGCCCACCTGAACCTGCGCGATGGCCCGGTCGAGCGATTCCTGCGTCACGCGCAACAGCCGTTCCGCCGCTTCCGACGGACGGCCGACGGGCACCGTCACGGCCGAGTCGCCGTAATAGCCGTTCAACTTCACGCCGACGTCGAGCGAAATCACATCGCCGTCAACCAGTTTCCGCGACGCGGACGGAATGCCGTGGACGACTTCCTGATTGATCGACGCGCAGAGCGTCGCGGGAAACCCGCGATACCCCTTGAACGCCGGCACCGCGCCGGCATCGCGCACCGTCCGCTCGGCCAGCCGATCGAGATCGGCCGTAGTCACGCCAGGTGCCACCGCGGCTTCCAGTTCGGCCAATACCTCGGCCACCAACTGGTTCGCCGCGCGCAGCTTGGCGATCTCGGCCGCCGACCGGCACACGATCACGCCTGACCTCCCACCACCGACGCCACCGCCGCGGCCAGATCCGCCGCCACGGCGTCGGGCGTCTGGTCGCCTTCGACCGACCGAAACGTCGGCCGCGCCTGATAGAACTCGACGAGCGGTTGCGTATCCCGGTCGTACACCCGCAGCCGCTCGCGCACGATCTCGACGTTGTCGTCGCGCCGCTGGACGAGCTGACCGCCGCACTTGGCGCAGGCCGTCATGCCCGGCACCGCGTTCCAGCCGCAGGACGCGCAAATGCGCCGCAGCGTGAGGCGTTCGATCAGCGTCTCCTCCGGCATCTCAATATTCACCACGACGATGGGCGCCCGGTCGTTCACCATCCCGTCGAGCGCTCTGGCCTGCGCCACCGTCCGCGGAAATCCGTCGAGCACAAATCCCGGCAACGTGTCGGGCCGGCTCAGCCGCTCTTCCACGATGGCGATCATGATGTCGTCGCCAATCAACTGGCCCGCGTCCATCACGGCCTTGCTCGCACGCCCGAGCTCGGTGCCCGCCTGCACGGCTTCGCGCAGGATGTCCCCCGTCGAAATGCGCGGCACCCCACGGGTTCGCGCGAACCGCTCCGCCTGAGTGCCTTTGCCGGCCCCTGGCGCGCCCAACATGACGAGTCGCACAGCCAAGACGATTCGCCCCTATCCGCGGCGTCCGCGGATGCGCGTCTTCTTCATGAAGCCGTCGTAGTGCCTCATGATCAGCTGCGATTCCACTTGCTGAACCGTGTCCATGGCGACGCCGACAATAATGAGCAGCGACGTGCCGCCAAAGTAGAACCGGACGTTCATGCCGTCAGTAATGAACTTCGGCGTGACCGAATCCAGCCATTCGCCGATGAACGGAATCGGCGCCACCTTGAAGCCCGTGAGCATGAATTCCGGCAGCAACGCGATCAGCGCCAGATACACGGCGCCGGCCAGCGTGACGCGGGCCAGAATCGTGTCGATGTATTCGGCCGTCCGCTTGCCCGGACGAATGCCCGGCACGAAGCCGCCGTACTTGCGCATGTTCTCCGCGACGTCATCCGGATTGAAGATGATCGCCGTGTAGAAATACGCGAAGAAAATGATCATGCCGACGTACAGCAGGTTGTAGAGCGGATACCCCATGCTGATCTGGGTAATCGCGCGCTCCATGAAACTGCCGACCGGGAACACGTTCTTCATCGTCTGCGGAAACGCGAGGATCGAGGACGCGAAGATGACGGGCATGACGCCGCCCGTGTTCACCTTCAGCGGAATGTGCGTGCTGGCGCCGCCGTACATCCGGCGGCCCACCATGCGGCGCGCATACTGCACGGTCACACGCCGGGCGCCGCGCTCCATGAACACGACCGCGGCCACGACCGAAATCATCAGCGCGATCAGGAGGATGAGCCGGAACGGGCCCATCTCGCCGGTTTCCAACTGCGCCAGCGTGGCGCCGGCCGCGCGCGGCAGGCCGGCCACGATGCCGGAGTAAATGAGCAATGACATGCCGTTACCGATACCGCGCTCGGTGATCTGCTCACCCAGCCACATCACCAGCACCGACCCCGTCGTCATCGTCAGCACCGTCGTGAACCGGAACCACCAGCCCGGGTCGTACACAATCGGCAAGCCGCCCTGCACGCCCGTATAGGACTCGAGGAAGAGGGCGATGGCCATGGACTGCACCACGCTCAGCAGAATCGTGCCGTAGCGGGTGTACTGCGTGATCTTGCGCCGGCCCAGTTCGCCTTCCTTCGACAGCCGCTCGAGATACGGCCAGACGACCGTGAGCAACTGCAGAATGATCGAGGCGCTGATGTACGGCATCACGCCCAGCGCGAAGAGGGTCATCTGCGACAGGCTGTACCCGGAGAACATGTCGTACAGGCCGAACAGACCGCTCTTAGCGAGCTGATCCGCCAGTACGCCAAGCGCCTGGGTGTTAATCCCGGGCGTGGGTATGTGCCCGCCAACGCGGAAGACCGCGAGCAAGCCAAAGGTGTAGAACACCCGCTTGCGCAGTTCCGGAATGGCGAAGATGTTCTTGAGACTGTCCATAAACGGTTACTCGAGCACTTCCGTCGTGCCCCCGGCCGCCGCGATCTTCTCGGCCGCCTTGCCGCTGAACTTGTGCGCCTGCACCGTAAGCTTCTTCGTGATCTCGCCGCGGCCCAGCACCTTGATCCGCTTGCGCGTTTCACGCACGAGACCGCGCTCGCGCAGCAGCTCCGGCGTCACCGACGAACCCGCCTCGAACACTTCACCGAGCGTGTCGAGATTCACCACCGCGTATTCCACACGGAACGGATTGTGGAAACCGCGCTTGGGCACGCGCCGGTGCAGCGGCATCTGGCCGCCTTCGAACCCGCGCTTGAAACTGAAACCCGACCGCGACTGCGCGCCCTTGTGGCCTCGCGATGACGTCTTGCCGTGTCCCGAACCCGGGCCGCGGCCTACCCGCTTCTTCGGGTGCTTCGCGCCCTTGGGCGGGCGAATATTATGTAGCGACATTACGCACCTTCCACTTTGACCAAATGACGCACCTTCAGGATCAGCCCGCGCGTCTCGGGCGTATCCACCACCGTGACGGTGTGCCGAATCCGGCGAAGGCCCAGGCCGCGAATGGCCAGTTCCTGCTTCTTGTCGAATCCAATCGTGCTGCGCAGCTGCGTAATCTTGAGCGACTTCATGACGATGTCCTGTCCCGTCTCGGTCCGGGCCTTAGCGGCCGGTGTACCCGGTCAGCTCTTCCAGTTCCTTGCCGCGAAGCCTGGCGACCGCCGCCGGATCGCGAAGAGATTCGAGCGCCGCGAACGTCGCCCGCACCACGTTGTGCGGATTCGCCGAACCGAGCGACTTCGTCAGCACGTTGTGA
>Ga0315912_10002938_pt1 | contig 17478 bp, 15 predicted proteins | sample VfabasoilMG_FD_204469 | JGI IMG/M metagenome (GOLD analysis project Ga0315912, IMG submission 204469) | Garden soil microbial communities collected in Santa Monica, California, United States - V. faba soil | ecosystem: Environmental > Terrestrial > Soil > Garden | place: USA: California...
GAGTTGGTGACGCTGCGGGCGGGCGGCATCGTGCCGGTCGCGCGCCAGTACCCGGGCGCGCGCGAATTCGTCGAAGCCTATCGCAAGGAGTTTCCGGGAGCGGACCTTTCCTACCAAACGGCCCAAGGCTACGCAGCGTGTCAAGTCCTGCTTGAAGGCGTAAGGAACGCGGGCGCACTCGACAGCGAAAAGATACGTGATGCCATCCTGAAATTCGACTCTCACACAGTATTTGGCGCTTTCAAGATAGATCAGGGTGGTTTCCAGATCGGACACAAGATGGTTTTATTCCAGTGGCAGGACGGAAAAAAAGCGATAGTCTGGCCGGAGGAACTTGCTGCTGACCGGCCTCGATTTCCAACGCCGCCTTGGAGCCAGCGGAAATAACCATGCGTCGCCGGCGCACATTCCGGCGCTTGGCAACCTGAGGAGGATAGCGACATGAACCGACGCCGATTCATCCAGGACACTGGTGGAACTCTCATTGCGGCAGGTGCAGTTGCCGGCGCGCTTCATGCGCCCAGCGTGATCGCCCAGCCCAAGATCCAATGGCGGATGGCCACCACGTGGACGCCGGCGCTGGATGTCATGCAGGGATCCGCCCAGCGTCTCGCCAAGCTGGTCGAGGAGATGAGCGGCGGCCGTTTCCGGATAGAGGTGTTTCCTGCCGGCCAGCTCATGCCCGCGCTTGCGTGCTTTGATGCAACCTCCAAGGGTACCATTGAGGCATTCATGGGAGCGTCGTATTACTGGGCGGCGAAGGACCCGGCAGTGCAGTGGTTCACCAGTGTTCCGTTTGGAATGAATCCTGCGGGTATGGCGACATGGTACTTCCACGGCGATGGTCTTAAACTGTGGGAGGAAACCTATGCCCCGTTCAACGTCGTGCCCCGACCAGGCCCCGCCACAGGCCCGCAGATGGCCGGCTGGTTCAAGAAGAAGATTAATACGATCGCCGACTTCAAGGGATTAAAGATGCGCATGCCGGGGCTCGGCGGCCAGGTCATTTCCAAGGCCGGTGGAACCGTGGTTCTGACGCCTGGTGGCGAGATCTACGCCGCCTTGGAGCGCGGCGTGATCGACGCCACAGAGTGGGTGGGCCCCCATGACGACATGAAGCTGGGTCTGCATAACACGGCCCCGTTCTACCACTATCCCGGTTGGCACGAGCCGGCCACAACGCTGGAGTTCGGTTTCAACAGGAAAGCCTACGATGCACTTCCGGTGGAATTGCGGCGCACGATCGATTACGCCGTCGCCGCTGTACGCGAGCTGGGGTTGACGGAATATGAAGCGAAAAATGCGATAGCCCTGGAGCGACTGAAAACCGAGTTCAAGGGGAAGGTGGAGATAGTTCCCTTGCCGATGGCGGTGCTGGCGGACCTCAAGAAAATGGCAAATGAGGTCATTGCCACGGAATCCACGAAGAGTCCGATGGCCAAGAAAGTGTACGCCTCGTTCTCGAGGTTTCAAACACGACTTGGCGGCTGGCGCCAGATCTCGGAGGGAGCCTACCATCAGTTCGTTGCCTGAAGCCGCGCGCTGGGGGAGCAGACATGGAGCCGGTCGTGCGACAGGCTGTGCCGTAACCCTTCGCCGCTGCCGCTGCCGCTGGATTGGGCTTCTGCTTGCGGGCATGGTCGCATTCACTGCGCCTTATGCCGAGGCGCAGGATACGCGCCGCGTTTTCCGCATTGGCGTCCTGAACGAGGCCTGGGCCGCAAATCATCCCACTGTCGAAGGGCTGAAGGCCGGCCTACGCGAACTCGGGTTACTTGAGGGCCGCAATGTCACCTTCGATATCCGCTTTACCGAGGGTAAGCCCGGCGCAACGACCGCGGCCGCCGCCGCCCTGGTGAAAGCGGGTGTCGACCTGATTTTTACCAGCAACGAGGCGGCCACGCTGGCGGCCAAGGAGGCCACCCGCAGCATTCCCATTGTCTTTACGCTGGTGGGCGACCCGGTGGCAACTGGCATAGTCGTCAGCCTCGCCCGCCCGGGCGGAAACCTCACCGGGATCTCCAGTCAGAGTACCCAACTCACTCCCAAGCGCCTGGAGTTTCTAAAGACGATCGTTCCGGCCGTGCAGCGCGTATGGTTTTTCCATCATAGCGACGATGTGACCGATAGCGTGGCGCTGGAGGCGGCCCAAAAGCTGGCGCCCAGGATCAAGCTGGAACTCGTATCCAGGCCGGTTACCGGTCTCGACGAAGTCGTGCGCGTGCTGAAGGAACTCCGGCCGGGAGATGCCTTGCTCTCGCCTACCGTCGATACCCTTGACATTCCGGCGACGTTACTGGAAGCCTCATTGAAGTCGGGCATCCCAGCGGTTTTCCCCGCGGCATTGTGGGTGGGCCACGGAGGTCTGGTGTCTTACGGCCCGGACTTCCATGCACAGGGCGTGCAAGCCGGGCGTCTCGTGGCTAAGATCCTAGGTGGGGCACGTCCCCGCGACCTGCCAATCGAGGGAACCGACAAGATCGACCTTGCGGTCAACCTGAAGACCGCTTCACAGATCGGAGTGGTTGTCCCGCGGAAGCTCATGCTGCGGGCTGACGTGATCCGGCGATGAACGAGCAGACCCCAAAGGGCCGGCTGTTCAGGAAATACTTGGTCGTCCTGCTCCTGCTGATGTTTGTGGTGCTAACGCTGAGCAGCGCGGCCGAGATTTATTTTTCACATGAAGAGAGCAAACAGGCCATCGTTCGGCTGGAACGCGAAAAGGCTGTTGGGGCTGCCGCGCAGATCGCGGCGTTCGTGGGAGAGATCGAGCGGCAGGTGCGCGGGACAACCCAAACTGCCGCCAACGACACCTCGGTTTTGCCTTCGGGCGTCAAGGCCCCTGTGTTCCGCGAGGGCCTGGCAAACGCCCTGGCGGAGCAGCGTGAGCTGGATTTCCTGCGTCTCCTGCGCAACGTGCCTGCCGTTACCGAGATTCGGCATCTCGACCTGGCTGGCAGGGAGCAACTCTTTGTTTCCCGCCTCGCGCTCGATGCGGTCGCGAGTGGTGAAGATTTTTCGCGCGATCCGAGGTTTACAGAAGCACGGTCGGGAAAGCTGTACTTTGGCCCCGCGTACTTTCGTGGCGAGACCGAACCGTATATGACGATTGCCGTGCCCTCCGGCGATTACGCGGTGGAAGTCACTGCGGCAGAGGTCACCCTCAAGTCCATTTGGGATGTGGTCTCGCGCATCCGGGTTGGCCGGGTCGGTTATGCCTACGTCGTGGATTCGAAAGGCCATCTGATCGCGCACCCCGACATCAGCCTCGTGCTGCAAAAACGCGACGTGTCCAATTTACCTCAGGTTCGGCGCGGGCGGGCCGCCGAGAAGGAGGCATTGGCTGAAGATCAGTCTTTCACTATCGCAGAGGGGCTGCAGGGCGGCCAAGTACTCGCCGTGCATGCCTCGATCACGCCGCTCGATTGGCTGGTCGTCGTCGAACAGCCCCTTGAGGAAACGTTCGCGCCGCTGCGAGCGTCGATCATTCGGGGCACGATCATCCTGCTGCTGGGCCTGGCCCTCGCGGTGTTCGCGAGCGTTCTGCTTGCCCGGCGCATGGTGGCGCCGATCCGGCAGTTGCAGGAAGGCGCGGCCCGGGTCGGCAGGGGTGAAATGGATCATCGCATTGACATCCGTACCGGAGATGAGCTGGAATCACTTGCCGACGAATTCAATCGTACCGCGGCGCAGTTACAGGATTCACAGCGCAATCTGGAAAAAAAGGTCGAGGAACGCACGCAGGAACTCACCCAATCAGTCGCCGAACTGCGTGCGCTCGGTGATGTGGTGCAGGCAGTGAATTCCTCGCTTGATATCCAGCAAGTACTGGTAACCATTGTGACCCGCGCGGTTGAGCTTTGCAAAGCACGCGCAGGCACGATCTACGAGTTCGACGAGTCTGGAGGAACCTTCGAACCTCGTGCGAACTTTGGTGTAAGTGACACCATGGTCGAAATGCTGCGTGAATCCAGAATTCGCATTGGCGAAACTGCTGTGGGCCGCTGCGCACAGGAGCGCATTCCGGTACAGGTGGTAGATGTTGAGAAGGATACCGGTTACCTGTTGCGCGAACTACTGATACGCGAGGGCATACGCTCGCTGCTGGCGGTACCTCTGTTGCGCGAGGACCGTGTCATCGGCGCGCTGGTGATCAGGCGGGAGGAGGTAGGTGAATTTCCACAAGCCGTGGTAACACTATTGCAGACCTTCGCTGCGCAGTCGGTGCTTGCCATACAGAATGCGAGGCTGTTCAAGGAGATTCAAGAAAAAGGCGACGAGCTTGCGGCGGCAAGCCAGCATAAATCGCAATTCCTCGCGAATATGTCACATGAGTTGCGCACGCCGCTCAATGCGATCATCGGCGTTACCGAGATGCTGCAAGAGGATGCAGTCGATCTGGGACGCGAAGATGAAAAGGAACCCCTAGAGCGCGTGTTGCGCGCCGGGCGGCATCTGCTTGCGCTGATCAACGATATCCTCGATCTTTCGAAGATCGAAGCCGGGAAGATGGAACTCTACCTGGAGTCGTTTACCGTAGCTCCATTGGTGGAAGACATCCTCAAGACTATTCAACCGCTGGCGGAGAAGAACGGCAATGAGTTGATGGTGGATTGCGCGGCCGACGTTGGAGTCATGCACGCCGACCAGACAAGGGTGCGGCAGGCGCTTCTGAATCTTGCAAGCAACGCCAACAAGTTTACCGAGCGTGGCAGGGTGACTTTCACTGTGCGCCGCGAAGCAGGGGAGCGTGGAGAATGGATCTTGATGGCCGTAAAAGACACTGGTATCGGTATGACGCCGGAACAAATAGACCGCTTGTTTCAGGAGTTCGTCCAGGCTGATTCAACTACCACACGCAAGTATGGCGGTACGGGATTGGGTCTAGCTATCAGCCGGCGCTTTTGCCAGATGATGGGCGGCGATATTACAGTCGCGAGCAATGTCGGAACGGGTTCGACCTTTACGATCCGTCTGCCCGCGGAAGTGCTTGCTGCTCAACCGCTTCCATTAGTGCGGACGTCTGCGCCACAGAATTTTCAGTTTCCGGCGACTGCTGCTGAAGCACCGGACGTACTGGTGGTGGACGACGATCCCACCGTTCGCGATATGACCGAGCGCTTCCTTTCGCGAGAAGGTTTTTCCGTTGTCACCGCCAACGGTGGCCGGGAAGGGCTAAGGTTCGCGCGCGAACTGCATCCGACTGCCATCACGCTCGACGTGATGATGCCCGATATCGACGGCTGGACCGTACTCGCTGCCATCAAGGGCGACCCCGCGCTCGCAGATATACCCGTCGTCATGATGACGATCTTGGACGAACGGAACCGCGGCTACGCTCTTGGCGCTGCGGATTACATGGTGAAGCCTATCGACCGTGAACGGCTGGTGGCGGTACTGCGCGGTATTTCTGCGGCAGGCCGACGTGTGCTCGTAGTCGATGACGACGATGTTATGCGCAGAGGCGTGGCGCAAACTTTAGAGAAAGATGGATGGGCGGTTAGCGATGCCGTCAACGGCAGGCTGGCACTGGCATGCTTGGCCCAATCCCTGCCCGATGTGATCGTGCTCGATCTGATGATGCCCGAGATGGACGGTTTTGAATTTTTCGCGGAGTTGCGCCGGCATGCCGAATGGCACGACATTCCTGTGATTGTGGTGACCGCGAAGGACCTCAACGAGGATGATCACCGCCGTCTGAATGGCGGGGTAGAGCGGATATTGTTGAAAGATGCCCCTACACGGGACGAGATGCTAAGGGAAGTCAGCAGCGTGCTGGCGGGATGTATCAAACGCAGCCGCGCGTGCAACGCGACTGCATTATGATGGCGCGTTGCCTGCAAAACGGAGATCGCAATGACAGTGATACTGTGTGTGGAAGACAACGATGACAACCAGTTCATGCTGCATCGGCGTTTGAGCCGTGCTGGATTCGAGGTCAAGATCGCAAGCAACGGCGCAGAGGGCGCCGAATGGGCAAAAACACTGCAACCCAGCCTCATCGTGATGGATCTGAATTTGCCGGGACTCAACGGCTGGGATGCAACGCGCCTTTTGAAGAGTCAACCCGAAACAAAGCACATCCCCGTCGTAGTGCTGTCCGCCAACACCGGAGAATCGCACCGTGAACGCGCCGCCGCCGCCGGTTGTGATGCTTATGAAACGAAGCCGGCCGACTTTAATCGGTTAGTGAAAGTTGTAAGATCACTGCTTGAGAAGGGCGCACAGCCAACAGGCGATTAGCTGCGAGGTACTGGTGAGAATACTCTACGTCGAAGATAACGACGACAACATCTACGTCCTCGAGAAGCGGCTTGTGCGCGCTGGATTCACCGTGCTGGTGGCACGCGATGGCGCCGCGGGTGTGGAGATGGCGAAAGTGGAGCGCCCCGATCTGATCCTGATGGATTTGAGCCTGCCCGTGATGGATGGCTGGGAAGCCACACGCCAGATCAAGGGCACGCCGGAGATTGCGAATATTCCCGTCATCGCGCTGACTTCGCATGCGATGGTTGGCGAGCGCGAAAAGGCGCTGGCAGCCGGTTGCAATGACTTTGATACCAAGCCCGTGGAGTTGCCGCGTCTCCTTGGCAAAATTCGCAGCTTGTTGTCGCAAGAGGGTGCAACTTGAACGGAAGCGAGTGGCGGCTGCTGGTCGTTGACGACAACGAGGACAACCGCTACACACTGACACGGCGGCTTCAGCGCGAGGGTTATACCAATCTCACGATTGCCGAGGACGGGCAGCAGGCGCTCGACTTGCTCGCGGCGCAGCCGTTCGATCTGGTGTTGCTGGACGTAATGATGCCGGGCCTTAACGGTTATGACGTTCTGCAGCGCGTGCGTTCCGATGAGCGGCTTCGGCACATCCCGGTCATCATGATTTCGGCGCTCGACGAAATTGAAAGTGTTATTCGCTGCATCGAATTGGGGGCGGAGGATTATCTGTCCAAGCCGTTCAATCCGGTATTGTTGCGTGCCCGAGTCGGAGCGAGTCTCGAAAAGAAAACGCTGCGCGATGAGATGATTCGCAACGTGCAGCGCATGGAGCGCGAACTCGACAAGGCGCGCGAGATTCAGCTGAGCATGGTGCCTCGTGAATTTCCGGTGACTACGACGGAGCTGCCGGTCGAGGTATTCGCGGTGCTGGAGCCGGCACGGCAGACAGGCGGCGACCTTTACGACTGCTTCTGGATCGCGCCGGGGCAACTGTGTCTCGCGGTGGGCGATGTTTCGGACAAGGGAGCGTCCGCGGCATTGTTCATGGTGCGTACCAAGGCGGTGCTGCGTGTTATTGCAACAACGCTGACGCAGAGCGGTCTTGTGCCGGTGGCCACAGAACTCATGCTCAGATTGAATGAAGAGCTATACAAGGACAACGCGCACGCAATGTTCGTTACGTTGATACTTTGCATCGTGGATGCGCGAAGCGGGCACGTCGAGTGGTGCAACGCCGGTCATGCCGCGCCATATATCATTGCGCCCGGAGGCAAGGCAAGCGAAGTCGCCTTTGGCCACAGTTTCCCGGTTGGTGTGCGCAGCAAGCTTGTCTGTGCGTCGAACGCCAGCGATCTCGCTCCCGGTGAGTGTTTGTTCCTTTACACTGATGGCGTCACGGAGGCCGCAAACGAGAGCGATGCATTGTTTGGCGATGAGCGGCTTGCTGCCGCGCTGCGCATGGTTGCAGGGCACTCGCCGCGCGATATTGTGAATGCCGTCCAGCGCGATGTACGTTCGTTCGCAGGGTCGGCTGCGCAGTCCGATGATATCGCGGCGCTCGCGTGCAGATGGCGGGTGTGAAAGAAAACGCGAAGCGAGTACTTTTGATCCGCCGCCACTTCTATGATTGATTTGCCGTGTGATGTCAACCTTCGTTCGATGCTAAGCAGGTTGTAGGCGCGATGAAGAAACCGCTAAACGTCGCCTTTGGTGTGGACGAGCGCCCGCCGCACGCGGTTACCGCTTTGAGCGGCCTTCAGCACGTGGGGCTAATGTCGCTCTACCTCGTCTATCCGGTGCTAATCGCCAGAGCCACCAACAGTCCGCCGCATGTCGCCGCCGCAATGGTAAGTCTTACGTTGCTGGCTCTTGCCATTGGCACGATTTTCCAGGTTATCCGCATCGGCCCATTCGGATCCGGGTTCCTCTGCCCGCCAATCCCTTCTGTAGTGTATCTGGTGCCTTCGCTTATCGCCGCCAGGCACGGTAGCCTTGCACTGGTGTTCGGGATGACAATCGCGGCCGGGCTGTTCGAGATGGTGTTGTCGCGGGCGTTGCGGCGGCTTCGTCCCATGTTCCCGCCGGAAATCGCCGGACTCGTGGTGTTGCTCGTTGGCATCGCAACTGGGGTCGTAGGGTTGCGCGTGGCATTCAGTGTAACTGATCAGAAAACTGCCGTGGACCTGGTCGATTTCGCGGTCGCGCTCCTCACACTTGCAATAATGGTTGGACTCAACGTATGGGGACGAGGCGCGGCGCGCCTGTTTTGCGTGCTGATTGGAATGGCAACCGGTTACGCTATTACCGCGGTTTTAGGTAGATTTGCCGCCACCGACATGGCGGTATTCTCCACAGGTCCGATGATCGCGTTGCCGGATGTGGGACACATTGGGTGGCAATTCGATCCAGCCTTGATTTTGCCGTTCATAGTCGCGTCAGTTGCGGCCACACTCAAAGTGATCGGGAATGTTACAACGTGCCAGAAGGCGAATGATGCTGAGTGGGTTCGTGCCGATATGCGGTCGATCAGCCGCGGTGTGCTTGCTGATGGGGTGGGCACTGTAATCGCGGGTGCCGTGGGCGCGCCGGGCATCAATACTTCGACTGCTTCCGTTGGTTTGGCGAGTGCCACTGGGGTCCTGAGCCGGTACGTTGCTTACGCGGTTGTGGTCATCCTAGTAGCGCTAGCATTTGTTCCAAAACTTGGTTTTCTTTTTTACATTATGCCCAGGCCAGTTGCCGGTGCGGCGCTGATTTTTTCGTCCACTTTCATTATTGTGAACGGACTGGAGATCATGACTTCGCGGCTGCTGGACGCCCGCAAGACATTGATCATTGGACTGGCGCTGATTATTGGCCTTGCCGTTGACATCTACCCGGCGTTATTTCAGGAACTCCCCGAAGGGCTGCGAGTAGTGCTCAGCACCTCTCTTGTTTTCGGTACGCTGATCGGCTTGACATTAAACCTTCTTTTCCGGATTGGCGTGCGCAAGACTGAAACGCGGATGATTCCCCTGGGTGCGCTGGATCCCTTGCCTATCGAATCGTTTATCGAGAATCAAGGGGCGATATGGGGAGCGCGGCGTGATGTGATCGAACGGGCGCGTTTCAATCTCATTCAATCGATTGAAACCATCCTGAACGGCTGTAATCCACAGGGACCGATTGAAATCGCGATCAACTTCGATGAATTTAATCTGGACATCCATATCTCGTATCCCGGTGAGCCCATGGTGCTGCCGGTAACGCGACCTACGAGAGAGGAAATCATTGCCTCTGAAGAGGGTGAGCGGGCTCTCGCTGGTTTTCTACTGAGGCGCCTGGCGGACCGGGTGAGCGCCAGTCATGGCGCGGGTCGTTCGACGCTGTTGTTTCACTTCGACCACTGAGAAAACGAGATAGCCGCAGATGATAAGTGACACAAAGGTTCTGCCGCATGTACTGCTGTAGCTGCTAAGTGTCGGTGGCTGTTCGCAGCTTAGCTAGTGCGTCATCGCGGTTCGGCAGAATGGTGAACAGTTCCAAAAATCCAGACACTTCGAACAGGCGTTGCATTTCTCCGCTAATACCGCACAACACCATGGCGCCATTGCCCTCTTCCACGGCGCGTTCGGTAATGAGGAGGGTGCGGAAGCCCGCGCTACTGATGTAGCTGATTTCTTTGAAGTCAATAACCAGCTGCGCTGCACCGGATCGCACAATTTCGACCAGTCGGGCAGTCAGGCTGTCCGCCGTGGCGCTGTCTACGCGCCCTTTGACGCTGACGGCGGTAATGTTTTCGAAAGGAGTGATGCTGATTTCCATCTTGCTATGCTCCCCGTGTGTGGCTTTATCGCTTATTTCCGCCGATTTCCTGATCTGGTATCACGGCGCGACGAATCATACCGGATCAATGTTCGGAGGGAAACAGAACCATTCGTGCCTCCTGCCGCGTCGGAGCATTGGTGAGCCGCACTTTGTGTTTGGACATTGTTAATTCTCGCGCAAATTTGACCCGTGCCCGTGCAAGCTGGTGTAGTCTATGCAAATAGGCATGGTTACATTCCAAACGACAGTCGATAGTAAAAGCGGCGATCTGGAGGGGGTGCGCGGCATGGTGTCTGCGCTTGAACGCGCCCGTTCGCTGACGCCGGAGGTGGTGTTTGATATCAACGTTGTGCTCGATGAGTTAATCAGCAACATCATCAAGTATGGTTACTCAGATGACGCGGCGCACGAGATTTGCGTCAAGCTTTCGGCCACCGACACGGCAGTTGAAATCGGCATCGAGGATGATGGCAAGGCGTTTGATCCATTCGCATCGCCCGAACCCGACTTAAGTTTGTCACTGGCCGAGCGTCCGGTCGGTGGTTTGGGATTGCACTTTGTGCGCAAGCTTATGGATGATATAAAATACAAGCGTGAGAATAATCGTAACTATATGTTTTTAAAGAAGAATTTAACGCCACAGGCACAAGGGTAATCTATGGATATTCAGGAACTTGAAACGGGGCAGGTCACTGTGCTGGCGATCAACGGGCGCATCGACAGCACCAACGCGATTGATCTCGGTAATAAATTGCGTGCGTTGTATGCGCAGCCTGGGCGCAGGTTGTTGCTGGATCTGCAAGAGATCGAGTACATCAGCAGCGCGGGATTTCGCACCCTGTTGATCGCGCTGCGGCGTGCGGCCGATACCGGCGGCAGGCTTGCCCTGTGCGGACTTACCTCCAAAGTACGCGAGTTGTTCGACATGGGCGGATTTCTCGACAACTTTTCGATTAAACCGACGCGCGACGAAGGCGTTAACAGTCTGGCGTGAAAAAACCGCGCAATATTGTCTACGGTGTAGACGATATTCCGCCGCGCGGCGTGCTGCTGCTCTCCGGCGTGCAGCATGTCGGTCTGGTTGCGATCTTCCTGCTGGTGCCGGTGATTGCCTGCCGTCAAGCCGGCATGCCGCCGGAAAAAATAATCGATGTTTTGAGCCTGTCGATGCTGGTGATGGCGGTGGGGCCGATTCTGCATGCCCTGCGGCGCGGGCCGGTGGGTTCGGGTTATCTGTGTCCTCCAATATTCGCCGCCGCGTACCTGCCGGCCTCATTGCTGGCACTGAAGGCAGGTGGTTTGCCGCTGATGTTCGGCATGACGATATTCGCCGGCGCGGTCGAGATCGCAATGTCGCGCGTGCTGCGTCCGCTGCGCCCGTTCCTGCCGCCCGAGATTGCGGGTTTTGTCGTGGCGATGATAGGCGTGACCATAGGCCTGCTTGGTTTTCGCCACATCTTCGGCATTGGCCTCCCCGAACAGCCGGGTGCGGCGTCGTATATGGTCGCCGCAGCGACACTTGCGCTAATGGTGGGTCTGAACGTATGGACCGTTGGTGCGCCAAAAATATTCTGCGCGCTGATCGGCATGGTCGCAGGCTACCTGATGGCCGCAGCAGCAGGCGTGCTACCTGCGGCGGATCTGCACCGGCTGAGTGCCGCGCCCATCGCGCATTTGCCTAGCATCGATCACCTCGGCTGGTCGTTTGATGCCGAACTGGTGGTGCCTTTTGTAGTGGCGGCGGTAGCGGCAAGCCTGCGTGCGATCGGCGATCTCACGATCTGCCAGAAGACCAACGATGCTGACTGGGCGCGACCGGATTTCGGTTCGATCAGTGGTGGTGCGCTGGCCAACGGCATCGGCACATTTCTTTCAGGTATTCTCGGCACGATAGGTCTTAACACATCCACCAGCAACGTCGGGCTGGCTGCTGCCACCGGCATCACCAGCCGTTATGTCGCGTTTGCGGTCGGCGGAATTTACCTCACACTGGCGTTTTTCCCCAAGGCGGGCACGATCTTCGCCATCATGCCGGCACCTGTGGTCGGTGCTACGCTGCTATTCGCGGCTGCGCTGGTATTCGTCAACGGACTCATCATCATTACCTCGCGCATGCTGGATTCGCGGCGTATTTTCGTCATCGGATTGTCGTTTATGCTGGCGCTCGCCGCCGATGTGTTCCAGCCATTCTTCAGCCAGTTGCCGGCGGGTGTGCGCGTGTTCACCAGCAGTGCCCTGGTGGTCGGCACGCTGGCTGCACTGCTGCTAAATCTGGTGTTTCGCATCGGCGTGCGGCGCACGCAGACGATGCAAGTGAACCCGGCGGCGGTAGATACGTATCAGATTGATGAATTCATGCAGACCAACGGCTCGGCGTGGGGCGCACGCCGCGAAGTGATCGAGCGTGCACGCTTCAACCTGATGCAGTCGATAGAATTGCTGGCCGAAAGCGGCGTTACACAGGGCATGCTCACTGTTGTCGTGCGCTTCGACGAATTCAGCCTGGATGTGCTTGTATCGTACAACGGTGCTCCGCTTGAGTTGCCGGAGCGGCGCCCCACCAACGAGGAAATTATTTCCTCATACGAAGGCCAGTACCGGCTCGCGGGGTTTATGCTGCGTAATCTTGCCGATCGGGTGCAGGTCAACAACCGTAGCGGGCATACTACGGTGGCGTTCCACTTTGACCACTGACAATACCGGGACGGTTTAGATCAGTCTCGCCACCAGCACTGAAAAATCGTCATCGAGCGGACCACGGCGCGCGACTTTTTGCACCGACTGGTAGATGCGCTGCGGTTCGGCGAGGCCGGGTACGGGACTTTCCATCAGCGTGGGCAGCAGATCTTCGAGATCCCAGCGTGTACCTTCCTGTGTGTCGATTTCAAACACGCCATCGCTGAACAGGTAAAGCGTTGTGTCGGGCACAACCTGTACGGATGCCGATTTGTAGTGGTGCGCGGGTGTGACACCCACCGCTGGATTGGCAATGCGCAGCGGTTGCAGCGCGGTTGCGCTGGCCTGCTTTAGGTACGCGGGGTGCTGTCCCGCCGAACAGTAGTTCAACTCACGCGTCGAAAGCCGGAATACGCCGTACCACAGCGTGAAATACATGAGGCTGTGGTCTTCCATCTGGAACATCGTATTGAGGTGGTTGACGACTTGTGCCGCGTCGCGCACATCGGCGCCCGCCAGCGCTTTCTGGCGCAGCGCATTCATCACACCCACCGCGAGCATCGCGGCCTCGGGGCCGTGGCCGGACACGTCGAGCAGATAAATCGAAAAGTGATCGTCGTCGATCCACTGGTAGCCGAGCGCATCGCCGCCGAGCCGCGAGCACGGTATCAGCAGCCACTCGGTGCGTACTTTTCCGCTGTTGATCGGCTGCGGCAGCATCGATTGCACGTAGCGGCTTGCCCCTTCGAGGCTGCGCTCGAAATCACGCGAGAGTTCGATCTCCCGCCGCGTGCGCCGTTCGTATTTCAGCTTGTGACGACCGATACGTACCTCGCAGCCATCGGTGAGTTTGACGGGCAGGGCAGCGCGGCGGCCGTCGACAAAAGTACCGTTGGTGGATTTCAAATCGGTGATGAACAACGCGCCGGCGTCCAGATAAATATTGCAGTGGGTGCGCGAAATCTCCACGTCGCGCAGCACAATGTCGCTTGGCTCAACACGCCCCAATGTGGTGCTACTCCCGGTGAGTTCGATCACGCGGCCCTGCTCGGCGCCTTCGATTACAAGCAGTTGGTGGATACGTTCCTCGGCGGGCGCACTTGCCGCGTCCGGTGCCACGATCAGGGTGAAGTCCTGTATCGTCGTATCTTTCTGGTTGTTGCTCACTTTATTTCGATGGCGAGAACGCTCTGAACGGGTTGTGATGTTACCGCGAAAGCCTCGCGGATGTATAATCACAGCCACGGAATCCCATCATGAAACGCCAAATCGCCCTCGCTCTAACACTGCTCGCATGGTTTGCGTTCCTCGCGGGTTGCGCGACGCCGGAGGTGAAGCCGAAGGAACCCGTGGCCAAACCGGAGCCTGAAGCGCCATCTGCGCCGGAACCTGTCGAGCCGGAACCCGTAGCGCCCAAAGCGCCTGCTCGTCCGCAACTGACGGGTCCCGCCGCCAGGGCTGAAGTGCAGAAAATCCTGCGCCAGTCGTTTGACTGGCTGGACGCGGGCGAAGAAGACAAGGCGCGAGTCGAACTCGAGTACGCTCGTCAGCTTGAACCCGACAATAAACAGGTGGCGTGCCTGCTGCGCGGGGTGACTGCAGATCCGGTAACCGCGCTTGGCAAGGAATCGACCGCGTATACCGTGCATCCCGGTGAGAGTCTGGGAACAATCGCGCGGCGTGCGATGGGCGACGTGTGCGAGTTTTACATCCTCGCTCGTTACAACCAGATCAAGGTGCCCAAGCAACTTGGGGCGGGGCAAACCATTCGCATACCGGGCAGGGTCGCACTCGCACCTGAGGCTGCGCCCGCACCTACGGTCAAGCCGCCGGAACCGAAACCCGAACCCAAACCGGAACCGGTGGCAGAACCCAAGCCGGTGCCCACACCGTCTCCCGAAGCCGAAGAGAAGGCGCGGCGCGCGGCGATAGATCGCCATCATCGTAATGCGCAGGCTGCGTACCGCCGGCAGGATCTGACGACGGCGATACGCGAATGGGACGCAGTGCTGGCGATTGATCCGAACAACGGACTCGCGCTGGCGCGCAAACAGGAAGCGCTTGACCTTCAGCGGCGGCTGGAGAACCTCAAGAAGAAATAGCCGCTATAGGTATCATTATAAGTATTTGATTTTAAAGTTATTTTTAGCGAGGCGGGCGATTGAGATAAGCGCGCCGCGTGCGCTCTGCGTCAATATCGCGCAGCGCCTGTGCCGCCGCCGCGTTGTCGCGATCCACATTCAGTACGCGCAGATACAGCAGCGTCGCTTGATCGAGATTGCCTTGTTTATGCGCCTGTTCGGCGGCGCGTGCAAATCCCCCCGCGGATTCGCGAATGCGTGAACGCGTTTCCGCGAGCGCATTACGATAATCGCGCGAATCCGGCTTCAGTAACGCGAGTAATTCCCACTGCACCAGTGCGTCGGCCCAGTTGCGTTCGCGCATAAACACTTGCGCTCGTTCGTGATGGCGCGCTTCGAGTACCTCGGTGGGTACGGTTTGTGCCGGCACTGCTATTGGCGCGGGCGTAGCGGGCGAATCTGAAGCCGGTGGCGTCACGCATCCCGACATTGTTACACAGGGCGCGCAGATTGCCGCGAGAAAAATCGCGCGCCCGTTCATTGCGGACTCACCTTAGATCAACGTCGCGAAATACTTGCAGCGCCGCGCGAAAATTATCCATGCTCGCGCCGCCGAATATCATGGTGCGACGGAGCATCAGCGGATACGAGAAAAACGCATTGCCGCCCGGATTCACGGTGAGACCCAGTTCATGGCCGGTTTGCACGAGGCGTTCGAGTACCACCTGATTGGCGTCGCCGAATGGAAACGCGTGATGCGTGACTTTGCCCGGCACATTGCGCTCGACTACTTCGCGCGGCACGCGTAATTCGGTTTGCACGCGCTCGGCGTAGCGCTGGTCCGATTCACCCGGCAGGCGCACAATCAAGTTCGCGTGTGATTTCGAGTGCGATTGAATGTCGATAAGTCCCGACTTCGACATTTCGTTGATCTGCGCCCATGTCAGTCCTTCTCCCCCGCCGAGAAAATCCGTGTAAACAAAAAATGTCGCATGGAAACCGTACTGGCGCAGGATCGGATACGCATGTTGATACGACGACACGTGGCCGTCATCAAAGGTGATGACCACCGCACGCGGCGGCAGGGGACGCCTGCCCGACATGAAATCCGGCAGGTCGGCGAGCCGGATCACGTTGTAGTTGTTGCGTGCGAGATATTCCATCTGCGCGGCGAATGTCTCGCGCGGCATGATCATCAGATTCGCCTGCGGTCCCACGCGGTGATAGCACAGAATTGGCACGGTCTGATAACCCTTGGCCGAAACTCCCAACGGATTTACCGGACGCAATGGAATCGCCAGCGCTTCACCGGCGGTAATGCTGGCCACGTTGTTGAACTGGGTGATTTCCCATGCGCGGCTTTCACTGCCGAGAAACTCGCGTGCCACCGACGCGAGTGTGTCCTGGTCGCGCGGCACGTATACGGCGAAGCGCTCGTTGCGTGCAACTACGCCGGCGGGCGGCGGCTCAACGGTTTCCGGCCGTGGCGTCGATACTTCCGGTTGCGGCGCGGGTGGTGTTGCACAGCCTGCGATGACGAGCAGCGGCGCAAGTATTTTCAAAAAACGCGTAGGCATCGCGTTACGCTTTCGGAGCGGGTTCGGCCTGTGCCGCCGCATTATCGGCGGCCTGTTGCTCGACGCTCGCCGCCATGTTGTTGAAGCTGGCATAAAGGTCGCCGATTTCATCCGTGCGCGCTTCTTCGATGCGGCAGTCGTAACGGCCGTCGCGGATTTCGTCGAGCGAATCACCAAGCGTGCGCAGCGGCCTCGCGTAACGATCGAGCATCAGATACGTGGCAAGCGTGGCCGTCGCGGCGGTCACCACAAGCAACAGCGCCATCAGCCACCAGCTTTCGCGCAACACCGCCGCAAGGCCTTCTTCAGGCAGCAGCAGTTGTACTTTGCCGATTTCGCGCGTCTGGAATTTGATCGGCGCGATGAAAGCAAATAACGACACGCCATCATTTCGCGAGCGCAATACCGACACCGTGTTGTCGCGCGCGACAAGTGCTTCACCGCTCAATGCTTGATACGGCTTGCCGACGTTTGCGGCATCGGTGCTCACGCGCACTACGCCCTTGATGTCGATTACGGAGAGCCCGCGCGCATCGAGCGCCTTTGCCATTGCCTGTACCGATACATCGATGCCCACCCAGTCTTCGGACAGCGTCTCGTGCGAGTGTTCCACCGCGATCAGCTTGGCGAGCGAAGCACCTTGATCGACGGTCTGGCTCAGCATGGCCTGGTACTGCCGGTGCGTTACGTACAACGACGTGACCGTCATGGTAATTGCGACAATAGCCGCCATTGCAAGCGCGAGCTTGGTTTTCAGTTGCAGACCGCGCCGTTTTGAGCGCCCTGTGCCCAGTGCGGGATCAACCTGTTGCAACACGCGCGTAAGCGCCTCGGAGAGCTCCGCTCCGCTCTGAAAACGTTTATCGGGTTGTTTGTTCAGGCTGCGCGCAATGATGCGGCGCAGATTCGCGGGAATATCCGCACGCAGTTCGCCGACGGGTTTGGGCGCCTCCTGCGTGATACGCAACAAAAGCGTGGCGATGCTGTCGGCGTTGAACGGACGCTTGCCGGTGAGCAGTTGGTACAGGATCACACCGACCGCCCACAAGTCGGAGCGCGCGTCGATTTTCTCGCCGCGCGCTTGTTCCGGCGACATATAGTGCGGCGTGCCCATGATG
>Ga0315912_10002939_pt1 | contig 17477 bp, 13 predicted proteins | sample VfabasoilMG_FD_204469 | JGI IMG/M metagenome (GOLD analysis project Ga0315912, IMG submission 204469) | Garden soil microbial communities collected in Santa Monica, California, United States - V. faba soil | ecosystem: Environmental > Terrestrial > Soil > Garden | place: USA: California...
ATCCGGCCGCGACCTGCCCGACCTCATCGGCGACACCAAGTTCACGGGCGTGTCCTGGCTGCCGGACTCGAGCGCCTTCTATTACTCCCGCTACCCGAAGGGGGCGGACGGCAAGGGCGATGACCAGCAGCAGGTCAGCGTCTATCGCCACGTGCTCGGCAAGGCGCAGGCGGACGACGTGCTCGCCTATGCGCTGCCGGAGAACCCGCGCCATAACCCGTACGGCATTGTCACCGAGGACGGGCGCTGGCTGGTCTTGAACGTGACCTACGGCTTCGACAGCAACGCGATCCACCTGCGCGACCTCACGAAACCAGACGCTCCGGTCGTCCGCCTGCTCGACAAGTGGGACGGCATCTACGACTTCCTCGGCGCAATGGACGGCAAGCTCTATTTCCGCACCACCCAGGGCGCTCCGCGCGGCCGCGTGATCGCGATCGACCCGGCATCGCCGGCTCCGGCCGAGGTCGTGCCGGAAGCGAAGGCAACGCTGTACCAGGCGAGCCTGGTGGGCGGGCACGTCGTCGCGAGCTACCTCGACGACGCGCGCACGCAGCTCGTGGTCTACGGCAAGGACGGCAAACGGCTGCGCGAGGTGCGCCTGCCGGGAATCGGCACCGCGATCGGCTTTCCGGATTCACCCGCGGAGCAGGAGACCTTCTTCGCCTATACCGATTTCCTGACGCCGCTCGCGCTGTATCGCTACGACGTCGCGAGCGACACGGTCACGCCGTTCCGCAAGCCGACGGTGTCGTTCGACCCGGCGCCGTACGTGACGGAGCAGGTGTTCTACACGAGCAAGGACGGCACGCGCGTGCCGATGTTCATCACGCGGCGCAAGGACGCGAAGCTCGACGGCAGCAACCCGACGCTGCTCTACGGCTACGGCGGGTTCGACGTCTCGCTGACGCCGACCTACAGCGTCGCCTTCGCGGCCTGGCTCGAGCGCGGTGGCGTTTACGCGGTCGCGAACCTGCGCGGCGGCGGTGAATACGGCGCCGACTGGCACGACGCAGGCACCAGGACGAAAAAGCAGAATGTGTTCGACGACTTCATCGCCGCGGCCGAATGGCTGATCGCGAAGGGCTACACCTCGCCGCCCAAGCTCGCGATCCACGGGCGCAGCAACGGCGGGCTCCTGGTGGGCGCGGTGCTGGCGCAGCGTCCGGAACTCTTCGGCGCGACGCTGCCGGGCGTCGGCGTGATGGACATGCTGCGCTACCACACGGCGAGCGCGAACGCCTACGCCTGGTCGAGCGATTTCGGCACCGTCGAGGATCCGGACCAGTTCCGCGCTCTCTCCGCGTACTCGCCCGTGCACAACCTGAAGCCGGGCCGCTGCTATCCGCCGACGCTGGTCACCACGGCGGACCATGACGATCGCGTCGTGCCCTGGCACAGCTTCAAGTTCGCCGCGGCGCTCCAGTATGCGCAGGCCTGCGCCAACCCGGTGCTGATCCGCATCGAGACCCGGGCCGGCCACGGGGCCGGCAAGCCGACCTGGATGCTGGTCGAGGACTGGGCCAACCAGTGGGCGTTCCTGGTCAAAGCGCTCGGGATGCCCGGGGGAAGCTGAAACCGTCGCCTAGTGCTTCGGCGTATCCGCGTCGGGGATTTCAGCGGCTTCGCCGGGAATCGCGTTCTGCTCGCTGAACCAGCCGCCGAGGTCGATGACCTTGCAGCGCTCGCTGCAGAACGGGCGCCAGGGATTGCCGTCCCAGGGATGGCGCGTGCCGCAACGCGGGCAGGGAACCTCGCGCGCCATCGGACTAGTAGCAGATCGCGAGCACGAACGGGACGTCCTCGCTCGCCTGCACCGGCCGGCTGTGCACGTTGTTCCAGCGCAGGAAACGCAAGCTGCAGCGGTGGTGGCTGCCGCTGACTTCGGGGAACAGCCGCGACGCGCCCGGCACGGTGATGCGCAGCAGCTGCACCGGCCGGTCGCGTTCGAACACGATCTGGAAGCTGCCGCCCGGCGCGGTCTCCTCGCTCGGGCGCGCGTTCTCGCGCGTGATCCAGAGCAGCTCCGAGATCGACTCGCACAGGGGGCGGATCGTCGCGATCCATGCCGCGAGGTCCGCTTCCCGGGTGTCGGCGTCGAGCGAGAGCCAGTGGTAGAAATCCGGCAGGTCGAACTCGCAGGTGCCGCCCGGGATGGCGCTCCTGTGCTTGATCGCATTCAGGAATTCGGACTCGCGCAGCTTCTGCATGAAGTTCGCGCCCGCCGCGTTGAGCTCCTCGCGCCGGCGCATCAGGGCCGCCAGGACCGAGCGCAGCCGCGCGCCGTCGACGCCGGGCCGGTTCTGGAAATCGCGCAGCGTCGCCATCTGGCGCTCGAGTTCCTTCAGCACGTCGCCGCGTGCGTCGCCGCGCGAGGTGATCGCGAGGATCTCGAGCAGGCCCCCGACCGCTGAACGGCTCGACCAGGCGTTCGGCTGGCCGGCGTGGAAGGACAGCTGTTGCCACAGGAACTCGAGGCGCATGAACGCCCGCATCCGCTCGTTGAGCGGCTGCTCGTAGGCGATGGGCTCCGATTCGGGCCTCGGTTCGGCTGCGGCCTCGTGCATAGGCCTATTTTGCGGCAGGGCTTCCATGTGCGTAAACCTTCAGCCTGTGACGGCCGCCACGCTGTGGCGAGGCCGCTTCAGGGGCTCGCGGCCAATCCGCGGTATTTGTGGTCGAGGGCCGCCACCTGGGCGGGCAGGTCGGCGGCCGGGCCGCCATTGTCGATGACGTCGTCCGCCGCGGCGAGTCGTTGTTCGCGGCTTGCCTGGGCGGCCAGCATCCGCAGGGCCGATTCCCGGCTCTCGCCGTCGCGCGCCGTGAGGCGACGCAGCTGCTCCTCCTCGGGGCAATCCACGACGAGGACCCGGTCGACGACCTTCCCCAGGCGGTTCTCCACCAGCAGCGGGATGACGAACACCTGGTAGGGCCCTCCCGCCTGCTGCGCCTGCCGCTCGAGTTCCGACAGGATCGCCGGATGCAGGAGGGCTTCGATATCGCGACGGGTCGCCGCGTCCTCGAACAGGCGCCGGCGCAATTCCGCGCGGTCGAGCCGCCCGGCCCCATCGAGGATGCCGACGCCCAGCGCGTTGACCAGCGCCCCGAGCGCGGGCCGGCCCGGCTCCACGACTTCACGCGCGATGACGTCGGTGTCGAGGATGGTCGCGCCGCGCGCGGCGAAGAGGTCTGCGACCGTCGACTTGCCGCTCGCGATACCGCCGGTGAGGCCGATGCGCAACATCGCGGTCAGCGCAGACCCGCGAAATCAAGGTAGCCCCCGACGATGTCAGGACCCCACAGCAGCGCGATCCAGGCAGCGCCCGCAAGGTAAGGCCCGAACGGAATCGGCACGCCGCGTCCGAGTCGGCTCGCCGCCATCATCGCGATGCCGACGACCGCGCCGACCGCGGCCGCGAGCAGCAGCACGAGCGGGAGCATCTGCCAGCCGAGCCAGGCGCCGATCGCGGCGAACAGCTTGAAGTCGCCATAGCCCATGCCCTCCTTGCCGGTCACCAGCTTGAAGAGCTGGAACACGAGCCAGAGGAAAACGTAGCCCGCCGCGGCGCCGATCACGGCATCGCGCAGCGCGGCCGGCGGAGCGGCCTGCCCGCCAACGTGCCAGAGACTCGCGAGGAGGCCGATCCACAGCAGCGGGATGGTCAGGATGTCGGGCAGCAGCTGGCGATCGACGTCGATGCCCGTGAGCCCGACGAGATACGCCGTGAAGACGAGGCTGAGGAGGGCAGGCAAGCCGAAGCCGAAGTGCCAGGCGACGGCCGCGAACGCGAGGCTGGTCGCGAGCTCGACGAGCGGATAGCGGACCGGGATCGGCGCCCGGCAGGCAGCGCAGCGGCCGCGCAGTGCGAGCCAGCTCAGGACCGGGACGTTGTGGATGCCGCGGATCTGCGCCTGGCAGGCCGGGCAGCGCGAACGTGGGACGACGAGGTTGTAGGGCGCGCCTTCGGCCGGTGCCGGACGTCCCTCGAGCTCGGCCGCCTGCGCGCGCCAGTGCCGCTCCAGCATGAGCGGCAGGCGGTGGATGACGACGTTCAGGAAGCTGCCGATGGCGAGCCCCACGAGCCCGGCCACCGCCGCAAACAGGGCGGGATTCGCCGCGAGCAGTGCCACGGGCGAGGGCCCGGTCAGATCACGGCGCCCAGCTTGAAGATCGGCAGGTACATCGCGATGACGAGGCTGCCGACCAGCACGCCGAGGATGGCCATGATCAGCGGCTCGAGGAGCGAGGACAGTCCGTCGACCGCCGTGTCGACCTCGAGCTCGTAGAAGTCGGCGACCTTGGCCGCCATCGCGTCGAGCGAGCCGGATTCCTCGCCGACCGCGATCATCTGGATGACCATGTTCGGGAACAGGCCCGTGTTCTCCATCGCCCGCTGCAGGCGCTGGCCGGTCGCGACTTCGTCGCGCATCCGCAGCACGGCCTGCTCATAGACGATGTTGCCGGTCGCGCCGGCGACCGATTCCATGGCCTCGACCAGCGGCACGCCCGCGGAGAACATGGTCGAGAGCGTGCGCGCGTAGCGCGCGATCGCGGCCTTGGTCAGGATCGCACCGATGATCGGCAGCTTGAGCGAAAGGCGGTCGAGGAAGTGGCGCAGCGCCGCCGAACGCTTCTTCATGTGCAGGAAGAACATCACGCCGCCGGCGAACAGGGCGCCCATCCACCAGCCCTGGGTCTGGACAAACTTGGACAGGTCGATGACCGCGCGCGTGAAAGCGGGCAGGTCCGCGCCAAAGCCCTTGAACAGCGACTCGAACTGTGGGATCACGAACAACAGCAGGATCAGGGTCACGATCACGGCGACCGCGAGCACCGCGGCCGGGTAGAACAGGGCCTTCTTGATCTTCTTCTTGAGGGCCTCGGTCTTTTCCTTGTAAGTCGCCACCTTGTCCAGCAGCGACTCCAGGGCGCCCGCCTGCTCGCCCGCCTCCACAAGGTTGACGTAGAGGTCGTCGAAATAGAGCGGGTGCTTGGCGAGCGACTCGTGCAGCGAGCTGCCGCCCTCGATGTTGGACTTGATGTCGAGGATCAGCTTCTGCATCGCCGGCTTTTCGTGGCCGACGCCGACGATCTCGAATGACTGAACCAGCGGGATACCCGAGGCGAGCATGGTCGAGAGCTGGCGGCTGAAGATCGCGATGTCCCCGGGCGTGATCTTGCCGCCACCGCCGAACAATCCGGTTTGCTTGCGGACCTTGGTCGGGATGATGTTCTGCCGCCGCAGGTCTGCGCGCGCAGACTGTTCGTTCACCGCGAGGATCTTCCCGCGGATCTTGTTGCCCTTCTTGTCCTTGCCTTCCCAGGTGAAAGGCGTGTCCTTGGGGGCTGCAACGGCGGTAGGCGGCATGCGACTGTCGTCCTTTAGCCTGACTTTCCGATGTTAACGCCCGGGGGAATCATTCAACTGTGACGCGGTTGACTTCTTCGAGGGTCGTCAGCCCGTCCATGACCTTTTTGAGGCCCGCCGTACGCAAATCCCAGACCCCGTTCTTGCGGGCCTCGGCCGCGATATGGGGGGCGCTGCCGCCCTCCAGGATGATCCGGCCGATGCTTTCCGTGACCGGCAGCACTTCGTACAGTCCGACCCGGCCCTTGTAGCCGTCCGTGCACTGGCCGCAGCCGACGTGCTTGTAGACCTTGAAGCCGGGCGTCGCGATGTTCTGTTCAGTAAAGCCCTCTCGCAGCAGCGCGTCGTGGGGCAGGTCGAACGGCTGCTTGCAGGCGGAACACAGCCGCCGCGCGAGGCGCTGCGCGATGATGAGGCTCACTGACGTTGCGATCGCATAAGGCTTCACGCCCATGTCGATCATGCGCGTCAGCGTCTGCGGCGCGTCGTTCGTGTGCAGCGTCGAGAGCACGAGATGGCCCGTCTGCGCCGCCTTGATCGCGATTTCCGCCGTCTCGAGGTCGCGGATTTCGCCGACCATGATGACGTCCGGGTCCTGGCGCAGGAAGGCGCGCAATGCCGAGGCGAACGTGAGCCCGACCTTCGGGTTGACGTTCACCTGGTTGACGCCCGCCAGCACGATTTCCGCGGGGTCCTCGGCCGTCGAAATGTTCGTGTCCTCGACGTTCAGGATCGATAGGCCGGTGTAGAGCGACACCGTCTTGCCGCTGCCGGTCGGGCCCGTCACCAGGATCATGCCCTGGGGCTTCGCCAGCGTCTTGAGGTACAGGTCCTTCTGGAAGCCCTCATACCCGAGCGCGTCGATGCCCATCATGGCGGTGCTGGCGTCGAGGATGCGCAGCACGATCTTCTCGCCGAACAGGGTAGGGCAGCTCGAGACGCGGAAGTCGATGGAGCGGTTCTTCGACAGCTTCATCTTGATGCGCCCGTCCTGCGGGACGCGCCGCTCGGCGATGTCGAGCCTCGACATCACCTTGAGCCGTGCCGCCAGCTTGGTCGCGAGCTGCACCGGCGGCTGCGCGATCTCGCGCAGCACGCCGTCGATGCGAAGCCGGATACGGTAGTACTTCTCGTAGGGCTCGAAGTGGATGTCGGAGGCGCTCTTCCGGATTGCGTCCAGCATGATCTTGTTGACGAAGCGCACGATCGGCGCGTCCTCGACGTCCTCGCTCGCGGCCTCCGATTCCGTCGTGTCGCTGCCGTGCGAGACGTCGAGGTTCTCGATGTCGAAGTCCGCATCGCCTCCCCCGAGCGTCGGCATCTGGTGGTCGACCTGCTCGATCGCCTTCTGAACGGCGCGCTGGAGCTTGTCGTCCTCGACCACCACCGCCTCGATGGCAAGCCCGGTCTGGAACTTGATCTCGTCGACGGCGTGCAGGATGGTCGGGTCCGAGACGCCGACGTGCAGGCGCTTGCCGCGCTTGACGAGCGGCAGCACGCGGTGCTTCGCCAGCAGCTTGTCGTTGACCAGGCGGACGACATCGAGGTCGGTTGCGACCGCGTCTAGGTCCAGGAGCGGCATGCCGAACTCGTGGGCCGCGGCGATCGCGATGTCACGCGCGGAGGCCATGTCGTGCGAGACCAGCCAGCTGACCAGGTGCGTCTTGCGCTCGCGGGCGCTTGCGATTGCGTCGAGCATGGCCGATTCCTCGACCAGGCCGTCGAGCACGAGCCGCTGCGGCAGGCCGGTGAGGACTGCCCGGACCGATCCGGCGGCTGCGGCGTTATCGTTCAATGACCCGCTCCAGACACGACTGACTCCGCCCTTTTAAGCTTCCCGCATTTCGGGATCTTGTAGCCTAACCCAGCGCGCCAGCAATTGTTAAATGAGCGCGAATGCTCCCATATGGGAACCCATAAGCCTTTGACGGGTTTCACATTCGGGGCTTTTCGGGGCCAGGCCGCCACTCGCCACGAAAGCGAGTCATGCCGCCAGACCAGAGCCGGTATGCGTCCGGGTCCGTGGCAGGGTCTGGCGGCCCTTGCAGGGCCTTCGGGAGGGGGTTCTGCCGGTCGGTCAGGAGATAGCTCGGAGGATGGCCCGGCGGACCCGGTATGGACGCCAGGAGCCGGCTCGACGAGAATGCCGCTTTCTGCTTGCGCGTCAGCAGTTCCGGCACCCGATCCTCGCGTATCTGGACCCAGCCGGATTCCGGATCGAGCCCGTAATAGACCGCCGCCTCGTCAATCAGGCCATTGGCTTCGTAGCGGCCGGCAAGCGTGTTCGGCGTGTTGAAGTCCGTTTCCGTGAATCGGACGCGGCCCTGCAACGTGCCGGCGCGTTCCGGAACCTGCATGAAGGGCAGCAGCGAATAGCCATCTACTCCGCCGGGTGCGTTGCCGGTGACGTATTCCTCGAGGGTCGGGCGCAGGTCCTCCAGCGAAACCGGCCAATCGTAGTCGAGATCCGGGCCGGGCAATGCCGCAAGGCCGTAGCCACGCATCGCCAGGAGCACCTGGTACTGGTTCGGGCTCATGACGCTCGTGCCATGTCCCCAGAGCGAGTTCCAGATCTCGTCGCCGGTGCCCACTTTTCTCAGCATGGAATCGTCGTCCGCGCCGAGCGCCTCGCCGTGGTCCGAGAGCAGGACCAAGATCGCGTTGTCGAGAATGCCCTTGTCGCTCAGGATCCGCAGGACCTCGCCGAATTGCCGGTCGACTTCGGCCACGGCGAGGGCGTACGCATTTCGATATTCTTCGGGAACGTTCGGCTGTGTCATTCCGGCCCAGGCATAGGGCCAGTGGGCAAGCGTGAGGTGAATTGTGAGGAATGAAGGACCGTCGACCACGAGCTCGCGCTCGAGGCGGCGCAGGAAGTGGTCCGGTCGATAGGTGACGAACGCGGCGCGATTGGCGTGGTTCGACGGGAACAACACGCCCCCGGCAATTGTGGACGCGACCAGGTTGATAAGCGGCATGTCACCGGCGTATCCCAGCAGGAAGTCTGCGGCGCCGACCGGCGGCGTGATGAGCTGGTCGAAACCGAACGACTCGTCGAAGTTGGCGAAGCGCACTTCGTCGGTCGCATATACCGCGCGGTAACCGTGCTGACGGAGCGCGTCGCCGAGGGTGTCTCCCTCGTGCACCAGCCGACGCGGCATCAGGTTGTAGCGCGCATTGGTCGTGACGGGATGCCGGCCCGTCAGGATCGACATCCACGAAGGATAGGTCCGCGCCAGCGGCGTGGTCGCATCGCTGAAACGGCGCGCGTGGTCCAGGAAGCTTCGCACGTTCGGCGTGCGCGCCGCGCCTTGCCGCGGAACCTGCAGGTCGTTGCGCAACGAATCGATGCCGATGATCACGACATGGGGCCGTTTCGACGCGCCAGGTGCCGCCTGCACGGTTCGATGGACCGGTGCCAGGCTGAGGGCCAGGATGATGGCTGCGGTCGCGGCACCGACGGCAGTCGCGGCGCGCGTCGGGCGTGGTCTTGCCAGGAAAAACAGGACGCCCATGCCGATGCCGGTGGAGGCGAGCGCAATCAACACGGGATGGAAACCGGCGATGGGCACGCGCCACCAGGACTCTTCGCTCCCGAAGAGCGATGCCGGGAACCAGGTTGCGTTGGCGGCCATGGCCAGGCCAACGAACAGGACGAACCAGGCGGCGACCAGCCAACGACGGCCGACGGAACGCGCCGGCAGGGCGGACTCCGTCAGGCGCGCCAGCAGGAAGGCGAGCACGCCGACCAGGGCGTGAACGAACCAGGCGGCAGTGAGGAAAGCCATGAGCTGCAAGCCCAGCCGGGAGCCCAACTGGTCCTGGATGCGCAGTCCGACGAGGATCCGATGGTTCGAGAAGATGAACTCGAGCTCGCGCGCCACCCAGGCGAGGCACCCGAGCAGCCAGCCGAGCGCAAGCACCTGGCTCAACAACAAACCCCGCAAGTCGCGCCTTCTCATGAATTCAGTTTCCAGCCCGGACACCGAAGTCCGCCAGACGCGGAAAAAGCAAGGCCCCTGCATGCAGGGGCCTTGCCGGGTCCGGCCCGAATGCCGGAGTGCCCATCGTTCCGATTACGACCCGCCGAAGCCCGCGCGGCAGGAAGCCGGCATGTGCTTGTCGGACAACGTCGTCAAGCCGGGGCTTGCCGCCGATGTCGTATTGCCCATGGTCGCAGTTGCAGGCGCCACAGGGGCATTGGAAGCGCCGCAACGCCACACCACGTCGCCATTGCGATTGGCAAACGGCTGCATTCCAAGCGTGCTGCCCTGAATGCGGTCGTTCGCATCGCGACCATACGTGATGATCATCGTGCCACCGGCGGGGTCGACAGCAAGAGACTGCACATAACGACCCTGCTTGTCGGTCAGGATGGCAGAGCCAAGGCCAGCCTCACGGAGCGTGATAGGCCAGTCGCCGACCTGCGCCGAGTACTCGGCGATACCCGCCTTGACGTCCGACGCGAGCGTCAGGCCTTCAGAGACCTGCGCGCGAATCGTGTAGTCCTGGTACGCCGGGATAGCGATGGCGGCCAGGATGCCGATGATGGCCACCACGATCATCAGTTCGATGAGCGTGAAGCCCTTCTGGAGAGTCTTCATTTCAAGTAGCTCCTGTGTAACCAAGGGCGGCGCTCATGCGCCGATGCAAACTAGGTACAGCAAGGATCATGCCAACCCGACCGGTCCTCGTAAGTGACGGACTTGGCAGTCTTTTTTAAAGATTGTCAGAATATCGTCGGGCTCTTGCGACGCCCCGGCCGACGGGCCGTGTCACAAAGTGACGTGCCGCGTCACTCGATGCCGAGCTTCTTGATGCGATAGCGCAGTGCCCGGAAGCTGATCCCGAGCGAACGGGCCGCGGCCGTCTTGTTGTAGCGCGCCTCTTCCAGTGCCTTGCGGATCGAGGCTCGCTCCATGTCTTCCAGGGTCTGCGGGAGAGTGCCCGGGCGGTGCAGCGGCACGGAATCCTCGAACGTCGGCGGGCCGCGCAGTTCGATGTCCTCTGGCCGGATCGTCGCCCCGTCGCATAGCGTGAGCGCGCGCTCGATGACGTTCTCGAGTTCGCGCACGTTGCCCGGGAAATCGTGGCTCGACAGCAATTCCATCGCCTCGGCCGAGATCGCCGGGGGCGTCATGGCAAGGCGCAGCGCAAAGCGCTGTGTGACGGACGACGCCAGTTCGGGCACGTCGGCAAGCCGGTCGCGCAAGGAAGGCACGCGCATCTCGATCACGTTGATCCGGTAGTAGAGGTCCTCGCGGAAGCGGCCGGCCGCGACCAGCTCGCCGAGGTCGCGGTGGGTCGCAGACAGGATGCGCACGTCGACCGGCTGCTCGCGCTGGTCGCCGACCGGGCGCGCGGTCTTCTCCTGGATCAGGCGCAGTAGCTTGACCTGCATGACGAAGGGCAGGTCCGCGACTTCGTCGAGGAACAACGTGCCGCCTTCGGCGGCCTGTACCAGGCCGAGCTTGTCGGCGACTGCGCCGGTGAAGCTGCCGCGGCGATGGCCGAAGAGCTCGCTCTCCATCAGCTCCGACGGGATCGCGCCGCAGCTGACGGGCACGAAGGGCGCGTCCTTGCGCGGGCCGGATTCATGGATCAGCCGCGCGACCAGCTCCTTGCCGGTGCCGGACTCGCCGGTGATGTGGACGGGCGCCTGGCTGCGTGCCACGCGGCCGATCATGGCGCGCAGTTTCTGCATCGGCTCGGAATCGCCGAGCAGGCGCCGCCCGCCGTCCGAAGCACGCCGGCTGTCGGAGAGCTTGAGCGCCTGGTTGACCAGCTTGCGCAGGTCGGAAATGTCGACGGGCTTCCTCACGAAGTCGAAGGCGCCGAGCTTCAGCGCGAGCACTGCCGATTCCACGTGGCCGTGGGCCGTGATCACCGCGACCGGCAGTTCCGGCACCTCGTTCTGGATCCACTCGATGAGTTCGGTGCCGTCGCCGTCCGGCAGGCGCAGGTCCGTGAGGCACAGCGCGAAATCCCGCGTGCCCTGCAGCTCTCGCCGCGCGGAGGCGAGGTCGTGCACGGCCCTCGTGTCGACGCCCATGCGCGCAAGCGTCAGCGACAGGAGTTCGCAGATGTCCGGCTCGTCGTCGACGATCAGCGCGCGTGGGTTCGCCATGGCGGTCAGGTCTGTTCCCAGCGTTGCGGGTCGGCGAATACGATGCGGAAGACGCTTCCGCCGCCCGCACGCGGCTCGAACACCAGGAGCGCCCGGTTGCACTGCGCGAGCTCGCGCGCGATGAAGAGACCGAGGCCGGTGCCGCTCGCGCGCGAAGTGAAGAACGGCTCGAAGATTCGATCGCTGATCGTCGACTCGATGCCTGGGCCGCGGTCGAGCACCTCGAGGAACGGCCGGTTGCTGCCGGCGAGGCGGCCGATGCGGACCTCGACGCGGTCATCCGGCACCTTCACCGAGTAGCGGAAGGCGTTTTCGCAGAGATTCCACAGGATCTGACGCAAGTGGGAAGGATCGACGCGCACCTCGAGCTCCGGGTCGGGAATTTCAGCGGCCAGCTGCCCGGCCTCGTGGCCGCCGGTGCTGACGAATTCCTGCACGAACTCGGTGAGCCACTCGCCGAGCGGCATGCGCTCGGGCCGCGTGCTCTCGCGCCGCGCCAGCTGCTGCACGTTGCCGATGATGGTGCTGACGCGCTCGGCATTCGCGCGGATGATGTCGCTCATCCGGCGATTCGGCTCGCTGAGGGCCGCGTCCTCGCCGAGGAGCTGGGCAGCATGGCTGATCGCGCCGACGGGGTTCCTGATCTCATGCGCGATCGAGGCCGAGAGCCTGCCGAGCGCCGCGAGCCGCGACTGGTGGATGCGGTCGTCGAGGGCGGTGAGGTCCTCGAGGAAGATCAGCACCGGCGGCAGGTGGCCCTTGCCGAGCGGCGCGAAATGGGGCCGCACCTCGCGCAGGCCGTCGACCGCGAGCAGGTTGCCGCCGGAAGCGTCGGTTTCGGGGCCGCTCTGGCGCCACATGGTGAGCAGGTAAAGCAGGCGCGGCGATACCTCGCCGAGCAATGCGTTCGCCAGCGCGTCGCTGCCGAGGATCTGGCGTCCCGACTCGTTGATGAGGCGAATCCGGTCCTGTTCGTCGACCACGACGAGGCTCTCGCGCAGGCGCTCGACGATGTACTGGGACAGCTCTGCGAGGTTCGCGAGGTCGAGGTCGCGCTGGCGCACCAGCGCCTCGCTTTCGCGCAGCCGCCCGGCGAGCGGCGCGCCCGCGAGCGCGGCGATCAGGATGACGCCGCCGAGCAGTCCCGCCTGCGTCAGGTCGGACGAGTCGGACACACCCTGGAACCACAGCATGATCTGCTGGCCGAGCACGCACAGCGCCGCGACTGCGGCAACCGTCGTGGCGATGCGCTTCGGCAGCAGGAGGCTGACCCCCGCGACCGGCATGATCAGGAGCAGGCCCACGCCGCTCGCCGCGCCGCCGCTGGTGACGAGGAGCGCCGTCACCGCCAGGATGTCGAAGGCCACGTGGATGAAGGCCTGGGCTTGCAGGCTCGGCCAGCGCGTCTTCAGCAGGCCGATGCAGAGGACGCCGGTCGCGAACCAGGCGACCAGCACGTAGAAATAGAGTGTCGGCGACTGGGCGCCGAGCGTCTGCGGCTGGGTCGCGAGCAGGACCAGCGCGACCAGCACCGAGGGAATCGCGAGGCGGTAGAGGTTCAGGAGTCCCAGCACGCGCCAGGCGAGCTCGGGATCGCCAGCCGTTCTCTCGGTTTCCGCCGGCATTTGCACGGCGGCACTTTACCACGCGACCCTCGGCCGACCCGCGGCGCGGCCCGCGTTTGCGACGCGGTTCAAAGCAACCGTTAGAATGGTGTGATGAATCTTCATGAATACCAGTCGAAGCGCGTCTTCGCCGACTACGGCGTGCCCGTGCCGCAGGGCCGGGTCGCGTCGACTCCGGAAGAAGCGGTCGCCGCGGCGCGCGATTTGCCCGGACCGGTCTGGGTGGTCAAGGCACAGGTCCACGCGGGCGGGCGCGGCAAGGCCGGCGGCGTGAAGCTCTGCCGCTCGGCGGAAGAGGCCGGCAAGGCCGCGAAGGCGATGCTCGGCCAGCGCCTCGTGACGCCCCAGACGGGCGCGGCGGGCCTCCCGGTCAACCTCGTGTACGTCGAGTCCGGCAGCGCGATCGAGCGCGAGCTCTACCTTTCACTGTTGCTCGACCGTGAGCGCAGCCGCATCGCGTTCGTGGCTTCGGCCGCCGGCGGCATGAACATCGAGGAAGTCGCCGCGCACGAACCCGAGAAGATCCTGCGCATCGACATCGATCCGGCCGCGGGGCTGCAGTCCTACCAGTGCCGGCGGCTCGCATTCGGCCTCGGGCTTTCCGGCAAGCAGGTCGCGGAGTTCGAGCGCATCGCGCGCGCCCTGTATCGCCTCTATCTCGAGCGCGACCTGGCGCTGGTCGAGGTCAACCCGCTGATCGTGACGAAGGAAGGAACGATCGTCGCGCTCGACGCCAAGATCAACGTCGACGCGAACGCTCTGTTCCGCCAGCCCGGGCTCGTGGCCTTGCGCGACCCGTCGCAGGAAGACGACATGGAGCGGCAGGCCGCCGAGCACGAGCTCAACTACGTCTCCCTCGACGGCAACATCGCCTGCATGGTGAATGGCGCCGGCCTCGCGATGGCGACCATGGACCTCATCAAGCTGCATGGCGGGGAGCCGGCGAACTTCCTCGACGTCGGCGGCACGGCGACGGCGGAACGGGTGACCGCCGCGTTCCGGCTGATCCTCTCGAACGCCCGCGCGCGCGCCATCCTTGTGAACATCTTCGGCGGCATCGTGCGCTGCGACGTCATCGCCGAGGGCATCATCCAGGCGGTGCGCAACGCCGGCGTCAACCTGCCGGTGATCGTGCGCCTCGAAGGCACGAATGCCGACAAGGCGCGGGCGCTGCTCGCCGCGAGCGGGCTTGCGATCACGGTCGCGAAGGACGTTTCCGACGCGGCCACCAAGGCCGTGCGCCTGGCACGCGCCGGTGCGAAACGATGAGCATCCTCGTCAACCGCCGCAGCCGCGTGATCTGCCAGGGCTTCACCGGCAAGCAGGGCACTTTCCACTCCGAGCAGGCGATTGCCTACGGCACCAACCTCGTGGGTGGCGTGACACCCGGTCGCGGCGGGGAGCGGCACCTCGACCGGCCGGTATTCGACACCGTGCACGATGCAGTGAAGGCGACGCGGGCCGACGTCAGTGTCATCTACGTGCCGGCGCCCTTTGCCGCGGACGCGATCCTGGAAGCCGCGGACGCCGGCATCCGGCTCATCGTCTGCATCACCGAGGGCATCCCGGTCAACGACATGGTGCGCGTCAAGGCGGCGCTCGCGGGCTCGCGCTCGCGGCTCGTCGGGCCGAACTGCCCGGGCGTCATCACGCCGGGCCAGTGCAAGGTCGGCATCATGCCGGGCTTCATCCACCAGCCCGGGAAGGTCGGCATCATTTCGCGTTCGGGCACGCTGACCTATGAGGCGGTATTCCAGACCACCCGCGCGGGGCTCGGCCAGACCACCTGCGTCGGTATCGGCGGCGACCCGGTGCGCGGCCTCAACTTCATCGAGGTGCTCGGCCTCTTCGAGCGCGACAAGGACACGGCCGGCATCATCATGGTCGGCGAGATCGGCGGCACGGACGAGGAAGCGGCCGCCGAATTCATCCAGCGCGAGGTTTCCAAGCCCGTCGTCGCCTACATTGCGGGCGTGACGGCGCCTGCCGGCAAGCGCATGGGCCACGCGGGCGCGGTGATCGCGGGCGGCAAGGGCACCGCGGCGGACAAGTACGCGGCCCTCGAAGAGGCGGGCGTGCGCACGGTCCGTTCGGCCGCCGATCTCGGTGTGGCGATGAAACAAGCGCTCACGGCACGCCGCCGCAGCAAGCGCAAGCGCAAGCGCTGAACCCGCGTGCGCATCGCGCTCGCACAGATCGATCCCACCGTCGGCGACGTTCAGGGCAACGCCACGCGCATCGCGGAGCGGCTCGAGGAAGCGCGCAAGGCGGGCGCTGCCGTCATGGCGACTCCCGAGCTCGCGATCTGCGGTTACCCGCCTGAAGACCTGCTCTTCCACCGTGGATTCCGGCGCCGGGTCGAGGAGTCGATGGCGCGGCTCGCGGACGCCGCGCGCGGCATCGACCTGTTGATCGGCTACCCGGAATACGCGGACGGCGTCATTTACAATGCCGCGGCTTGGCTGCGCGACGGGCGGCGCATCGCGAATTACCGCAAGCAGCAGCTGCCGAACTACCAGGTCTTCGACGACAAGCGCTACTTCAAGCCGGGCGATGCCTTCGTCTCGGTCGAACTCGAGGGCGTGCGGGTCGCGCCGATCATCTGCGAGGACGTCTGGCATGCCGACGTCGTTGCGGGCGCTGCCCGCACCGGTGCGGACCTGGTGCTCTCCATCAACGCTTCGCCCTTCCAGCAGGGCAAGCAGGCCGAGCGCGAAGCGAACCTCGCGGTCCGCGCGCGCGAGAATGACGTGTCCCTTGCATACCTGAACCACGTCGGCGGCCAGGACGAGGTTGTCTACGACGGCTGCAGCTTCGCGGTGGACGCGGGCGGGCGCATCGTGCACCGCGCGCCGGCGTTCGAGGAGTCGCTTACGACCCTGGACATCGTCGCCGGCGACACGGGATTCGACATCGCGCCGGGCAGCCTGTCGCCGCTGCCGGCGGCGGAAGAGAGTGTCTGGCGCGCGCTTGTGCTGGGCGTGCGGGACTACGTGGATAAGCACCGTTTCACGGGCGTCGTGATCGGCCTGTCCGGCGGCGTCGATTCGGCGCTGGTGCTCGCGATCGCCTGCGATGCGCTCGGCGCGGCGCGCGTGCACGCCGTGATGATGCCTTCGCGCTTCACCTCCGCCATGTCCGAGAGCGACGCGGCCGCGATGGCGAAAGGGCTTGGTGTGCGCTATTCGACGATTCCGATCGAGGGCATGTACCAGGCGACGCTCGCCGCGCTCGAGACCGAGTTCCGCGGCCGCGCGCCCGATGCGACCGAGGAGAACATCCAGGCACGCTGCCGCGGCATGCTGCTGATGGCGATCTCGAACAAGACCGGGCACATGGTCCTGACGACGGGCAACAAGAGCGAGATGTCGGTCGGCTATGCCACGCTCTACGGCGACATGGCCGGCGGGTTCGCGCCGATCAAGGATTGCAGCAAGATGCTGGTGTGGCGCCTCGCGCGCTGGCGGAACGCGCGGGGAGCAGCGCCGGTCATCCCGCAGCGCGTCATCGAACGGCCGCCGACGGCTGAACTGCGCGAGAACCAGCTCGACAGTGACAGCCTGCCGCCCTATGAGGTGCTCGACCCGATCCTCGAGGCGTTCATCGAGGACGACCGCTCGGTGGACGAGATCGTCGCGATGGGATTCGAACGCCCGACCGTCACGCGCGTGCTCGAGCTGGTGAAACGCAACGAGTACAAGCGCCGGCAGGCGCCGCCGGGCGTGCGGGTGAGCGGTCGCGCGTTCGGGCGCGATTGGCGGTATCCCATTACTTCGGGATACAGGCCGGGGGAGTCGTAAGCGAGGAGGGGACAGTCCCCTTTTTCCTCAAAGCAGGAAAAAGGTGACAGTCCCCTAGTCGAACCGCCACCACTTCTTTTCGTGCTTCTCGAGCGTCGCGGTGGGGTAGTTGAGCGCAAAGACTTCCTGTGACCGCTCCGCGAGGTCGTCCATGCCGAGGCCGCGGTAGCTGGCGATCATGATCTCGAGCGCCTGGCGGACCGCCGGTGCGCCGTCGTAGTTCTCGATGCAGTAGCGCGCGCGGTCGATCGCCGCGACGTAGGCCTGGCGCCGCATGTAGTGGTCCGCGACGTAGACCTCGTAGTCGGCAAGCCGGTTGCGCAGGAAAATCATGCGCTGGCGCGCGTCGTGCGCATAGATGCTGTCGGGGCGCTGCCTGATCAGCTGGTCGAAGGCGTCGAATGCGCGCTTGACGTCCTGGGGCGGGCGCTCGTTGAGGTCGGTGTTGAACCAGCGCTCGAGGAAGTTCGGCGAGCGCTCGAAGTAGATGAGGCCGCGCAGGTACATGGCATAGTCGACGCGCGGATGGGTCGGATTCTCGCGCACGAACTGGTCG
>Ga0315912_10002940_pt1 | contig 17474 bp, 12 predicted proteins | sample VfabasoilMG_FD_204469 | JGI IMG/M metagenome (GOLD analysis project Ga0315912, IMG submission 204469) | Garden soil microbial communities collected in Santa Monica, California, United States - V. faba soil | ecosystem: Environmental > Terrestrial > Soil > Garden | place: USA: California...
TGCATGCGCGGGCACAAGGCTGGAACGTCGAGCGCCTCAGGCTCATCAACGTCGGCAATCTGGACGGTGCCGTCGAGGCGTTCGCGGCGGACCGAGCCGACGTGTTTTTCTGGGAAAAGTTCATGACCAAACCGCTCGTCGATTCCGGTAAGTTTCGCCGCGTCGGCGAGTTCACCGCGCCGTGGCCGGCGTTCGTGGTCTGCGCGGCCGCGAGCCTGGACACGACGCAGCGCTCGGCGCTCGAGCGAGCGGTCACCGCTGCGCTCGACGAGGCGCGCGCGCTGCCGGCGCGCACGGACGCGGCGCAGCTGATTGCCGCCCGCTACGGTCTGACCTCCGCCGACGCCGGCGCGTGGCTGAAAACGACGCGCTGGAGCGAGCGCTTCGGCGTTGCCGCGAGCGATATCGCGCCGGCGTGCACGGCGCTCGGCGGGCTCGGTGTGCTGCCGCGCGTCGTCGCTGCCGCTGACTGCATCGCAAGGAGCGGCGAGCCGTAAAATCTGCCGAGCCGTGTTGCGCGCGCTGATCTCGAAACGAAAAAGCCCGAGCCGGTCTCCCGGCTCGGGCTTGTGCGTGCGTACCGTCTAAGGCTGCGTGGTGGTTACTTGATGGCGAACCCGGCGCGCGGGTCGAACTGTTTGCCATCGCCGCGCGTCGCTCGGACCCAAGCAGCAGCCGGCCGGCCGTCTTTCATCGGGTTGCCGGTGATCGTGATCGCCGTGCCCGGCGCGAAGTCGCTGCGGCGAATTCCGGCGCGCGTGAGCGTGCTCGGGCCTTCGGCCTCGAATCCCCACGTCGTGACGTTGCCCTTGTCGTCTTTGACGTCGACGAGAAGCCACGAATGCGGGTTCGTGTACTGGAACTCTTTGACGGTGCCCGTGACGGTGACCTCTTTCTGGTCATCGAACATCACTGCCGAGTGGTGAGCGAACGCCGGCGCCGCCAGCATCGCGGCCAGCCCGAGTACGCCTGACAGAACTCTCGTCATCGCCATCTCTCCTTACTTGTCGTCTTACTTGTCGTCTTCTTGGGTGAACGTGAAGTTCGAGAAATCCGAAGTGCCGGTAGCGGTTTTTTCCACGGTGTTGTTCTGATTCTCGCCGCAGTTCCAGTACCTGATGCGCAAGGTCTTGTCGTCATTCGACAGCTGCTTGTACACCTGTCTAGTGTACCAGGGCTCGGCTAGCGCCGGCGGATCGAACGACCAGACGTCCACGACCATTGTCGTCGGGTCCGTCTTCTGCCAGATCTCGACGGTTTCGACTTGCTCCGTATAGAACGGCTGGATGCGCTGGTACTGACCCGCACGCATCTGGCTCGTGTGGATGATCAGCTTGTCGCCGTTCCAGAAGCCGATCGAATCGCCTTCCCACAGCGGATAAGCGTCGGCTGCGCTCGGATGATCGCGGCCGTCCGTATAGACGCGGCGCATCTCGTTCTGCATCTCGTTGACGAGATAAACCTGCTGCGGTGTGACGATGAATTCCTTCAAGAAGGGCTCGACGAGCCAACGCGGCATGCCGGCGGGCTCGCAGTTGCTCAGAGGATCGAACTCGATGCCTTTCGCCACCTTGTCGAGCTTGTCTTTCAGCAAGCGCTGGTGCTCAGGCGTCAGCTTCGCTGTTGGCAGGGCGGTCGGCGAGGTCTGGTCCGGGTCCCAAAAGAGCGGGCTCGCTTCGCGCGTCCAGATGCCGGTCCAGTCGGGGACCGTGCGCCAGGTCAACGCTTGGCCGCCACGTGCTTCCTGTTTGAAATGATCGTAAAGCGCGCGGGCCGTGCCGTGCTCGATGCCGAGATCGATCATGCGTTGTTTTTCCGCCGACGGGGCGGTTTGCGCGGTGGCCGTAAGGGACAGCGCCGTGAGCGCCAGGGCGGCCAGTGTCCTAAGGGTCATCGACGAAAGTCTCCTATGGGCGGTTCGCCGGCATATTTTAGCGCGCGCGACGGCGCGCTTCAGGGGTCCGCCGGCTAGTCGGCGGCAGCGCGGGTTTTCCGCTGCTGTATGTCGCTGAGCAGCGGTATCTCGCGAAGCGCCGGCGCATCGGCCGGGATCGTGCGGATATAAGCGTAGATGTCCGCGAGCTGCTGGGGCGACGCGTCGGGGAAGGCCGGCATGTTCGGCAGCGGCGAGTTCTGCACGAACGTGATGAATCCTTCCTGGGTGTAGTTCAGCGGGACCAGCCGGCGTTCGCCGCTCTGCGCGTCGAAGTTGTGGCACGCATAGCAATTGAAAGTGTCGGAAAACAGCGGCTTGCCGCGCGCCGCGTCGCCGACGACCGGTTCCGCTTGTTGCTGCGCCGACAGCGATGCAGCGGCCACGACGCCGCTCGCCACAACGACAGAAGCGAGTACGGCGGCGAATCCTCGCTGCTTCATGTCGGTCCTCGCGGCTGTGAAATGACGTCGAGCAACGCGGGCTCGCCCGCTCGAACGCGCGCGAGCGCGCGTTCGAGCGCGGGACCGAGAGCGAGCGGATCGGCGATTGGTCCCTCCGCGTAGATGCCATAACCCTGGGCGATCTTCGCGTAGTCCGGCGCCGGATCGCGGATGACGTTGCCGATGTCGACCATGTCGTTGCCGCGGCCGCGGCGCGCGGCCGTGCGCTGCACGAGCATGACTTCCGCGTGGTAGGCGCGATTGTTGTGCACGATGACGAGCAGCGGAATTTTGTGGTGCGCCGCAGTCCATAATGCGCCGGCTCCGACGAAGTTGAAGTCGCCGTCGCCGACGATTGCGATGGGTAACCGCCCATGCTCGCGGTGCGCGAGCGCGCCACCGACCGACGCCGGCGTGTCGTAGCCAATGCCGAAGCCGCCGCTATCGCCGTTGTAGCGGTAGAACTTGTCGTGATTCAACAAGCGCCGCTGCCACTGCCCCGTGAACTGATGTCCCGAGACGATCGCCCAGTCGTCGTTCTGAATCTGCCGCCCGAGCTCGGCGACCATTCGCGGCACGCTCACCGGGCTCGAATTCCAGCCATAACGCGCCGTGTCGATTTCGCTCTCGCGAATGGCCTTGTGCGCCGCGGCGACTTGCGCGCCGCGCGCGGTGCGCAGACGCTGCGCGTTGCCGGTGCTCTGCTTGCGGATCTCTTCGATCAACGAAGGTAGCGTGACTTCGCCGTCGGCCGCGATTGCGACGTCGACCTCCGAGTAATTGCCGAAGTCGTGGATGTTGTGCCCTTGCGAGAGGTACTCGGAGCAAATGCTGATCGTCTTGCCGCCCGTGGCGCGAACGGCGCGCACCGACGGCGTCATGTCGTTGATCTCGAGCCCGAGGATCACGTCGGGTCGATAGTCGGATCCGCCCGAGCCATACAATGCGTGCCACGACGGGAAGTCTTGCCACGAGCCGTAGCCGCCGACGTCGACGGGCGCCTGCAGGAGCTCGGCGAGCTCCACCAGCCTGTCCCAGCCGGCCGAAGTGCGCGCGAGCTTGCCCGTGCGAATCAGCGGTCGCTCGGCGCTGACCAAGAGACGCGCAGCTTCTTTCACCGCGCCCGAATCGCCCTGCGGAATGCTCGGCATCGAGAGGCGCGGGATCGTGAGCTTGCTGGGATCGGGAATCGGCGCTTCTTGAAGCTCCGAGTCGATGACGAGCAACGTCGGGCCCCTCGGCGGCGTGAGGCCGATCGTATACGCACGCATCGCGATGTTCGCGAACACGTCGAGGTTCGTGGGCTCGTCATCCATCTTCATGAAGTCTCGGACGATGGAGCCCATGTCCTGCGCGCTGTGCGGTCGATTGATCACGCTCGTGGGATTGCGCGGCTGGCCGACGATTGCGAACACGGGAACGCGATCGCACCAAGCGTGGAAGAGACCCATTCCGGCGTGCAGCAAACCGACGGTACCGTGCATTAGCGTCATCATCGGCTTGCCGGCAGCCTTGGCGTAGCCGTGAGCGATGGCGGCCCCGGCTTCCTCGTGCAGCACGGTCAGGATCTCGGGCTTGCGGTTGCCGCCGTGATTGATCAGCGATTCATGGAGGCCTTCGAACGCCGAGCCGGGATTCACCGCGACGTAGTCGAAGTCGAGCGCCTTTAGCACGTCGACCATGTAGTCCGAGCTCGGATGACGAATGAACCGCGCGTCCACGCGCGGCTCGGGTGGCACAAAGTCGGCGCGTGCATCGGCTTCCGTCGGCCGCGTCACGCCCGGCCGCTGGTTCGCCGGCGCGGCCTGTTGGGCGGACGCCGGACCCGCGACGATCGCGCCCGCGGCACCGGCGGCACCCGCCGCGGCGCCCTTCAGAAACTCGCGACGATCGACGGAGCCCGTCGATGTGCTGTCCACTTGTTTGGCCACGATATTCCCCCGCTCAATTCAAGATCGGCCGGCAGCGCGCCTAGCCGAGGCAGGGGATGATACCGCAACGGAATTGGTGGGGCAGGGCCCGGTTCGACGGGCGATCAGCTCGTGATTCGAACGCGATTGCGGCCGGCCGTCTTCGATTCCATCAACGCCTGATCGGCGCGTTCGAGCAAGGCGTCGACGGCGGTCGTCTCGCGCGGTTGGCGGACCGTGCAGCCGACGCTGACGCTGACCGGCACCGCGCCGTCGCGCGTCGGCACCGGCGTATCCGTGATCGCGTGTCGAATGCGTTCCGCGACGCGGGTTGCGACGGCCGCATCGGTATCGGCCATCAAAACCAGGAATTCATCGCCGCCGAGTCGGCAGATTGCGTCGTCACCGCGGACGGTGCTCAGGAGCCGGCTCGCGACGCGCCGCAGCACTTCGTCGCCGGTTTGATGGCCGCGCGTGTCGTTGATGCGCTTGAAGTTGTCGAGGTCGAGCAACGCCAGGGCGAGCGACGTTCCGCGCTGGTCCGCGCTCGCGAACGCGCCGTTTAGGAGCACCGAGGCGCCGCGTCGGTTCCACAAGTGCGTCAGTGGGTCCATGAGCGCTTCGCGTCTCGCCATCCCGAGCTTCGATGTCAAGGCTGCGTGCGCAGTCGACAAGTGCTCGGAGAACAACTCTCGCTGCGCTAGGGCGGCGAGATCGGTCAGCGTTTGACGATCGACCTGCGTGAATTCACGCGGCTTCAGATCGAAAACACAAAAGGTCCCGAGGCACGTGCCTTGATCGTCGACGAGCGGGTGGCCCGCGTACGCTCGAAATCGCGGTGCCCCAGTCACGATAGGCAGCTTCGCGACGCGCGGATCTTGCAGTGTGTCGTTGATCGTGACGAGTTGATTCGCCTCGACGGTGAGCCTGCACATTGCCTGGTCGCGCGGCAGCTCGGAGATGCCCCAACCGGCCGCCGACTTGAACCACTGCTTGTCTTCGTTGAGCAACGAGATTGCCGCGACCGGCGCGTGCAGGGCGCGGCGAGCAATGCGCGTGATCCGCTCGAAGCGCTCTTCGATCGGCGTGTAGAAGAGGTCGAACGTATGGATGTTCGCGAGCTTGAGGGTCGCCGTGCTTGCGATGGTCTTGCTGAGAAGGGTGTCGCTCACGAATGTCCGGCCGGCCAACTAGCTGACGCCTGGGAGGTGGCCTAATGTAACTCGCGAGTCACGGGGCGACGTGTGAGTTGCGTCTCGCTTGCAGCGCTTGAGCTCGAGCGCCATCCGGCTACCTGTAAAGTGTGACGCCAGTCAAACGCGTGCACGGTGTAAATAGTTAGCCTGTCGACATAACTATCGCTCCGCGGGTCGGAGAGTCGATGCTGCAGCGCAAAACTCGCAAGGAGGCCATTGGCGGGCGCGCCGATCTCCACCTCGACATGCTCGAATCGAGTAGCGTGGTGGCCACCATTGTGGTCGCGGCCGATGGCGCCATTCTCGCCGCCAATAGCCGCATGCGCCGTTTCCTGGGTCTCGGCGGCGGGGACGTCAAGCAAAGCAAATCGTTCCGCTCCAATTTCGTGGACGGCGCCGCATGGGCCGCTTGGTGCGATGCCGCTCGCACCGGCCGCGCGATCGAGCTCGAGCTGCGCGGCTTCGATGATGTGACAAGACGCTTTCGCGGCGACGTGCGAGCGGAGGGCGACGGCGCGGATCAGCGCTTCGTCGGCATCCTCGTAGACGGAGATGACAGCAAGGCACTGCGCGCCGCTCTGCAACACAGCGCCCGCATGGACGCGCTCGCCAGCTTGACCGCAGGCGTCGCGCACGACTTCAACAACCTGCTGACGGTGCTCGTCGGCAATCTCTATTTGGTAGGCGAGGAGCTCCGCGAGCGCCCGACCGTGTTCGAGAAGCTAAAAGCTGCGCGCGACGCCGGCAAGCGCGGCTCCGAGCTGATCAAGCAGCTCATGACATTCGCGCGCCGCGAGGAGCTCGAAGTCGGGACCATTGATCCATCGAAGGTCATCGGCGATCTCTTGCCGCTACTACGCCGCGCACTCGGCCCGCGCATCACTCTCGAGACGACTTTGCAAAAGCACGTCGGGGCGGTGCGCGCGAGCGTGGCGCAGCTCGAGAGCGTCGTAGTGAATCTCGCCGTCAATTCCCGCGATGCCATCGAAGGCAAGGGGCGCATCTCGATCGATGTTGCGGGAATCGAGCTCTCGGACCAGGACGCCACACTACGCGGCCTTGCGCGCGGCGGACGCTATGTCGCCGTCAGGGTGCGCGATAGTGGAATGGGCATCGCTCCGGACGCGCTCGAGCGCGTGTTCGAGCCGTTTTTCTCGACCAAGCGCGAGCGCGGCGGCACTGGTCTTGGGCTCAGCATGGTTCGCTGGTTTGCGGAGAGCTCCGGCGGCTGTGCGACGATCGACAGCGTCGTCGGCCAAGGAACGACCGTGACTTTGCTGGTGCCTCGCCAGCAAGCCGAGCGCGCGGTCGAAACTGCCGAGATGACGATGCCGCTTTCGACGCTGCCGACCGGCACGGAGCGTGTCGTCGTGCTCGCGATGGACGAGGCACTGCGCGCGACGATCCATCAAACGCTCGAGGTGCTCGGCTACGAGGTTACAGTGGCCGGCGATAGCGCGGATTTGCTCGCGGCGGTTGCAGCCAAGCCGACCGATCTCCTCGTGATCGATGGCCTCGGCGGCGCCGAGAACGACGTGCTCATCCGCGCGCGTGCCGCGCGTCCCGAGCTACGTATCATTGCGACCGCTCATCCCGGCCGCGCAGCAGAGCCCATTGCTGGGCTCGGCATCGCGTCGTTGACGAAGCCGTTCACGCTCGCCGACCTGGCAGGCACGGTGCGGCGCACCTTGGACAGCGCCGAGACTCCGTAGACTATTTGTTCATTAGCGCGGTCAACCGCTCGAGCGCGGCCGCGAGATCGCGCATCGCCGCCAACTGCTCGTCGCTCAACGATTCCACGACCTCGGCGAAGCGCGTCAAACGCTGCTCCTGCGCGCGCTGAAAAATGCGGCGACCCTTCGGTGTGACGCTGACGAGCACGCCGCGCCCGTCGTTCTTGTCGCCGCCGCGTTTGACGAGCCCTTCCTCGACGAGCGCCGAGATCATTCGCGACATGGTCGCGGGGCGTACCATCTCGGTGTCGGCCAATGCGGTGACGGAGATTGGGCCGCGCTTCTCGACGACCGACAGCGCGCTCAGTCGTTCCGCCGTCATGCCGTGAGGCAGCTCCAGCGTTCGGAGCCGGCGCGTCAAGCGCGCAAATTGCTCGTGGAGGAGGGCGGCCACCTCGGAGCGCGAGTCCGCCTCGGGCGGAATTGCATCTGACATCAGACCGACTACCTCTTTCTCGTTATTCATTATTCTGCGGAATCACGGCGCTCCGAGAAAGTGTAGAGGCTCGCAAGTCATCTGATTGCCGTTTTGGGATCGCTTTCCCGCTCAATCAAATGCCAGCGTGAACCGCAAGGAAAGCACACGTTCGGGGAATAGACTCGGGTTATTCGGCTCGACGTCCTGAAATTGAAACGCTTCGTCGAGCACGTTGTCCACGGTCAAAGCGAGCAAGCCGCGGCGATTCGGCAGGCGATAACCGACGAACGCATCCAACAAGACGAAGCTGTCCTCGCCGTACGCCATCGGCGGCGGATCGAATGGCGAGTCTCCTTGTAGGGCGGTCTGGAATTGGCCGCTCTGCTCGACCAGCGTCGTGCGCGCACCTACGGTGAATCCGCTGCGAGCGAAGTAACGAACCTCGATTGGAAGCCGGTCAGTGTTCATATGAGAGTAGCCGAGAAACGGTACTGGCTCGCTGCTGTACCGGCCATGCTCATAACGCGCCGTGACACTGATCTCCGACGCTGGCAGCCAATAGAGGTAAGCACGCTGTGCACGTTCTTCCGTATACAGGGCGATCGTCGTCTCGAATAGGGGCAGGGGCGAGAAGCGGTCCGTCGTGCGCGTGTCCGCCAGCCATCCGACAAAGAGCTTCGGAGATAGCTCATGCTCGAGAGCGAGCCCCCGAACCGAGGTGCGGTCGCCGGTGGCGCCGGCGACGAGCTGCGTGAAACCTGAAACTTGCACCGGCTCCAAGCGCGGCTGGGCGTTTGAGATGGAGGTGCTTAGGCTGCCGAACAAAGTCTCGAAAGCTGCTCCGCGTACGGTCGTCCGCCGCGTCGGCCGCCAGGTCATGCCCAGCTTTGGATTGGCGGCGTCCTCGTCGATTTGCAGCAAGTCATCGTCGATGTGATCGAGGCTGAGGCCGGCCGTCACGGTTAGCGATGGGAGCGGATTGAAATCGACGTATGAATAGAGCGCGAACTGCCGGTTCGCTTGCTCTTGGCTGAGCACAACGACTCCAGGGGCCGCCAAGTACTCGATCGCTTGGCTTTGCCGCGCCGCCAAAGCGCCGCTCTCGATGCGCACGGCGCCGGTGTAGATGTGTTGCACGTCGACCGAGTAGTCGCTGCGATCGAAGTCAACCGCAAGCTCGCCAGGCGTCGAAAGGCCGCTGGATACGTCCTGATAGATGACGGACGCGAGCAGGTTGTGGCTCGGCGCCAGTCGGCGCATCGCCCCAAGTCGCAGCGAGTCCGCGTCTTCGCGCACGCGCACTGACGGGGAGTAGACGTCACGGTTGAAATATATGTTGGGATCGCCCTGCTCGCTGCGCGCGGAGCGCAGCTCCGCCTGCAGGTTCGTGTCGTAGTTTGGCCGATATTGAATGAAAGCGTTCGCTAGCTCTTGCTCGAAATCGTTGTTCTCGCGAAAGCCGTCCGTCGCGAAACGGTAATGACCTGCGCTATACGACACGCGGTCGTGAAGGCCGGCCAGCGACACGTCGTGGCCCTCAGTGCCCTGGCTGCCTCCCGCCGCCGACGCGCGCAGCTTGAGCCCGTTCGCGAGCACCGGTGAATCGAGCGCGTCGAACGACGTAGCGCTCGGCCCCGCGCGTTGCGCGAACACCAAGTTTTCCTGCCCGAGCTGCGGCTTCAGCGGCGTGACGTTGGCCGGCTGCAGCAGTTGCGAGAGCAACAGCTCGCTGACGCGCGCGATCTCGTGCCGGGGCTCGTTCGCATAGCCATCCGCGAGCAACCGGTGCCCCGTGAAGTCGGCGGGATCGTCGCCGAGCGCCTGCCACGCATCGAGCAGCGCCAATTGCTGGGAGCCGACCTCCGCATGCATTCGTGCAAGGCTCGCGCTGCGCGTGGCGACGTCTTCATCCAGAGCCAGCCGAGAGCGAAAGACCGGCCGGCCGCCGTTCTTGCTCGCCGCAAGCCGCAGGTCTTGCATCGCTTCGATGGGTCGATTGGCCTGCAGCTTTTGCAGCGACGAGTACACCCAGGGGGTTGGGTCGAACGGGTCGAACTCTTTCGCCAGGTAGAGCTGGCTCGACGTCAAGTCGCTGCGGTTCTCGGCGTCGTAGAGCTTCGCCATGTAGCTGCGGGTCAGCGGGTTCGCCGGATCGAGGGTCACGGCGAGCTCGAGCTGGCGGCGCCCGGCCTCGAGGTCGCCGCCCCGGATCGAGGCCTGGGCCAAACCAAGCCACGGCAACGGCGCATCACGCTCGAGCTCGATCGCGGCTTCGAACGCGCTCGTGGCTGCGGCGGTATCGAACGCACGCAAGCTCGCGAAGCCGAGCACCACTAGAGGTTGGCTCTGATTCGGGGCTAACGCGCGCGCGCGCGTCGCGCTCTCCATGGCGGTCTGGGCGTCATCTCGAGCCAGTGCGAGCTCGGCGAGCCGCGTCGCCGCGATTGCGTTGTCGGGCTCGATGGCCAGCGCTTCGCGGATGACGCTCTCCGCCGCCGCGAGCTCATTGGAGCTTTGCTCGACGTAGGACAACGCGAGTCGCGCGACGACGGAGCTTGGATCGCCGGCTAACGCCGTGCTGACTCGGTCGCGTGCCGCCGCGCGCTCCGCGCGAGCCAGCTGCAACAACGCATCCAACGAAAGCGCCGCAGCGTTCTGTGGCGCGAGCCGCAGCGCGGCCGCGATGTCGGACTCCGCACCCGGGAGGCGCGCCGTCGCCAGGCGCGAAGCGGCGCGGTACGCGTAGAAGTCCGGGTTTGTTTGTTGCGACGGCGATGGCTCGTCATCGGCGCCGGGCAACGGCCGATCGATGACGAGGGGGAAATGACTTGCCCAACGCATGCGCTCGATCGGCTCCGCGAGCGGCGTTGCCGTCGGCGCTTGACCGTCGCGCACCACTGCGACGTGGTCGCTCGCCACCTGTAGGTCGCCGCGCGGGGCGGTCACCGCGACGACGCCTTCGAGGACGACCACTTCCATGAGCCGCTCGTTCGCGTCGACACGAATGTCGAATTCCGTGCCTTCGAGGCCGGCGTTCGCGTATGGCGTTTTGAAGCTCAACGACCGCGGATCGCGGCTAATGACATGGATGATGCCGCGCAGGAGCTCGATGAGAGTGCCCGCAGCCGACGGTGGCTCCGGAAGGTTGAGTGTCGTGAGCTCGTCGAGGCGTAGGTCGCCGCCGTCGGGTAGGAGCAAAGTGGCGCGGCTCGAGCGGCCGACGCGAACCGAGTCATCCGTGCACAGGCGTTCGCCCGCGGCAAGCGCTACCCAGACGGCGGTCGCGGTGCGGCGAACTTCCACGACGCCCTCGACGGAGCTGACTTCGGCGGACCAGTCCTCGCAGCTACGGGCTGCCTGCGCGGCCTCGGGAAGCCAAATTCCCGCGAGCGCCAGAATAGCGACGGCACCGCACGTCGGGTGAGACGGAACCGTCCGGCGCCGTCTAAAGAACGGCGATGTTTGCGGTGGCGTACAAGCCATCGACGACCTTATTGTCTCTCGCGAGTGCGATTCGACGCCCCGCAGTACCGGTGGCCAAACGCCGCGGGACTTCGCCAACTATTATGCCGGGCTAACAATCAAGCCACGCGAGTGACGTGTCAAGTGCAAGACGATTTCCAGCGAGAGATGCGGGTAGGGTCCGGTCGCGCCGCGCGACGCCGGCGGGCGCTCGTGCTCGGCTGCGTTCTCGGTGCCGCAGGATTACTGTCGAGTTGGTTACCGGGAACGGCTACGCTGGAGCAGGCACTTGGGCTCGGCTTCCTTTTCGCCGTTCGCGGCCCGCTCCCGTCTCCGGCCGAAGTCGCTGTCGTAGGGATTTCGCGCGACGCGGCGCGAGCCGTCGGTCAGACGACCGAGCTCGATACCTGGCCGCGGAGTCTGCATGCTGACCTGCTCGAGCGGTTGACGGCGGGTGGGGCGAGCGCCGTGGCGTTCGATCTGACCTTCAATGAGTCGCGGCCCGGCGATGGCGACGCGCGGTTTGCCAGTTCGATCGCGCGCGCCGGCAACGTCGTGCTTCTCGAGTGGACGGAGAGCGACGTCAAGTTGTTGGCCGGCGGCGAGGCGTGGCTCGAAGTGCGCAAGCCGCCGCTGCCGGAGCTGAAGGCAGCCGCTCTCGGCTCGGCGCCGTTCGTCCTGCCGACGGTGCCCTTCGAGGTGGGCCAGTTCTGGACGTTCGGCCGCGCCAGCGACGACATGCCGGCTCTACCTGTCGTGGCGCTGCAGGCGCACTTGCTGCCGCACTACGAGGAGTTCGTGGCGCTCGTAGAGCGCGTGCGACCGAGCGCGACGGCAAAGTGGCCGCAGACGCGAGCTGCCTTACAAGCGCAGCGCGAGCTCGAGTCGACGATGACGGCGATCCGGCGAACGTTTCTGAACGACGCTGGGCTCGGCGGGGCCGCGAAGCTCGAGCTCGAGCGGGGAAAATACGCGGCGCCGGCGGCCACCGCGCTGAAAGTGTTGCTCGACGTGTACGCGGGCCCGGGCAGCCGTTTTCTCAACTTCTACGGCCCCGCGCGCGGTGTTCGCACGCTGCCGTATGACCAGGCCCTGAACGGTACCGGCGGCGAAGTCGCCGGCGCACTGCTGATCGTCGGACTTTCGGAGTCTCGACAACCCGAGCAGCAAGACGACTTCATCTCGGTCTTTTCGCAGAGCACCGGCGTCAACTTGAGCGGCGCCGAGCTCGGCGCGACGGCCGTCGCGAACCTGCTCGAGGGGCGCGCGCTCGCGCCGCTGTCGATACCGCTGCAGGGTGTGCTGATCATCGGGCTCGGGTTGCTGTTCGGCTTTCTGGTTGGACGAGCAACCGTCGCACGTGCGGCTGTCGCGGCTGCCAGCGTTGGTGCGCTGTACTTCGGTACCGCCTATTGGCAATTCACGAGCCACTACCTCTGGCTGCCGCTCGTGGTGCCATTGTTGCTTCAGTTGCCCGCGAGCTTCGCGACGGCAGTCTGGTGGAGTTACCGCGACGTTACGGCACAGCGTGAACGCGTGCGCACGGCTCTCGGTTACTACGTCCCGCGCTCACTTGTCTCGACGTTGACCGACGAAACGTTGACCGCGGGCGCGGATAGTCAGCTACTGCACGGCACCTGTCTCGTAACCGACGCCGAGAACTACACCTCGGTGGCCGAGCGGTTACCGCCCGCGGCGCTCGCCGCGCTCGTCAACGATTACTACCAGGCGATCTTTCGCGTCGTGCAGGCGCACGGCGGCGAAATTTCCGATACGGCCGGCGATTCGATGGTGGCCGTGTGGGCGAGCGGCAAGCCCGACGCGGGCGCGCGGTTGCGTGCGGCGCACGCGTCGCTCGCGATTCTCGATGCCGTGGAGGACTTCAATCGCGCTCACGCCGACACGCCTTTGCCGACGAGAGTCGGGCTCGAGACGGGCGAAATGCTGCTCGGCAACATCGGCGGTGAGCAACGCTACGAGTACCGCGCCGTGGGCGATATCGTCAACACCGCTTCGCGGATCCAGGGATTGAACCCGCTGCTCGGCACGCGCGTGTTGCTCTCGGCGACTACGCTTGCCGGCGTCGACTTGTCGGCGCGCGACGTTGGAACGTTCTTGTTGCGCGGCAAGCGGCTTCCGGTCGGCGTGTTCGAGCCGGTTGCCGCTGGGGGGTGTCGCCTCGACGAGCGGAGCATCGAGGAATTTGCGGCGGCCTTGGCTGCATTCCGGCGCGGCGACTGGCAGTCGGCACAGGACGCGTTCGGAGCGCTCGCCGCGCGCTTACCGGCTGACGGGCCGAGCCGCTATTACGACGCGCTGAGCCGCGCGATGCGTCTCGATCCGCCCGTGAGTTGGACGGGCGTCGTTCGCATCACCGCCAAGTAGCGGGCGCTAGGACGTTCGGACGCGGCGCGCTCCGAAATCCACGTGCATGACGGCGTCATCGTGGTAGGTGCCGCCAGCATTCTGTTCCAGATAATCGAGCACGTCGTCGACTCCAGCCACGCACTCGCTCTTGGTATCGGGTTGCCGCTCGAGCAGCTCGCGCAGCATACGTTGCGTTCGATATTGAACGGGTAACGGTACCAGCGTCAGCAGATCGACCATTCGCAGGATTTTGTCTTGATCCTCGGCGGGCAAACACTCGACGGTGCGCACTAGCCGCATTACATCCTCTGACAGGGGCATGACGGTTGCCTCTCGTTTCCGCCTCACGGCAACGGTCATCTGTAGCAGAGGGTGTGACGTGCGTCTGTCAGGTACCGGACACTTCTCGCAAAAAAGAAAAATAGTTGGGGTTGTGTCGTCCGCTTGACAGAACAACGCGCTTAGAGCTGCAAGGCTTGCTCTCGGTGTCCGCGCACCGATTCCACAACTAGGAGCAAGTCATGATGAAGAAACTGCGTACTTTCTTGGTGGCGTTGTTATTGGTCCCGGCGCTCGTTTCGACAGCCGGCGCGTTCACGACGGAAAATGACGGCGCCTTTAATCCGGCACGTCCGCCATCCGCGATCTGCTGGATAAAAATCAGCGGGATGTGGTTCCCTGTCAACTGCTAGGGCTCTAGACCTTCGCGCCCTCGGCGATCATCGTCCGCAACGCGTCGGCGTTGCGGATGACGATTTGTGTTCGGCCGAGCTCGATCCAGCCATGCCGGCGCCAATCGGCGAGATGTTGATTGACGATCTGACGTGAGATGCCGAGAAAGCGCGCGAGCTCGGCCTGCGAGATGCGCAGCTCGAGATGCCCGACGCGGGCCGCGCGGCCGTGCAACGATGCGAGAATCAGCAATCGTTTCGCGAGCCGCGCGGGTCCCTCCATGAATGCCGATTCTTCGACGAGCTCGCTCGTCCAGCGCAGACGCTCGCACATCAGCTTCAGCAGATGGATGGCGAGGCGCGGCTCCTTCTCCAGAAACGGTAGAAAGTCAGCGCGCTGAATCAAGATCAACGTCGAGTCGTCGAGCGCGATGGCGTTCGCGGTTCGCGGCAATCCGTCCATGACCGCGATTTCGCCGAACGTGTCGCCGGGCTCCATGATATTCAGAAAGACTTCGCGGCCGCCCGACGCGCTCGCACTGATGCGCACGCGGCCGGACGCGACGCCGAACAGTGCGTCGCCTTCGTCGCCCTGCGAGAAGATCACGCTGCCTTTGTAATAGCTGCGCTTCGCAGCGAGCGCGGCGATGCCTTCGAGGGTGGAGTCGGACAAGCTGCGAAACAGATAGTTGTGCCGGAGCACCGTCTTCGGGCTCAGGTGCGGTCGCGGCGAGGAGCCGTCGTCGCTGTCCGTCATCTGACGCATGCAGGTCGTTCCGGATTCGGCGGGAAATACAGCAGCTGAAGCCGTTTGCCGCTCTGTTGTCGGCCCAGTATCGTGTAACCCGCCCGGTAATCCAAGCGCTTAGGCAGGAACGGATCGTGATCAAGACCCCATGGCGGCTCGCGGGCCGTCTGCTCGCCCGCGACTGGAAGTCGGGCGAGGTGCTCGTGTTGCTCGCTGCGCTCGTAGTAGCCGTCGCGGCGATGAGCGCGGTGACGTTTTTCACGGACCGCGTGCGTTCGGCGGTGTCACAGCAAGCCGGCGAGGCGCTCGCCGCGGACCTGCGCGTCGAGTCGATCAACCCCTTGCCGCCATCGATTGAAGAGGCGGCCCTGCGGCATGGGCTGAACACCGCCGCCGTCGTGAGCTTCCGCAGCGTCGTCGCCGCGGGGGAGGCGACCTCGCTCGCCGACGTGCGCGGCGTGACGCAGGGCTATCCGCTGCGCGGCGTCGTGCAGGTGGCGGACCGTCTTGCGGGCGTGCCGCAAGACGCGAGCGGCATCCCTGCAAGCGGCGAAGTGTGGGCGGAGCCGAGTCTCTTGGCGCGGCTCGGCGCGGCGGTCGGTGACGAGCTCGAGGTGGGGCGGCTGCGGTTGCGCGTCGCGCGCACCCTCGAGTTCCGGCCGGACGAAGGTTGGCGACTGATGGAAATCGCGCCGACCGTGCTATTGAACTACGACGACGTGCTGGCGTCGGGCCTGCTGGCACCCGGCAGTATCGTCCAGCACGTAGGCCTCTACGCCGGGGAACCGGAGCCTCTCGCCGCCTTTCGCGTGGAGCTCGCCGCGCTGCTGCGGCCGCAAGACCGCGTCGAGGATTATCGCAACGGGCGGCCCGAGGTCGGTGCCGCGATCGCCAACGCCGAGCGGTTCCTGGTGCTGGCCGCGCTCGTGAGCGTGCTGCTCGGCGGCGTGGCCGTCGCGATGGCGGCGCGGCGCTTCGTCGCTCGGCGCCTCGACTCCGTCGCGCTGATGAAGTGTCTTGGCGCGAGGCACGGCGAAGTGCTGCGGCTAAACGTGCTGCAGCTGTTAGCCCTTGTCGTCGCCGCCGGCTCGCTCGGCTGCGCGATCGGGTTTGCTGCCCAATTTGGCCTCACCGCACTCCTCGCCGACTTCATCGAGGCGCAATTGCCAGCGGCGAGCTTGCAAGGCGCCGTGCTCGGGCCCGTGACCGCGCTGGCCGTTGCGATAGGGTGCGCGTTGCCGCCGCTTCTGCAGCTCGGCGGCGTGCCCCCGGCGCGCGTGCTGCGCCAGGATGTCGGCCCGCCGCCGCTTCGCTACACCACGATCTATGGCGTAGCTGCCGCCGCAGTCACGGGACTCCTCTATATCTTGTTCGGCGACTTCGAGCTCATCGCCTATCTGCTGGCAGGCGCCGCCGCGACGTTCTTCGTGCTGTATCTGGCAGGCCGATTGCTCGTGCTCGCGCTGCAGCGCGTGCGCGGCGGTGTCGGTGTCGCATGGCGCTACGGCATTGCCAACGTCGCTCGCCGCGGCCGGGAGAGCAGCGTGCAAGTCGTGGCATTCGGCATCGGCCTCATGGTGCTGCTGCTCCTGACCTCCGTGCGCACGGAGCTCATGACGACCTGGCAGGCTACTTTGCCCGCCAGCGCTCCGAATCACTTTCTCATTAATATTCAGCCCGAAGAGCGAGAAGCGCTCCGCGCCATGCTGGTCTCGGCCGGCGTTGCGGAGCCGTCGTTCACGCCGCTGGTCCGAGCGCGCATGACGCACATCAACGGTAAGCCTGTGGACGAGTATCCGGCCGCGACTCCGCGTGGGCGCGACGAGCTCGACGACGAAACCAATCTCACTTGGTCGGCCGCAATTCCGCCCGATAACGAGGTCGTGTCGGGCGAGTGGTGGAGTGACGGCGACGAGACGCCGCAGATCTCGCTCGAAGAGGAGCTACGGGAGGCCATCGGCCTGAAGCTCGGCGACGAGATTACTTACGCGATCGGCGGCGAGAGTCTGACGGTGCGTCTCACGAGCACGCGCAACGTGTACTGGCAATCGTTCCGGCCCAATTTCTTCATGGTCCTGTCGCCGGGCGCGATCGAACGATTCGCGCACACGTACATCACGAGCCTGTATGTCGAGCCGGAGCAGCGCCGAATAACCGTGGATCTGGTACGGCAGTTTCCAAGTGTCTCGGTGTTAGACATCGGCGCGGTGCTCGAGCAAGTCCGGCGGTCGATGGACCGCGCGGCATTGGCTGTGCAGTACGTTTTCCTGTTCACGCTGGCCGCAGGTATCACGGTGCTGCTCGCTGCCATCCAAGCGACGCGCGACGAGCGAATGTTCGAGAGCGCCGTGCTGCGCACGTTGGGCGCGCGACGCAGCGTCGTGCTGCAGGGAGTGGCGGCGGAGTTTACGGCGTTGGGCTTGCTCGCCGGCACCCTTGCGGCCATCGGAGCCGCGTCGATCGGCCATGTCGTCGCAACGCGTTTGTTCCAGCTGGATTTCACGCCGGGCATCGCGTTGTGGCTCGGCGGGCTCGTCGCGGGAGCGCTCGTGGTCGGCATCAGCGGCACGCTCGCCGTGCGCTCGGTCATCAA
>Ga0315912_10002941_pt1 | contig 17469 bp, 17 predicted proteins | sample VfabasoilMG_FD_204469 | JGI IMG/M metagenome (GOLD analysis project Ga0315912, IMG submission 204469) | Garden soil microbial communities collected in Santa Monica, California, United States - V. faba soil | ecosystem: Environmental > Terrestrial > Soil > Garden | place: USA: California...
ACCTCTTCAGCATCTACATTTTTGAGGGGGTAATCGCCCGAATCAGCCAAGATTACCCAACCCATCTCATCATCATTAGCTGTATTTTTTAACTGATACAGGTACCAATCATCATTCTCGTATACCAAGTGAAACACATTGTTGATGCCACCCGTTTTACGGTTAATGGCGTAATACACACCCTGGTTATCCAATTCGATTGGCTTGCCATTACCCGGAATGTTGAAAACGTTATTTGGCATAATCAATGTAGCCTAATTTAATACCCTAGACTTTTCAGTGCCCTTTCGTCATCTGCCCAGCCACCTTTTACTTTTACCCAAGTTTCCAGATAAACCTTGCCTCCAAAAAGCTTTTCCATATCTTGTCTGGCTTCGGTAGAGATTTGTTTGAGCTTCTCGCCGCCCTTGCCAATAATTATCGGCTTTTGGCTGTCTTTATCAACAATAATTGCAGCGAAGATTCGACGTAGATTTTTAACTGTTTCAAACTTTTCGATTTCTACCGCAACCGAGTATGGCACCTCGTCACCTAGCAATCGAAATATTTTTTCGCGTATCATTTCTGCCGCTAAAAAACGCTCATTCTTATCTGTTAACTCATCTTCACCGTAGATTGCAGGCTGCTCTGGCAAATACTCTCTGGTCGCTGCAAGAAGCTCATCCAAATGCTGATTTTTTTTCGCGCTCACAGGAATAATCGCAGCGAAATCATGTAACAAATCAAAATCTTGAATCAGCGGCAACAGATTACTTTTGTCTCCCATCAAATCCGCCTTATTCACTACCAACAGCACGGGCTTATCTTTAGGCAGCATACTCAATACCTTTTCATCTGCCTCGCCCAGTTTCATGGGTTCGATCACAAACAAAACCACATCGACTTCCGTGAGCACCTGCGTAACCGTTTTGTTTAAACTTTTATTGAGTGCATTCAAGTGTTTTTGCTGAAAACCCGGCGTATCTACAAACAAAAACTGTGTATCTTCCGTCGTGTGTATGCCCAACAAGCGATGCCGTGTAGTTTGCGCTTTACGTGACGTAATACTGAGCTTTAGCCCAAGTATATGATTGAGCAGTGTGGACTTTCCCACATTGGGACGTCCCACAATCGCCACAGTGCCGCATTTAAATGTTGATGTCATGTTTATTTTAAATTTAATAACGCTAACTGTGCTGCATGCTGCTCTGCAGCGCGGCGACTAGTGCCTTCACCAACAGTGTGGATTTTTAATTTGGCTATATTGCAAGATACTTGAAACGTTTGTGCATGCGCCTCACCATCAATACTCACCACTTGATAGTCTGGCAGCTCGATTTTTTTACTTTGCAAATACTCTTGCAATAGTGATTTTGAATCTTTATCAATGGCTTTTGGATCTATGGTGGTAAGTTTTTCAGCATAAAGCTTTAATACCAATGCCTCTGCAGCCTGATGACCGCCTTCAAGATATGTCGCACCGATAATGGCTTCCAGTGTATCTGCCAAAATGGAGGGGCGGCGCCATCCGGCGCTCTTCAATTCACCTTCTCCCAATTTAAGAAACTCACCTAATTGCAGTGTTTGAGCGATTTCATACAAACTCGACTCTTTGACCAAGGCTGCACGTAAACGACTTAAATCGCCTTCTGACAGTTTCTGGAAACGAATGTAAAGTTGATGCGCTATAATAAAGTTGAGTGCACCGTCCCCCAAAAACTCTAGCCGCTCATTGTTAGCTGTAGAGAAACTACGGTGCGTGAGTGCTTGTGTCAGCAGTTGCAAACTCTTGAATTGATAGCCAAGACGCTTCTGTAGACTATCTGATGACATCTCAATTACTTGGCTGTAGAAGCTTCAAAGTCCATTAATGCGCTTAAATTAAAAGCTAACGGCTTAACTACTTGGTATTCAACGCTGACAACCTGCTTGCCATTCTCATCTTTGGTAATCTGCAAATCGGCACCCTTGACCACTGAGACATAACCAGCTGCCGCTCCTTTATCAAACTCTTTTATGATATCTTTTTTGCTCATTTGATCTAATTCCGGCTCATTGCCTATTTTCTGGATAATCTTTTTGACACCCATATATTCAACATAATCCGGCAAAACTTTTACTCCTGCTAGCACAATACAAATTGCAATTGCTGCAATAATCACAAAACCTAAGAATGTCATACCACGTTGCTTTTTCATCATTTTCTCCGCAAAGGTTAATTGATTGAGTTACCAATTCTGCCAAACTTATCGAAATTAAACCATATAAAAAATGCCTTACCTACCAGATTCTTATCCGGTACAAAACCCCAAACGCGGCTATCTGAACTGTTGTCGCGATTGTCGCCCATCGCATAATACTGTCCTGCTGGTACGGTAATAGTTTCGCCATTCAGTAATTTCTCACCCAAGGTGTTTGTATCGTAACGGTTAGGAATATCATGAATGAGAATATCATGTTTAACATCTCCTAACTGCTCTTGAAAACGCCGTGCGCTAATGATGTTAGCACCGTCTACTTCGTAACTGTAGTCTTTGTCTGAAATCAGAGCCAATAATTTGCCATTCACTGTCAGCTGCTTGTCCTGATATTGAATCCGGTCGCCCGGCAAACCCACAACACGTTTAATGTAATCTATTTTTGGATCCGGCGGAAAATGAAATACGATGACATCACCACGCTTTGGCTGATTAATTTCATAAAAAACATCATTTACCAAAGGTATACGTAAACCATAAGTGTATTTATTCACCAAAATGTAGTCGCCAGCCAATAAAGTCGGCATCATTGACCCGGACGGAATTTTGAAAGGCTCTGCAATAAACGAACGAATCAAAAATACTAACAAAATCACAGGAAAGAAGCTTTTGGCGTACTCTACTGCTACGGGATCTGCCGAACCGGCAGTACGTTTTTTCTGAAAAAACAAATAGTCGATTAACCAAATCAAACCAGTCAGCAATAAAATTAGAATCATGAATAAGGGAAAACTGATGACACTGTAGAACACACCAACCAAGCCAAGTGCGATTAACCCAAAAAATAACCATTCAATCATTTGTTTGTCCTTAAGTTACTAATTCTTAATACTTATTTATCTTCAACTCTGAGTATGGCTAAAAATGCCTCTTGCGGAATTTCCACATTACCCACTTGCTTCATGCGTTTTTTACCTTCTTTTTGCTTCTCAAGCAATTTACGTTTGCGCGTGATATCACCGCCGTAACATTTCGCCAGTACGTTCTTGCGCATCGCTTTCACCGTTTCACGGGCAATAATATTGGCGCCAATCGCTGCCTGAATCGCCACATCAAACATTTGGCGCGGTATCAGCTCACGCATTTTGGCCGCAACTTCACGGCCACGATATTGACTATTACTGCGATGCACAATCAGGCTAAGGGCATCCACACGTTCGCCATTCACCATGATATCAAGCTTCACCAAATCGGCTGCACGGAACTCTAGAAACTCGTAATCCATTGAAGCATAGCCACGTGAGACAGACTTCAATTTATCAAAAAAATCTAACACGACTTCATTCAAAGGCATCTCATAACTTAACATCACTTGTCTGCCCATGTATTGCATATTTCTTTGCAAGCCGCGCTTATTGTTACACAGCGTCATCACGGGACCCACGTAATCTTGCGGCATCAATAAATGCACGGTGATGACGGGCTCTCGAATCTCCTCAATACGCGAAAGCTCCGGCAAACGCGATGGATTCTCAATCTGTGCCACAGTCCCGTCTTTTAACAATAACTCATAAACCACAGTCGGCGCAGTAGTTATCAAATCCATATCGTACTCACGCTCCAAGCGCTCTTGTACGATTTCCATATGCAGCAAACCTAAAAAACCACATCTAAAACCAAACCCTAATGCGGTTGAGTTTTCTGGCTCAAACAACAAACTGGCATCATTCAAGCTTAGTTTCTCAAGCGCCGTGCGCAAAGCTTCGAACTGATTAGACTCTACCGGATAAAGCCCTGCGAACACTTGTGGTTTTACCTCTTTGAAGCCAGCCAGAGGTTCGTTTGCCGGGCTGTCTGTGCGTGTTACTGTGTCACCCACTTTAGCAGCAGAAAGTGTTTTAATGCCTGCAATCACAAAGCCCACTTCACCCGCAGAAAGCGAAGGTTTTTGCAGTGATTTTGGAGTAAACACACCCACTTGCTCGCACAAATGCATCGCACCTGTTGCCATCAGGCGAATTTTATCTTTCGGTCTCAACACGCCGTCCATGACACGCACCAGCATTACCACGCCTACATAATTATCAAACCAAGCATCAATTACCAATGCCTTGAGAGGCGCATCCACGTTGCCTCGTGGCGGTGGTACTTTGGCCACTACCGCCTCTAAAACATCACGCACACCTTCACCTGTTTTGGCAGAGCAACGTACTGCTTCACTTGCATCCACGCCAATCACATCCTCGATTTCTTGCATCACACGGTCGGGGTCGGCAGAGGGCAAATCAATTTTGTTCAACACAGGTGCTACTTCCACCCCTAAGTCTATTGCGGTATAGCAATTGGCAACACTTTGCGCCTCCACACCCTGGCTGGCATCCACCACTAGCAATGCGCCTTCGCATGCAGAAAGTGAACGACTCACTTCGTAACTAAAATCCACATGGCCGGGTGTATCAATCAAGTTAAGTTGATAAACTTGACCATCGTTTGCTTTATATTCCAACGCCGCAGTTTGCGCCTTAATCGTAATACCTCGTTCTCGCTCAATATCCATAGAATCAAGCACTTGTGCTTCCATTTCTCTATCCTGCAAACCACCGCACAGATGAATGATACGGTCCGCTAAGGTAGATTTACCGTGATCAATATGCGCAATAATGGAGAAATTACGGATGTTTTTCATTTAGAAACTTTAGTCAACCTATAAACAAGAAAGGCGCATTCCGCGCCTTTCTTACACAGCCCGCATTTTACAACAAATGCATCATTTAGTAACCTTAATTGGTACGTACAGCGTACTATCCGCGCGTTGCACCAGCACCGCCACAGTTTTGCCGGCTGCCACTGCGTTAATTTGCTTGTTAAATTGCTCCACACTTTGTGTTTCAGAATTATTCAAGCCCAATATCACATCACCGCGGCGAATGCCTGCTTGCGCAGCTGCACCTGTACTTTCGGTGACAATCAAGCCATTTTTACCATTCAGCTTTTTCTTCTGTTGGGGTGTTAATTCTTTAAGTGTTAATCCAATTTTATTTGGCTCAACCTTGGCTGACGGTTTATTGGCTTGCGCCACTTCCACGCCATCTGAAGGCATCTCACCCACACTTAGGTTCAGAGTTTTAGCTGTTCCTTTGCGCAAAATTTCTACAGGGACCACCTTGCCGGGCTTGCTTGCGCCAACGGCACGTGGCAAGTCACTCGAAGTCATAATTACCTTGCCATCAAACTTGGTAATTACGTCACCTGCTTCCAAACCACCTTTTTCTGCAGGCCCACCTTTTTCCACTCCGGCAATCAACGCACCATTTGTATTTTTCATACCAAATGATTCGGCGAGCTCCTTGGTAAGTTCCTGAATCGCCACACCTAGCCAGCCACGCGTAATTTTACCGTTTGCCTTTAATTGGTTCGAGATATCAATCGCCACGTCAATCGGTATACTGAATGACAAACCCATTGAACCGCCACTACGGCTATAAATCTGTGAATTAATACCTATCACCTCTCCCGCCAGATTAAATAGTGGCCCACCTGAGTTACCCGGGTTAATCGCCACATCCGTCTGAATAAAAGGCACATAATTTTCTTGCGGAAGCGCACGGCCTTTGGCACTAACAATACCTGCCGTCATAGTGTTTTCCAGTCCAAACGGTGAACCAATTGCTGCTACCCACTCACCGACTTTAAGTTTGGATGGGTCGCCAATGGTTACTTTTGGCAAATTGGTTGCCTCAATTTTTATTAAAGCCACATCAGTACGTTTATCCGCGCCAATAATTTTAGCTTTGAATTCGCGCTTGTCAGAAAGCTTCACCAGCACTTCGTCGGCTTCATTCACTACGTGAGCATTGGTCAAAATATAGCCATCAGCACCAATAATGAAACCGGAACCCAACGATTGTGATTTGTACTCCTGCCCGCCCTGACCCGGTGTTCCTGGCATGCCCGGAATACCGAATCGCTTAAAAAACTCTTGAAGATTAGGATCATCGGGCATGCCGGGGAAAGGCATACCACCATTACCGCCTTGCATCACCTGAGTAATACTAATATTTACCACCGCCGGCCCCTGCTTTTCTGCCAGCACGGTAAAATCCGGCAAACTCTCAGCAAACGCGAATGAGCTTATCCCCATTAATGTAATGATTAATAATTTCGAAATCCATTGCTTCAAAATGTTGCTCTCTAAAAATAAGTTTCTATACATCTACTCGCCTTAAAATATAAAGTTTCATTGAAATTGAACTGCTTTTTCATGCGATTGGGCATTATCTAAGCGCAAAATTTTGGGCTGATGCTTTTGATAATAAGTTTGGCCGGTAGTATGCGCTTTCACCCAAACAAACCCTAACAAAAGACCCACGCCAGCACCCAATATCGGCGCGGTTTCCGAGCTGGTTATCGATGCAACTAATATGGCACCGAAAAGCATAGTTGCAAGTGGTATCACATATAAAATTAGTGCGCTTTTCATCAGCGCGCTTTCGTCAATACCAACAATGACACTGTCGCCCACTGTAGCGTTGATACTATTTTCCGCTTTGAAACTGGTGGATTTGTGACTAAACAACTTGCCCCAGAGCGAATTTCCACAGCCGCGTGTTTGTCCGCACAGGCCGCAAGCGGTTTTGCGTACTATTTCTAAGGTGGCTATGGATTGGTTTTCAGTTTGAGCCTCAAGCGCGAGGAGCTCGAGCTTAAGTACTAAGGCGCGTTCTTCTATCATGATATGTCTTACTTGCTATTTATTTAGAGCGGTTTGTTTCTTAAAAGTCACAGCCTTGGCAATTTGCCGTACGGTTTCCGCCGGCACTTCGCCCACAACAATAATCTGGTGCCCATCAATCACGTTAGCACAGATATTGGTAGAGCCAACCAGCATATGCCCCATTTTTGGACGCTTCCCTTTGGTGATAGGTTCAATAAACAAGGAAACCGAAGCGATGCCATCAGAAAAGACAACTTGATTCACAAGTAAGTTTTTGCCGGGAACAGTACGTTGTATGTGATCTATTTTGCGATAGCCCGGTGGCAATTGCGCCACAATCCAGTCATCTGTGACACGCGTAACCGCAGCCGCATCTTCTGTTACGTAACTTTTGCTGACATCAATTTTCGGCTGAAACCAGTTTAGATCCTGCGAGTTGAGCATGCTAAGCTGATTGAAGTAGATTTGTTCCAGCGTAACATTTTGACTATTGAGTAAAGCCATTTTCATCAGCAAACCAAATTCACTGTCCGCCCAAATTTTGTAGCTATACCGAAAAGCATCGTTTGGTACCAACTCGATGATTTGTGCAGGTCTCCCGGCAACCATATCTGTAGTTCCTAAACGCGCAGAATAACTTGATTTTATAAGTTGTAAATTGGTCGGTAGCATTGCGGGGAAAAGATTCTGACCGCGGCGTTTCTCGATCATCACTTTTTGATTTCTAGGCTGGAAAATAACGATGTCACTACCTTGGCTATACACCTCGCGCGGCTTGTCATCTAACACCATATTGCGCGTAAATTCGCGCCCTCCGTTGTTCATGTGCGTAATTTGCACAGTACGCACTTGGTTACCGTTTTGGTAAATGAACTGCCCTTCGTAATTGAGCTCGCGCGCAGCATAAGCGGTTTTTTCTAGCATTTGCCACGGGTCATCAGCAAATGCATTTAAACTAGCAAGAAGAACCGCTAACCCTGAAACAACACGCAACATTACTTACCTTGTTCCGTATAGCTGGCCGTTTGTATGTAATAAGCTGAACCACTGGGAGCTGCGGCCTGATGTGCTGCCAAATATTCTACCGGCATGCTTTGCGCAATTTCTACCGGGGACATATCTTCCGATTGATCAAGTTGCTGTTGCAGCACCATCAAACCTACAAACATCACCGCCGCCACTGAGGCAGCGATAGACCAAATTTTGGTACTTTTGAATGGGTTTGATTTTACTACCGGGGTTTGCTCAGAACTTTCACTATTACTGACTGCTAGCACAGTTGGCTCGGCTTCCAAAGCCTGCATCACGCGTGCACTGAAATCGTGGCGCATATGCACGTTGCCGCGCATCGCATCGCCGATTAAATGATAATGCTGCCAAGCTTCTTTCAGCTCGCCGCCAGACTTAATTGATGTAAAAATATGTTCCGAACCTTCAATCTCAAACTCGCCGTCAATTAGCGCAGATAGCTGATCTTTCATTTTGTCACCTCTAGCATAAATTACCCCTAATTTAAGTCCCTAATTTAATATTACCAGCGCTTACCGTCCGGTGTGTCCAACAGTGGCTTCAATTTAATCGCAATAGTTTCGCGTGCTCTAAATATCCGTGAGCGCACCGTACCTATTGGACACTGCATCACATCCGCAATCTCTTCGTAGCTTAAGCCTTCCATTTCGCGCAAAGTAATCGCCGTACGCAACTCTTCAGGCAAGCTTGCCACAGTATCATTCACAGTCTGTGCGATTTCTTTGGTCATCATCGCAGTTTCCGGCGTTTCCAAAGTGCGCATTTCGTTGCCATCTTCAAAGTTCTCAACATCTTCGATCTCAACTTCTTGCAACACCTGCGGACGACGACCTTGCGAAACCAAATAATTCTTCGCAGTATTAATACCTATACGATACAGCCATGTATAAAATGCACTATCACCTCTAAAGTTATGCAGCGCACGATAAGCCTTGATAAACGATTCCTGCACCACATCTTCAACCTCGGCTTGGTCGCGAATCATACGCGAAAGCAAACGTCCAAGCTTGCGGTGGTATTTTTCCACCAGCATACCAAACGCCTTTTTGTCGCCTTGCTGCGCACGCTCTACCAATACTTGGTCAAGTTCACGGTTCCCATTCACTGGGTTGTCGTTTGGCTTATCAGCCATTGAGGTATTGCTCCCTTTTTCTATCTCGCCTTTATTATTGAAGGCTTGACCGCTATTATACGACTTTAGCGTCGGCTCGACGAAACCTGTGCGGGATAATTCCTCAATTTTGCCTGTCTGTAACATTACGCGTAACATGTCTTCTCCCAGCTAAATTAAATATTAATGCTTTTTTCTTTGCTAGCCTAAGCGTAAAGACCCAGTTAAACTGCTATTAGTTCACACATTTTTCACCTCGGCATGACCCAAGAATTCGACATATTGATTATAGGCAGCGGCCTCGCGGGCTTAACGCTTGCGCTACAGGTAGCTGATAACAAAAAAGTATGTTTGGTAAGCAAACGTGAAATTACCGACAGTGCCAGCAGTTGGGCACAAGGCGGTATTGCCGCAGTATTAAACAGTGAAGATTCGATAGAAGCACACATTAATGACACTTTAACCTCAGGCGCAGGCTTATGCGATGCTTCCATCACCCGCATGGTGACGGAAAAAGGCCGCGAGGCAATTGAATGGCTGATTGAGCAAGGTGTTGGCTTTACTCGCGAAGCGGATGACAGCGCACTGCATTTAACACGTGAGGGTGGCCACAGTCATCGCCGTGTAGCGCATGTAGCGGATGCTACGGGTCGGGCCGTGCAAAAAACTTTAGTGGAAAAAATCCGCGAGCACGCCAATATTACAATTCTCGAAAACCATATCGCCGTCGATTTAATCACCACAAAAAAACTCAAAAAAACCGCAAATAATACGTGCCTCGGTGCTTATATTCTCGATAATGATACAGACAAGGTAATCACCATTGCCGCGCAACAAACAGTGCTAGCTACGGGAGGTGCGGGCAAGGTTTATTTGTATACGACTAACCCTGACGTAAGCACTGGTGACGGCATCGCAATGGCTTGGCGCGCAGGCTGCCGCGTGGCGAATATGGAATTTGTGCAATTTCACCCTACCTGTTTGTACCATCCGCTAGAAAAATCGTTTTTGATTTCCGAGGTATTACGTGGTGAAGGCGGACTTTTAAAACTACCTGACGGTACGCGCTTCATGCCGGAACACGATGAACGCGCAGAGCTTGCACCGCGTGATGTGGTGGCGCGTGCCATTGACTTTGAGATGAAAAAACGCGGTCTCGATTGCGTGTATTTGGACATCACACATAAACCGGCTAGCTTTATTAAAGAACATTTCCCGAATATCTATCAGCGCTGCTTAGAGCTTGGCATCGATATCACCAAACAGCCGATTCCGGTGGTACCAGCCGCGCACTATAGCTGCGGCGGCGTAATGACTGACGACAAAGGTTTGACTGACATTGCCGATTTGTACGCCATTGGCGAAACAGCCTGCACCGGTTTGCACGGCGCGAACCGCTTGGCGAGCAACTCATTATTAGAGTGCTTGGTATTCGGCCGTGCGGCTGCACAGCACATCCTGCAAGCCAATATCCATGAGCCTCACAGCCTGCCTGTTTGGGATGAAAGCCGTGTCACCGATGCTGACGAAGAAGTGCTGATTACGCACACCTGGAACGAGCTGCGCCGCTTTATGTGGAATTACGTCGGCATTGTACGCACCAATAAAAGGTTAAGCCGCGCACTGCATCGAATCAATATGTTGCGCGATGAGGTAAACGAGTTTTATCGTAATTTTAGAGTCAGCAACAATTTAATCGAACTGCGTAACTTGCTGCAAGTGGCTGAATTGATAGTAAAAAGTGCGATAGAACGTCATGAAAGCCGCGGCTTGCATTACAGCAAAGATTATCCCGATTTGTTGCCCGAAGCCGTACCGACTGTATTAACGCCGGGCAACAATTACAGCTTGCTTGATCAGCAGCACCATTAACTTGGCTGCACTAAAAACCATCTACAGCAAGCTCAAAATAGATTAAAATTCCGGTTTAAACATATCAATAGACCAAGCGCTAGGAAACCTTATGCAAATCGCCATGAATACCGTTGTAACCATGACTTACGAACTTAAAAATAGTGATGGCGAAGTGCTGGAATCCAGCGCAGAACCAGTCGCTTACCTACACGGCGGTTACGACAATATCTTCCCGAAAGTAGAAGAAGCCATGCACGGCAAAAACATAGGCGATGTGGTAGAAGTGAACCTAGAGCCTGCCGATGCATTTGGCGATTATGACGAAGAGCTGGTGCAAATCGAACCCGCAAGCGCTTTTCCGGCCAAAGACCTGAAAGAGGGCATGCAATTTGAAGGCGAAGACGAAACCGGCGAAGTGATTTTATACACCATCACCAATATTGCCGATGGCAAAGTGGTAGTAGATGGCAACCACCCATGGGCTGGCGAACGCTTGATATTCAAAGCTACCATCACCGGCGTGCGTTCTGCCAGTGGTGAAGAAGTGAGCCACCAACATGTGCATGGCGCTGGTGGGCATCACCATTAAGACGCATTTGCTTAATTTTTTAAAATGGCGCAAATCCTCTTGGTGATGAAATGAATCCACCAGCAACATCGAACCTGATCAAGGTTCCAGAAGTCACGCTTATATTTTGGATCATCAAAATCGCTGCAACAACGCTCGGGGAAACTGGCGGTGATGCTGTTTCAATGTCCATGAATCTGGGCTACCTCGTTGGTACGGGCATCTTCGCGGCAATATTTTTCTTAGCTGTCTTTGCTCAAATATCGGCAAAGCAATTTAATCGGTGGCTTTACTGGGCAACCATCATTGCCACGACAACTGTCGGCACAACCTTGGCAGACTTCGCTGACCGCTCTCTTAGCATTGGCTATGCCGGTGGTTCATCGCTTCTCTTTGCTTTGCTCATATCATCTCTTTTCATCTGGCATCGCACCCTCGGTTCGGTATCAATCAACTCGATAACCTCCCCAAAAGCTGAAATGTTTTATTGGCTCACCATTATGTTTTCCCAAACGCTCGGCACCGCGCTCGGAGACTGGACCGCAGACACAGCCGGCCTTGGCTATGCTGGGAGCGCAATTCTGTTCTCGCTCTTATTGACGATCATCGTTGCGGCCTACTACTGGTCAACAATTTCACACACAATTCTCTTCTGGGCTGCGTTTATTCTCACCCGGCCCCTTGGCGCAGTTGTTGGCGACTTCTTAGACAAGCCAATAGCCTCAGGCGGCCTTGCGCTGAGCCGATACACCGCCTCAACAGTGCTTTTCGTGTTTATAGTGGGGTGTATTCTTATCTTTCCGCAACACGCCGCTAAGCAGGCCCATTAGCTGGTGCAGCCTGTGGCTAACAAGGCGCTTCATCGGAAAAATCCTCCTATGAAAAACCTACAATAGCCCCTTCAACTGATACAGCAGCTCCAACGCCTGTTTGGGTGTTAAGTCGTCCGGCTGTATCGTTTCCAGCTCAGTAATTGCGGGGTGCTGCGGTGCTTCTGTAGCTTCGGGTGCTGAAATGAACATATCCGGCTGATTGGTGTTTGTTTGAATCTGATTGTTTTCCAGCTGCGTAAGTTTACGTTTTGCCGTTGCCACCACAGATTTTGGAATGCCTGCAAGCTGCGCAACCTGTATGCCGTAGCTTTGGTTTGCCGCACCAGCTTCTACCTTATGTAAAAATACAATACCGCTGCCATGCTCTACTGCGTCCAGATGCACATTGGTGGCTTGTTTGTAATCTTCGATAATTCGCGTTAGCTCAAAGTAATGCGTAGCAAACAGTGTCAGCGATTTATTCTTATCTAACAGTTGCTTAGCTACTGCCCAAGCCAAACTTAAGCCGTCAAACGTAGAGGTTCCACGTCCGATTTCATCCAGTAGCACCAAGCTTTTTTCTGTGGCATTGTTCAAGATGTTTGCGGTTTCAGTCATTTCTACCATGAACGTGGAACGCCCGCCCGCCAAATCGTCAGATGCGCCTATTCTGGTAAAGATACGATCAATTTCACCGATTTTAGCGACATTTGCAGGCACAAAGCAGCCACAATAAGCCAGTAATACAATCAAAGCGGTTTGTCGCATAAAGGTTGATTTACCGCCCATATTCGGCCCAGTAATCAGCAGCAATTGCCGATAAGGGCTCAGTGCAACATCGTTTGCCACGAATGGCTGTGTGAGACTTTCTACAACTGCATGCCGTCCTGCAACAATTTCCAAGCTGTTGTCTTGCATAAATTGCGGTTGCACATAATGCAAAGCTTCCGCACGCTCGGCAAAACAGCACAAAACATCCAGGCTGGAAACCGCACCACTATTGGTCTGCAGGGCAGGTATAAATGGGGCTAATTGTTCCAAAACACTTTCATACAGCATTTTCTCGCGCGCCAGCGCACGCTCATTTGCGCTTAACACCTTATCTTCAAACGCTTTTAATTCCGGCGTAATAAAACGCTCGGCATTTTTCAGTGTTTGGCGGCGGCGGTATTCAGTCGGCGCATTTTCTGCCTGTGCGCGGCTAATCTCTATGTAAAAGCCATGCACACTGTTGTATTCCACCTTCAAATTTACCAAGCCCGTACGCGCTTTTTCCGCAGCTTCGTACTGCAATAAAAAATCGCCGTGATTGGTTTGCAAACTTCGCAATTCGTCCAACTCAGCATCATAGCCATCGGCAATCACCCCGCCTTCACGCAATACAGATGCGGGCTCCGGCCTGATGGCTTGTGTGAGCAATTGAGTGACTTGTTGTGGCGCTTGCAAATTGGCACCTAAGGTTTCCAGCAGGATCGCTTTGCAATTAATTAGCAGATTTTGTAACGCCGGCAATTGCAACAAACTATCACGCAGCGCAGACAAATCGCGTGGACGCGCCGTCTTAAGCGCAACTCGCGCAGTAATGCGCTCGATGTCGGCAATTTGCTTCAAAGGCTGTGAGAAAAGTGAATTGTTCTGAACCAGCTCCGCTACCGCTTCGTGCCGCTTTGCTACCAAATTTATGTCGCGTAAAGGGTGATGTAACCATTGGCGCAGCAACCGCGCCCCCATTGCCGTTTGCGTGGTATTAAGCAATGAATAAAGCGTTGGCGATGCATCACCACGCAAGGTCGTGTCAATCTCCAGATTGCGCCGTGTTGTGGCATCGAGTTGAATATACTGGGTAGTTTGTTCAACACTTAACGCGACTATATGTGGCAATGCCGTACGTTGCGTGTGTTTGACGTATTCCAGCAAAGCGCCCGCAGCTGAAACTGCCGTACTCAAATCGGCGCAGCCAAAACCATTTAAATCGCGTGTATTGAATTGCTTGGTTAAAGTCATTGTCGCGCTGGCCAAATCGAACTGCCATGGTGCGATGCGTTTTTTAGGTGCTTTATGCTGAATAATCGCGGCGTGTTGTGCATCATCAGCACAAACAATCTCCGCAGGATTGATGCGCTCTAGTTCTTGCGACAACTGGCCTACAGCAACCTCGCTCAGCGCAAACTCACCAGAAGTTAAGTTGAGCCTAGCCAGCCCGACCAAGCCTTCGCCAAAGCAAATACTCAGTAATACGTTATCGCGCGTTTCATCTAAAAGCGCTGCATCTGTCAACGTGCCCGGCGTTAAAATTCGCGTCACCGCGCGCTCCACCGGGCCTTTTGATGTAGCCGGATCGCCAATTTGCTCACAAATGGCAACCGTTTCACCCAATTTTGCCAGCTTGGCTAAATATTGCTCGGCTGCGTGATATGGCACACCTGCCATCTTGATTGGCTCGCCATTACTGGCTCCACGTCTTGTGAGCGTGATACCCAATAAGCGAGAAGCTTTTTCCGCATCTTCAAAGAACAATTCATAAAAATCACCCATGCGATAAAACAACAACATATCCGGATGCTGTGCTTTAAGCGTCAAATACTGGCGCATCATCGGCGTGTGTGATGCGAATGCGTTTTCTTGATCTTGCTTTTGCGTTGTTTTCGAGGACACAAGGATTGTTAATTTAGATTATTCGAAATTGCGGATTATTGTATTGGCAATTTTGCTTGAACTGTTCAAATTCTCAACATTTATTGTGTGTTTTTCATCACTTATTCCCATATAACGACTAATTATATTAAAAAAACTAACTTAATCAATAAGTTAGAAAACGACACCGCTGGCACAAAATCTGCAGTTAGTTACTTGTAGTTAATCAATTTTTAGGAGTAATAAAATGCAAGCAAATCAATATGACGTTTACGCACAATTTTTGTTGGAATGTAGAAAAGTAATGGGCACACTCGATTTAGAGAAATTAGCCTATGACGAAGAATATAAGGCTGAGTTTTTTAGCCGCATCTCTTTAAGCGCTGACGACAAGCTTTTTGAAATTGCTAATTTAGTCAAAAACGAGCTAGATAGCGAACACTAAGACTCAGCGTTGATCGAAACTATTTGCACGCAAACTCATATGTTTGCTTTTGTAGCCTAAGTTCAAGCTGCCCCCGTTTTGATATTGATGCTTGTAGCCTTTTGCTTGGTGATGGCCTAGTCGGTGGTGGTTATAGTATGGCCTTCTCCACCCCATACCATAACCATAGGGCGCCCCGACCAAAGTGTATTGTTCAGGCTCAGGCACACCGCAGGCCGCAAACATCATACTTTTCTTGGTAGCGATTAAATCTGAATCGCGCCAATAAAGCCTCGAGGCCGTATCAAAATCACCACGCGCTTCCTGACACATCTCTTCCTGACTTGCTTGTACAAAATGCGGCTCTTCTGTTCTAACCGTAGCCACAGGCGTTGCTGAACTACCTTCTGCAATCGCTATTAAACGCCAGTGCTCTTTGGTGGTAGCCAGCGATTTTGCCAGCTCAAAATCACGATTTAAAACCGCACGTGTAACCTGCTGATCAATAGCGTCTGATTGCATGTCATTTGGGTAGTTATTTCTTGTACTAATCTTGTTACTAGAAGTTTGTATATCAGTAAGGGTTTGTTTATTTGATTCAGCGCACTTCGTATCGGTGTATACCACTCTGTTTTGTTTGGTTTCTTTATCCCAGAACGTGCATTTATAAACGCCTGCTAGTGAAACATTGGCAAATGAAATAAGCGTTAACAATAAACTCAAATTGATGAAGTGATAAAAATTCATTTCAGCGCCCCTTCACAAAAATATGAATCAAATCAACTCTCTGACTTGCAATCCAATATATAAACTTAGTACATATTTGGCAACCAAAGTTTCTTAATTGCCCAACAAAATGAACCTACCCGAATATCATAAGCCTAATCATTGTGATTAGTTAATTTCTTCAACAAAATAATATGAAAGAATGTATCTACAAACTAAATCCAGCAAGCTAATAAATTGTTGTCGAAGCCTAAAATATAGTTTTTTTATTTTCAGCCTTGCCGCTGCCCCTCCGGCACAAGCAATATGTGATAACACTGATTCAACTATAGACGTTATATGCGAGAGGGTATCAGACACTTGGCAACAAGGTGAAAATGACTTCTATCTGCCTTTTCATGCGCATCATTTACGCTCTGCCTATTCTGATGAACGGATAGATTCATTTCGAGAGGAAAACTGGGGGCTGGGTTACGGGCGAAGTCGCTATGATGAATCGGGAAACTGGGACGGACTGTATGTCATGGGTTTTATGGATTCAAACAGTAAACCGGAATATTTTCTGGGGTACTCGCATCAGTGGATTTGGGGGGAAAGAGAACGTTTACATGCGGGTTTAGGTTACACAGCTTTCCTTACTGCTCGTTCAAGCATACTTCATTACACACCTGTTCCCGGCATTCTACCCGTTGCTTCAATAAACTATAATCGAGTTTCACTCAACGCCACTTACGTTCCGGGCGGTGGCGATTTCGGAAATATAATTTTTTTCTGGTCTAGAATTGGGTTTTAACTACGCTGGCGTTTTGAGATTTTGCGTTAAGTGCGGTGTAAGAGTTTGAAGCATTTGTGCGAACACTTTTGGATTTGCCGCGACGATATTGCCTGTTTTTAACCAGCTTTCATTGCCTTCGAAGTCACCGACAATGCCGCCTGCCTCTTGTACTAGCAAGCCGCCTGCTGCAATATCCCAAGCAGATAAGTTAATCTCAAAAAAACCATCCACCCAGCCAACCGCCACATAAGCCAGATCCAGCGCGGCTGAACCCGGGCGACGAATACCTGTAGTTTTTTTAATCATATCTTTTAGCATCGCCATATAAGTATCCAGATGCGTAAAATCGCGAAATGGAAATCCTGTGGCGATTAAACTTTCTTGTAATTTTATGCGGCTGCTTACGCGAATTCTCTTATCATTCAAAAATGCACCACGACCTTTTGTAGCGGTAAACAAATCATTGCGTACCGGGTCATAAATCACCGCTTGTGTGAGTACGCCACTTTGCTGCAAAGCAATTGATACACAGTATTGCGGAAAGTTGTGCAGGAAATTAGTCGTCCCATCTAATGGGTCGATAATCCAGATATTCTCAGCATTTTTATTAGTATCGCCGCTTTCTTCGCCAAGAAAACCGTGGTC
>Ga0315912_10002942_pt1 | contig 17458 bp, 14 predicted proteins | sample VfabasoilMG_FD_204469 | JGI IMG/M metagenome (GOLD analysis project Ga0315912, IMG submission 204469) | Garden soil microbial communities collected in Santa Monica, California, United States - V. faba soil | ecosystem: Environmental > Terrestrial > Soil > Garden | place: USA: California...
GCGCGAGTAATGCGCGGGCAGCCAGCGGTCGGTGGCGGGGTCCCACTCGTGGTCGTCGATGCCGTTCAGGATCCCGCGCACGTCGCCGGTGCGGCGGCGCAGTACGCCCTCGAGCCCGAAGCCGAATTCGCCCCCGGTCTGGATCTCGCGCGCGTACGTGGGACTCACGGTGGAGATCAGGTCGGCGAACAGCACGCCCACCTTCATGAAGTTCACGCGGCCGTGGTACTCGAACGGACTCTGCGGGAAGAACGTGCTGCGCGGGAAGCCGGCGAGCCCCAGCACCCACGAGTCCACGATGCCCTGGTAGCCGAGGTTGTGGATGGTGAACACCGTCGCGGTGCCTTCCCACGCGGGGTCGTCGCGGTCGTGCGTGCGCACGAAGCACGGCGCCCACGCCGCCTGCTGGTCGTGCGCGTGCAGCACGTCGAACGGCTCGCCGAATCCCTTGAGCGCCTCGAGCGCGGCGCGCGTGAAGAACAGGAAGCGCTCGGGATTGTCGGGGTAGCCCTCGTGCGTGAGCGGGTCGTCGTAGAACCCGGGGCGCTGGAAGAAACGGCGGTCGCCGGTGTGGTCCACGAGCAGCACGCTCGGCTGGTCGTCGGGCCCCTCGGCCATGGTGAAGTGCGCCGGTTCGTGCCCCATGCCCCAGGGCACGCGTGTGCCGGACAGCTCGGTGAGCTTCCAGCCGCGCGGCAGCGCCAGGTCGCGCCAGTGCGGAAGCGCCACCACGACGCGATGGCCGCGCCGCACCTGCTCGGCCGACAGTGCGGCCACCACGTCGCCGAGACCGCCGACCTTCGCGAACGGCGTCATCTCGCTCGCCAGGTGCACGATCGCGTACCGGCGGCTCATCGAACTTTGCTCAGGCGCGTGCGCCGACATCGCGCAGGAACTGCGCGGCGTCCTCGGGCGGGGTCGGGTTGATGTAGAAACCCGACCCGATCTCGAATCCCGCCACACGCGTGAGCTTGGGCATGATCTCGAGATGCCAGTGGTAGTACGGCATGTCGGGCTCGCCGAGCGGTGCGGTGTGCAGCACGAGGTTGTAGGGCGGCGTGTCGAGCGCCGCGTTCAGCCGCCCGAGGGTGTCCTTGAGCAGGCCGGCCAGCTCCATCATCTCGCCGTCGTCGTCGATGGTGTGGTAGGCGGCGCGCCGCGTCACGGGCAGGATCCACGTCTCGAACGGGAACCTCGGTGCGAACGGCGCCAGCGCGATGTAGCGCGAGGTGCTCGAGACCACGCGACGTCCCTGCCCCTCGCCCGTCTCCTGGTCGATGATGTCCGAGAATACGCAGCGTTCCTTGAGCTCGAAGTAGCGGCGCGAACCGTCCAGCTCTTCCTGCACCATGCGCGGGATGATGGGCGTGGCGATGATCTGGCTGTGCGAGTGGTGGATGGTCGCGCCGGCCCCCGCGCCGTGGTTCTTGAACACCAGCGCATAGCGCAGCCGCGAGTCGTTCTTGAGGTCGCGCATGCGCTCTCGCCACGCGATCAGGACGCGCTGGATCTGCTCCACCGGCAGGTCGGCGAGCTGGGCGTCGGGGTCAGGCGTCTCGATGACCACTTCGTGCGCGCCGACACCGTTCATCTTGTCGTACAGGCCCTCGCCCCGGCGGTCCAGCGTGCCCTCGATCTCGAGCGCCGGGAACTTGTTGGGTACGACTCGCACCATCCAACCCGGGCCGTTGCGGACGCTGCCGTCCGACCGGATGGCGAACACCTCGGGCGGCGTCATCTCCTCCCGACCGGTCACGAACGGCGAGAACGCCTGGTCGCCGTTGGCGGCCTCGGGCGTGAAGTGTCCCGGACGGCGGCTGCGTTCGGTGGAGATGATGACCCAGCGGCCGACGACGGGGTCCTTGCGAAGTTCGGGCATCGGATTCCTCGCGGGGGAAGGCACCGGGTGGGGTGCAAACCCGACAAGTCTAGGGAGCGCGCTTCAGGGGGGTCAAGCGAGAGGCTTGCGGTGCGGGGATCGCGGTCTCGGGTGTGCCGACTTTGCTCGGGTCAATGACCGATGGCGCGGCGCTCGGCCGCCGTGGCGCCGTGCAGGTCACGCAGCGCCGTCTCGGCCGCGGCGCTCAGCGTGCGCTGGCGCCGCGAGACCGCGATGCGAGCCGTCGCGACGCAGCGCTCGAGGTCGTGTTCGGCGAGTGAGTCGCCATCCCACCATGCGAACGGTGCGACGGCCTTGGGTGCGAACCGGCCGCCGCCGAACAGGTTCGCGGCCGTGCCGACCGAAGCACCCGTGGGCAGCAGCGTGCCGATGCCGGTCTTCACGTGCGCACCCACGAACGAGCCCACCTTGGGTGAGCCCGAGTCCACCTCGTGTCCGTCCACCCAGACGCGGACCGGGCCGTAGTTGTTCTTGAGGTCGCTCGTGGTGGTGAGCGCACCGAGGTTCACCCATTCGCCGATGACACTGTGCCCCACGAATCCGTGATGACGCTTGTTGCCGAAGCCCTGCCAGATGCAGGCTTCGACCTCGCCGGCGATGCGGCACTCGGGACCGAACGTGGTGCCCCCCACTGCTCCTCCCAGGAGCTGCGTGCCTTCGCCGACCACGCACGGCCCGCGCACATGCGTGTGCGCCTCGACACGCGCGCCGCGGCCGATCCGGATCGGCCCGCCACTGGCGTCGAGCACCGCGTACGGCCCGATCACCGCCTGCTCCTCCACCGAGATGCGCTCCGGCGCTTCGAGGCAGGCCAGGCGATGCACGCGGCCCTTCACGACCGCGCTCATGCCCGCCAGGTCGGCGACGATCGCGTCGGCATTGAGGGCCATGAGCTGCCAGGGCCAGGTGATGAACTCGGCTTCCACGGGCTGGGCGGGAAGTGCCAGGCCCAACAGGACGGTCTCGAAGTCCTCGCCACGCCCGAGCCCGCCTCGCAGCATGCCCAGGGGCAGGCGCGCGCCCGCGATGCGACCGTCGCCCAGCCACAACGCCGGCGCACGCGCCGCGATGGCGGTGTCGAACCACGCGCCGGGGAGTGCGGCGGCATTGACGACGACGGCCTCGTCGCTGGCGCCCGACGCAGCGGGGTCGCGCGCGAGTGGCGACGACCAGCCCGCCAGGGCACTCGCTCTCGCCTCGACGGCGGCCAGCGGTAGCCCGGTGCGAGCCAGCCAGCGCCGCGCCAGGTCCGAGGCCCCGAATGCGAGTGCGGGAACCGGCAGCAGGTCGGTGAGCGGCCGCAGCGAGCGCCAATGCCGGTCTTCATACAGGATGAGTCTCCGGCTCATCGCGAGACTCCAAGCCAGCTCGGAGCTGGGCGGCGGCTCATCGAGAGCCGCCGAGCTTCGTCCGCCCGAGGCGCCGGCTCACCGCGAGCCGCCCGTGGACTTCTTCTTCTTCGGCGCGGCGGGCTTCGAAGCGGCAGCGGTGTCCACGAGGAACGAGCCGTCGAACCCCGAGTCCAGCGCCCGGCGCTTCACCGAATCGGCCACCTCGCGCGACATGCAATCCGCCGTGCGCACCTTGAAGAGCCCCTTCTCGGGCACGATCACCATCTTCACCACCAGCAGCGACTGCGCCGCCTCGAGCCGCGACTCGGCCTCGGCCCGGGTGGCGGGGGCTGCCACCTGCACGCGCCAGCACGGGCCCGACGCGGGTGTCGCCGCAGCGCCGGACGCGGGCGCCGCGCCCGTGACGGCCGCGCTGTCGCGCGCCGCTGCTGGAGTGGCCGGTGCGGTCGTCGCAGGAGCTGTCGCACTTCCGGTGGCCACGGGCGCGGCGCGTGTCGTGGACTCCGGCGGTGCGAACGTCACCACGGGCGCTGCAGTGACCGGCGTGGCGGCGGGCACCGGAACCGTCCCGGCATCCGGCTGCAGCTGCGCACGCAGCGTGTCGTACGCGGCTTCCGGTGCCACGACCGAGCGTCGCTTGGTGGAGTCGGGGGGCACCTGCTGCGAGGCGGAGAGCGGCTCGGGGATGCTCGCCAGCACACGCTCGGCATCCGCCGACGGCAGCGAGTCCGAGCGCGCGGCCGGGGGCGCTGTGCCGCTCACCGGCCGGCCTGGTGTCGCGGCCTGCGATGGGGCTGCCGGGGGCGGTGCCGCACCGGTGGGCGACGGCGTCACCGGTGCGCAGCCGGCCGCACCAGCCAAGAGCACGCACAGTGCGACCGCTCCGAGGCGACGACGCGCGAAGGGACGAAGGATCATGTCCGGCTCCTGCCCGCGCGCACCGCCTCGGTGACGCGCCGTACCTGTTCCGTGTCCTGACGGTGGCAGACGAGTGTGCCGTTCGGCGTGCTCACCACCACCATGCCCGAGAGCCCGAGGGGTGCGGCGGGAACGCCATCACCCACGATCACGCAGTCGTCGCAGTCCACCGGGACTGCATCCCCCCACGCCACATTGCCGCGCGCATCGCGCGGCTGGCGGCGCGCCCAGGCGTTCCAGTTGCCGAGGTCGTCCCAGTCGAACGAGGCCTCGAACATGACGACATCGGGCGAGCCCTCGAGCACGGCGTAGTCCACGGACACCGATTCCACCGCGGCGAACCGCTCGAGCAGGGCGGCTTCGAACTCGCGCTCCTGACCGGCGCGGAAGCGAAGCGCACCCAGGCGCTCGGCGATGGCCGGACGGCCGGTGGCCAGCGCATCCAGGAACGTGCGCTTGCCCCATACGAACATGCCGCTGTTCCACGTGAACTCGCCGCTCGCCACCCACGCCGTCGCCCGCGCGAGGTCGGGCTTCTCGGTGAACTGCGCGACCCGGAACAAGCCGGGCTCGAGGCGCGCGCCGCGCTTCAAGTAGCCGAACGACGTTTCGGGCGCGGCCGGCTTGACGCCGAACGTGACCAGCAGTGGCTCGCGCTTCGCCAGCGCGAACGCGCGCTCGAAGTCGGCGGTGAACGCGGCCTCGTCGTCGATCGCGTGGTCACTGGGCAGGACGGCGAATACGCTGGCGTCGTCGAAGAACGCGGCCGCGGCGGCGATCGCCGGTGCGGTGTTCCGTCCGACCGGCTCGCCCACGACGATCGCACCCGGGCACTCGCGCCGGCACGCCTCGACGAGCGGCCGTGCGGTCATCACCACGACGTTGGACGCGGGAACCACGCGGGTGGCGCGGTCGAACGTGGCCGCCAGGAGCGTCCGACCGCCGCGAGCGAGCGGCAACAGCTGCTTGGGGCGCTCGGGCGTGCTCCACGGCCAGAATCGCTCGCCGCGCCCGCCCGCCAGGATGAGCGCGCCGCGCTCGAGGTCTGGGCTGGTCATGTGGCGAGAAGGGTTAGCACACCCGCACCCGGGGCGTCATGCCGGCGCTTCCGCGGGCCCGGCTCGCGATGCGCCGTTCGGCCGCCGGCATGCGAACGAGGAGCGTGGGATCTCACCGTCCGTTCCCGCCGGCTCGGTCCCCGGGCGGGTGGGGCGAGCGTTTGCGGCCCGTGAGCTGCTCGTAGAGCTGTGCGGTGGACTCGGCCACCGTGTCCCACGAGTAGTGCTGCGCGATGTGGGCACGCGCGCGGTCGCCGTAGCGCGCGACCTCCTCGGGGTGGCTGATCAGGTGCTGGAGCTTGCTGCGCAGGTCCTCCACGTCCTTGGACCGGAACGACAGCGCGCACTCCTCGGCCACCTCCATGTTCTCGGGGATGTCCGAGACCAGCACGCAGCGGCCATACGAGAGCGCTTCCAGCAGCGCGATGGACAGGCCCTCCATCGTGGACGGTTGCACGACGCAGTAGGCATTGCTCCACAGCTCCTCGAGCGTCTCGCCGAAGACGTAGTCCAAGAGCCGGATCCGGTCGCTCTCGTATCGCTTGAGCAGGCTCACGTAGTCCTGCGAGAAGGACAGCCCGCCCACGAGCGCCAGCTTCATGTCGGTGGGGATCTTGCTGAACGCCTCGCACAGGAAGTGCACGCCCTTCTCGGGCACGAGCCGGCCCACGAACAGCACGTACTTGCCAGGCTCGAGTCCGAGCGAGGCCAGCTTCCGAGGCGGGCGCGGCTGCGGCATCAGCGTGCCGTTCGGGATGTACTCGGCCTCGATGCCATGCGCGGCACGGAAGTGCTCGCGCAGCGTCTTGCTCACGACGATGGTGCGATTGGGGAAGTGGGCCGCCGGCCCCTCGCAGCGTCGCAGCACCCAGGACGCGAACCGTCCCCATTTCTCGCGCTGCCAGTCGAGCCCGTGCACCGTGACCACGGTGCGCGAGCCGCTGAGTCGCGGCAGCGACGAGAACAGCGCCGGTCCGAGCGCGTGGAAGTGCACCACGTCGTAGTGGCGGAACATGGATTCCAGCGTGCACCACGCCACGTGCGTGGCCGTGTCCAGGTGCTTGGTGTGGATACTCGGCCGGCGAAGCAGGCCGATGTGGTGGTACTCGCTGCCGGGCGGCGTGTAGTAGAGCCGGCAGAACACGTCCACCGAGATGCCGCGCTGCACCAGCCGGCGCGCGATCTCGTCCACGTGGCGCTCGATGCCGCCGTAGGTCGCGGGAATGCCCTTCTGCCCGATCATGGCGACGCGCATCAGGCGGCCCCCGCCTTCCCGACGCTCGTCGAGCGCGCCGTGCGCCGCGCGGCGAGCGCATCGGCGAGCCTCGAGCCGAGCGTGCCCCAAGCGTAGGCGGCCAGCGCGGCGGGTGCGGCCTCGTTCCGCGCCGCCCAGCCGCGCGGCCGCGCGCGCAGCGCGTCCGCGGTGTCGTCGAGCGGCGCGCACAGCACGGCGTTCGCGAGCGGCGCGTAGCCGCGGAGTCCGAATGGCGTCGTCACCACCGCCAGACCCATGCCCAGGTAGCCGGGGAGCTTCACGTTGCTGCCGCCGCCGCGGGTGACCGGGTTCAAGCCGCAATCCGCCGCCGCCAGCACCGTGGCCAGCTCGGGTGTCTCGGCGCGCGCCACGAGCCCGTGGACGGTACGGCCGGTCCATTCGCGTGCCACCGCGCCCACCGCCAGCAGCGTGAACTCGTCGCGAGCGAGCGCGGGCAGCACACGGCCGACCAGGTGCGCGAGGGCTTCGTGATTGGGCGCCCAATCCCCACCCACGAACGCTGCCACGTAATGCGACTCGGGGATCCCCAGCGCGGCGCGCGCGCGCGAGCGCTGCTCGGCCGTGGCTGGCGACAGTGCCGTCTCGTCATAGCCGTTCGCCACCACTTCGACGTCCCGCGCGCCGTGGAGCGAGCGCAGCAGTTCGGCGTCCTCATCGGTGCACGCCACACACAGGTCGCTCTGCTGCACGGCACGCCGTTCCAGCTCGGCGAGCCGCCGCCCCCAGTGCTCCCGGCGCCACAGTCGCGGCGCCGTCGACTGCCAGCGCTGCGCCTCGACATTGTGCGCGTGGTACACGCGCAACGCGCCGTCGGGATGCGCGAACATCCCGGTGAGGGCGAGGTCGCAGAGCAGCACGTCCGCTGGCCCGCCCAGCACGGCACGGTAGCGGCCGGCCCGTGCGCGGTGGCCGGCCTCGGCGGTGAACAGCGGGGCCACGCCCGCGCGCTCGAGCCACCAGGCGGCACTCGTATGCCAGCTCTTCACGCGCCGGATCTCCACCCCGGCCACGCTCTCCTCGCGAGCGCCGGTGGAACGATTCGGCACCACGCACAGCGCCCGCACGCGAGAGCGCTGGGCCATGCCACGCGCGAGTCCGAAGAGTCTCTGCGTCGCGCCGAAGAGCGGCGGGTGGATGTCGTTGTCGCACGCCCAATGGATCAGCACGCGGCCTCCCGGACGGCTGCCGCAGGCGGCGTGCCGCCGCGCGCGAAGCCCACCACGGTGCCCGCCGCCATCACGCTCCAGGTCACGATCGAGTGCAGCGCCAGCCTCGCGCTGCGCTTTCGCAGCGCCATGGCCACCCACAGCGCGGCGAGCAGCAGCGCCCATGCGCCGAGCGCGCGCGCTCCGCCCCAGCCCCAGGCGACGGGCGCCGCGAGCCACACGGCGAGCATGGCGAAGTAGTGCGCGTTGCGGCGGAGCAGCGCCCCGAATCCCGGACGGCCCGCGTAGAGCCGCAGGGCCTGACCGGGGCCGAAGCACAAGCCCGTGCGCCAGCGGCGTCCGTACTCGGAGAAGCTCGGGCGCGGCGGGCTCCAGTGCTTCGCGGCGAGCGGCGCGAGTGTGCGCAGCCGCAGGCCCGCCCGGCGCAGCCGCAATCCCAGCTCGAAGTCCTCCTCGCTCTGCAGTCGTGCGTCGTAGCCGCCCACGCGCTCGAGAGCGGCGCGGCGATAGAACGACAGCGTGGCGGTGTAGGTCGCGTCGCGGTCGCCCTCGCCCACGCGGTAGAGGTCGCGCGAACCCGGCCGTACGGCGTCACCGTCCACGAACCACTCCTCGATGCGGCCCCAGCTGCCCGCGAGCGAGGGGTCGCGCACGGCTTCGGCCAGCGCACGGTCGAGCCACGCGCGCTCGACCTCGACATCGGCGTCCACGAACAGCACCCACTCCCCGCCGCAGTCGGCGAATCCCGCGTTGCGCGCGGCCCCGGGCGTGAGCGGCCGTGAGCCCGGAGCTCCCGCCGCGCGGCGGACGCTCCAGCGCGAGTCGAGTGCCGACTCCGGGGCCGAACCGTCCGGCGCGGAGAGCACGAGCACGCCGCGCCAGTCGCGACCCTCGAGCGCCCGGCCGAGCGCGGCCAGCGTGCGCGGCAGGAAGCGCTCCTGACGGTAGCAGGGGATCACCACGCCGAGCGTCACCGCACCCCTCCGCCGCGCGCGGGAGGCGCCGCACCGGGCGAGAACGACGCCAGGCCCAGCACCTCGTCGTAGACCGCTTCGTAGTCCTCGACCACCGCGTGCCACGTGTAGTGCTCACGCACGCGGAGCGCGGCGGCGTGGCCCAGCCGCCAGCCGCGGTCGGCCTTGCGGTGCAGCTGCTCGAGCGCGTCGGCGAGTGCGTCCTCGTCGCCGGGCGGGACCAGCGTGCCATGCACGCCGTCCTCGATCGCGTCGCGCACACCGCCCACCGCGCTCGCCACGATCGGGCGCGCGCGCGCCATGGCCTCGAGCAGCACCAGCGGCAGGCCCTCCCAGCGCGACGGCAGCAGCACCGCGTCGGCGGCGGACAACAACCCGCCCACGTCCTCGAGCTGGCCCACGAACTGCACGCGCGGCGCCAGCCCCAGCGACAGCGACTGCGATTCGAGCCAGCTGCGGCGCGAACCATCCCCCGCCACGGCCAGCGTGAAGTCCATCCCGTTCTTCACCAGCCGGGCCAGCGCCGCGAACAGCACGTCGTGCCCCTTCTGTTCCTCGAGCCGCCCGGCCACGACCCACAGCGGTTTGAGCGGCGTGGCCAGGAACTTCTCGCGCCAGCGCCGGGCTTCCGGCTCCTCGTGCTCCGGGTCGGGCGGATCGGCGCCGTTCGGGATCACGGCCACGCGCGAGCGCTCGATGCCGTAGTCGCGCACCAGCGTTTCCACGATCGCGCCGGTCACGGCGGTGATCGCGTCGGCGTGGCGAAGTTCTCCGCGCTTGAGCGCTCGCTGCCCGCGCGAGTGCGACTCGCCGGTGATGTGCTCCGTCACCACCATGTGCGGCACGCCCGCCGCACGCGCGAGCCAGGACAGGTAGCGATCGGCGGCGGGCCAGACGTGATGCACGTGCAGGAGGTCGGGTGCGAGTCTGCGCAGCCGCGTCCACGTCGCCGCCATGCCGCCCAGGTCGAAGCGGCGATCCACTTCCGCGACGCGTTCCACGGTCAGGCCGGCCTCCGAGAGTGCGGCGGCGAACTCGTCCACGCCCGGATCGGGCGACAGCCACACGTGGATGTCGAAGCGCGACTTGGGCAGGCGCGTGGCCAGCTCCCAGACCACGCGCTCGGTGCCGCCGACGGCGCGTCCGCTCTCGACCAGCAGCAGTCTTATGCGCGTGGCTTCCCGCATAGTCTCCCGTAGGCGGCGATCAGCGCGCCGGCGTTGTGTTCCCAGGCCAGCGTGTCGAGGAACCGGCGCCGGTTCATCGCACCCAGGCGCTCGCGCAGGGCCGGGTCGTCCAAGAGCTGCTCGATCTTCGCGGCGAGGTCCTCGTCCCGGTTGGGCTCGGCATAGAGAGCGCCCTCGCCGGCGCTGTGACGGTGCTCGCGCAGGTCGAAGCACACGACCGGCTTGGCACACGCCATGTACTCGAGCACCTTGTTCATGGTGCTGACGTCGTTCAGCGGGTTCTTGGGGTCGGGGCTCACGCACACGTCCGCGGTGGCGAGGATGCGCTCCACTTCGGCATCCGGGATCCGGCCGGTGAACTCGCAGGTCCCTCCCAGTCCGAGCGAAGCGGACAGGTTCTTCAGCTCGTCGAACGAATCCCCGGCACCGATGAACGTGAACGCCACGTCCGAACGCCGGCTCGCCACCAGGCGTGCCGCGCGCACGAGGTGATCCACACCGTCCTGAGGCGCCATCACGCCGAGATAGGCGACCAGGAACGGTTTCCCGCGCTTCAAGGCCGGGTCGGGTTCGCGCACGGTGGCGAATCGCTGGTGGCTGGGCCCGCTGCGCACGACCACGACCTGCTCGGGGCGCTTGCCCCCGCGCGCGAGCGCGACCTGGCGGTAGGACTCGTTGGTCGAGATGACGAGGTCGGCGCACGCGAACTGCGCGCGCTCGAGCAGTCCCAGCAGTCGGTGCGGCAATGATCCCGCGCGCTGCGGCCCGAACCGCGACAGGTAGAGCTCGGGGCACAGGTCGTGGTGGTCGAACACGAACTTGACGCCCACGAGCTTGAACGGCAGCGCGATGGCCCAGAACGTGTCCGGCGGGTTCGCGGTGTGGATCACGTCGAAGCCGTGGCGGACGAACGCGCCCAGCGTGAGCCAGGCGGTGCGCAGCCAGCAGTAGAGGAACTCCCACACGTACGAGACGAAGCCGCTCGTGGCCGGCGGCGCCGGGTAGCGCCAGATGCGGATGCCGTTCAGCACCTCGTGCGGCTCGCTGCCACCCTCGCCCATCGGGCAGATCGCCGAGACCTGGTAGCCCGCCTCGCGCAGCGCGTTCAGCTCCATCCACACACGGCGATCGAACGGCAGCGTCAGGTTCTCGGAGAGATGGAGGATCCTACCAGGCGAGGCCATGGTATTCCCCGGTCGTGACCGAGGCGCGGTCGAGGGCCGCGACGAGGTCCACGACCACCTGACCGGCACGGAAGCGAGGCCCGAGCGTGCGGTATTCGGCCGAGCGGTTGCCGATCACCACCACCTCGGCGTGCGCGAGCACCTCGTCGAGCGACGGTCGCAGCCGCTCGGGCAGGTAGGGCACTTCGTCCTCGACGAAGCGCCGGTTCGCACCCAGCACACGGCCCATGTCGAGACTCGGATCGTGCAGGCGCACGTCGTAGCCCTTGCCGACCAGCGTGCCGATGACGCGCAGGATCGGGCTCTCGCGCAGGTCGTCGGTGCCGGCCTTGAACGACAGTCCGAGGAAACCCAGCCGGCGCTTCTTGAAGCGCTCGATCAGGTGCACCGCGTCGGCCACGTGCACGTCGTTCGAGCGCATGATGCTCGCGAGCACCGGCAGGTCGAGGTCGTGTCGCCGCGCTCGCGAGTTCACCGCGCGCAGGTCCTTGGGCAGGCACGATCCGCCGAACGCGAACCCCGGCGACAGGTACGCGCCCGAGATGTTGAGCTTCGTGTCCCGGCGCATGAGGCGCATGACCTCGTGGCTGTCCACGCCCTCGCGCTTGCACAGCCGTCCGAACTCGTTCGCGAATGCCACCTTGAGCGCGTGATACGAGTTGTTGACGTACTTGAGCATCTCCGCGGTGGGGATGGACGTGGCGATCAGTTCGCCGCCGACGCCGTCGTAGAGCTGCCGCAGTGCTCGAGCCGCGCGCTCGCAGCCCGCGCCGAGGATGGTGTAATCGGCGCCGAAGAAGTCCTCGACCGCCGTGCCCTCGCGCAGGAACTCGGGGTTGTAGCCCACGCCGAACGCCTGCCCGGCACGGCCGCCGGAGGCCTGCTCGAGGACCGGCGCCAACTCACCCAGGACCGAGCCCGGCAGCATGGTGCTGCGCATGACGACGGTGACGAAGCGCCCGCCCGCCTTGAGCCCCTCGCCCACCTCGGCGCAGGCGCGCTTCACGTGGCCCAGGTCCAGCGAGCCGTCCTCGGCGCTCGGCGTGCCGACGCAGACCAGCACGATGTCGGCTCCGGGCATGGCCTCGGCGATACGCGTGGTGGCCGTGAGCCGGCCCGACTTCACGGCGCGCGCGATCAGCTCGGGCAGCCCCTTCTCGACGATCGGGCTCTCGCCGCGGCGGATGCAGTCCACCTTGAACTCGCTGGTGTCCACGCCCACCACGTCGTGCCCTCGATCGGAGAGGCACGCCGAACACACCGACCCCACGTAGCCCAGGCCCACCACCACGACCCGCATCTCGTCTCCCCCCGGGCGGCCGCCCGGTGCGCCGCGCCCGAGTCCGGCCGCGGTCCCCGCCGACTAGGGGCGCGTGGGCTCGTGCCCCGCGTCCCGCCGCCAATGCCAGACCCTCACGCCGCTCGTGGACAGGCGGTCTTCGGGAGTGACGCGCACATCCAGCCAACGCGCGAAACGTCCCTCGGGGTCCTGGTCCTCCGGACGGCTGCACACGATCCATGTTCCCGGTGCCACCGCGAGCGAATCCTCGAGCCTGCTCGCCATGCGCTCCGGCACTGCCGCGAAGCCCAGCCACCAGCGCGAAACCTGAAGTCCGCGCCCGTACCACTCCACCGGCTCGGGTGCTCCCACGGCGAGCACGCGCTCACCCGGGACGATCCCGGCCCGGACCTGCGCCATGGCCGTGCGGTAGTCCTCCCGGCCATACGCCGGGTCGAACGCCATGCGGCCGAGCGACAGCGTCCACAGCAGTGCGACCGCGGTGCCGAAGCCCAGCCTCGCACGAGGCCCCAGGCTCGCGAACGCCGCCGCCCCCACCAGCAGCACGCACGGCAACGAGACCGCGACGTAGCGGGGGTTGAACACCTTGAAGTTGTTCGCGGCAAAGTAACTCACGACGAGCGCGGGCGCGATGAGCCAGAGCAGGGTGTCGGCGAGCCGTCCCCGCCCGGCCAGCGTGCGCAGCCCGAGTGCCAGGAGCAGGCCGAACACCACGGCGGCCGCGATCACCTCCGGCAGGTGCGCCCGAAGCGCCCCGCCGGGGTCGGCACGCAGCTCTCGCAGCGCGGGCCCGCCCGAATAGCCCATCAGCATCGCGTGCATCGCGAACGGCACCGCCGCGACGTGGAACGTGGTCTCCCCTCGCAGCGCCGCCTCGCCTGGCACCGGCTCGCGAAGCGGGGCCAGTCGCGACCAGTCCCAGATCCCGCCGATCGCGGGCAGCCACGGCAGTGCGACGAGCAGTCCCAGGCCCGCGATCCAAGCCAGCGCGCGCAGCCGGAACCGCCGCGTCGGCCCGGGTGCCAGCCACAGCTTCAGGTGGAACGGCAGGAGCAGCACGAACGAGAGGTTCGAGAGCACGCCCGCAGCCGAGACGAGCAGGTAGCGCACCGCATCCGTGCGCCGGCCCGAGGCGACCAGCTCCAGCAGCAGCGCGCTCGCGGCAGCGGCGGCCAGCATGACGAACGCGTAGTTGCGCGCCTCCTGCGAATACCAGACCAGGAACGGCGAGCCCGCCGCCAGCCATGCGGCGGGCACCGCGGTGTCACGCCCGGCGAAGCGCGCGGCGAGCCACGCCATCACCGGCACCATGGCGATGCCGGCGAGCGCACTCGGCAGGCGCAGCACCCATTCCGACGTCCCGCCCAGCGATGCCGCGACCGCCACCGCGAGCGTGTGGAGCGGGCCGTGCACGTTGTCGAGCAGGTCGCGCCAGGCGAGGCGGCCCGGCAGGCCGGCGGCCGAGAGCGTGAACTGCTCATCGATCCACAGGCTCTGGTGGCCCAGCCGGAACAACCGGATCGCCGCAGCCACGAGGGTGGCGGCGGCGATGGCGCGCGTCAGGGCCGGAGCGGGCGGTGTCGAGCGGGCGGCGGTGGTCGGCGTGGAGCCCGTTTGGAGGCGGGCGCCCTGCGCGGGGCTGCTCGCATGCGCTCCCGTCAGTAGGCCCCCTCCCGCGACAGGACCGCGGGGATGGTGCGCAGCAGGATCTTCAGGTCGAGCCGGAACGACTGGTGCCGGATGTACTCGAGGTCGAGACGCATCCACTCCTGGAAGCCGATCCGGCTGCGGCCGCTGATCTGCCACAGGCAGGTGATGCCGGGGCGCACGTCGAGCCGGCGCAGCTGCCAGGGCTCGTACTGGGAGACCTCTTCGGCGATCGGGGGACGCGGCCCGACCAGGCTCATGTCCCCGCGCAGCACGTTCCAGAACTGCGGCACCTCGTCGAGGCTCGTCGTGCGCAGGAAGCGGCCGATGGGCGTGATGCGCGGGTCGCGCGCGATCTTGAACACCGGGCCGTCGGCCTCGTTCAGGTGCTTGAGCTGGCGGCGCTTGTACTCGGCGTCCTGCACCATGGAGCGCAGCTTGATGAACGTGAACGGGCGCCCGCCGCGGCCGATGCGCGTGGAGCGGTAGAAGACCGGGCCCGGCGAGGTGAGCTTCACGAGCAGGGCCAGCAGGGCCAGCAGCGGCGAGAACACGACGAGTGCGACCACTGCCCCGACGATGTCGAGCGAGCGCTTGCCGAGGCGCAGGTAGAGGCCCTCGGGCCGCGGCGTCTCGAACGGTAGGACGGCCGGCGCGGCGCTGCTGGCGGGCGCAGCCTTCCACACGGCGGTCGCCGCGGTGCGGGGTCGCGCGTGCCCGTTGGCGAAGCCGCCCGTGTGCGTGCGCACCCGGGGCGTCACCGGCGCATGTGCGGTCACGGAGTGTAGCCGGACCAGACGCGCTTTCGAGATGTCGGGCGGGGTCTCCACCGTGGACGAACCCTCAGACTGGACGTGGTGCGCGCCGACGGGGATCTCCCTGGCCGTGCCAGGGTCACCAGCGGACGCGAGAATGTCGGGCTCCATGACGGCTACTCTCAGTTGTCGTCGCCCATCAAAAAAGCCACGTGGCAGTACAAATGCCCCGAGGCCCTTACGACACTCGCGTCTTCAGTCCAGGCAGCAACTGGGAGTGAACGAGTACGAGCGACTGGGGGGAAACCAAGATGTCGTGTCCTCAGAAGTCTGGCCCGGTCAGCCGGGCTTCCCGGCCGTCTCACGACGGCCCGAGGTAGAGCTCGTTTACTGCACACCCAGTTATCAAAGGTTCGTTGCGAGTCGCTCCGGTGGGACCTCAGGGTGGATGGGTACCGCAAGGCCCATGTTAGCAACGGCGTGACAGCGGTTTCAACGGGAGATTTGGTGACCCGTGCACGATAGCGAGTGTGCAGGATGCGTTGTTCAGCACGAGTGAACCCTGCCGGCCACGGAGGCGAGTCGCGCAGCTCCCAGCGGCGCAGGCAGATGGCCGACTCACTTCGACGGAAGAGGCAGCCGAAGGACCCGAGAACGCGCGGGAGCGGCCGCGAGGAGCTCGTCGAGCGGGATCCCGCGGCGAGTTCGCAATCCGCCCGCATCGTGCGAGCTGCGACTCACCCCGCGCCGCGTGGCCGAAATCGGCTCGGCTCCGCGCCGGAGGCCGTCAGCGCGCGCTGCGCTCCTGCGTCTTCGCCCGCTGCCAGGTCACGGTCTCGCGCAGGCCCTTCTCCAGCGTCATGTTGGGGACCCAGCGCAGTGTGCGCCGGGTCTTCTCGATGTTCACGACACGCCGGCGGATGTTGTCCACGTCGCGCCGGTTGGTGTGCTCGGGCTCGGCCGTCACACCCATGATCTTCCCCAGCACCGCGGCCAGCTCATTGACCCGTGTCTCCACACCGGTGCCGACGTTGAACACCTCACCCAGGGCCCGGTCGGACTGCGCCGCCATGACCGTGGCCTCGACCGCGTCGTCGATGAACGTGAAGTCGCGCGTCTGGTTGCCGTCGCCATGGATCACCGGGGGCTTGCCGCTGAAGAGGCAGTCGATGAACTTGGCGACCACGCCGCAATAGGGATTGGCGGGGTCCTGGCCGGGCCCGTACACGTTCGAGTAGCGCACGGCCGTGGATGGCACGTCGTAGCTCTCGAAGAACGCCATGCAGTAGTTCTCGCCACCCAGTTTGGAGACCGCATAGGGCGTGAGCAGCGACAGGTGGTCGTCCTCGTTGATGGGGAGGTATTTCGGGTTGCCATAGACCGACGTGGACGACGTGTAGACGATGCGCTTCACGCCGCCGTTCGTCGCGCGTGCGGCCAGCAGCACGTTGAGCGTGCCGCCGATATTGGTCTCGAAGTCCTCGCGCGGGTTCTTCGTGGACACCACGATGTTGCGCGCGGCGGCGTGGAACACCACCTCGGCGCCGGAGACCAGCTTCTCGACGATGGCGGGGTCGCACACCGAGCCCTGCACGAAGTCCACGCCGGTGCGCGGCAGGTTCTCGACTCGCCCGGTGAACAGGTCGTCGAGCACGGTGACGCGAGCGCCGTCGCGGATGAGGCGGCGGACCAGGTTGCAGCCGATGAAGCCGGCGCCACCGGTCACGAGCACGCGTGTGTTCTCGAGGGGGATCATGAGGTCTCCGAGGGGTCAGTGCCGCACGCCGAGCCGCAGGAAGACGAGCGGCCGCAGGATCCGCCAGCCATCGCGGATCAGGCGCATCTTGGTGGTACCGCGGCCATGATAGCGGACGGTGACGGGTGCTTCGCGCACGCGGTACCGGCCGCGGATGACCTGGAACAGAAGGTAGGGCTCCAACTCGTAGCGGTCGAGCCAGTCCTGCTGGAGTCGGACCCTGGGGTCGTCCAACAGGTCCAGCCGGAACGCGCGCATGCCGTTCGTGCCGTCGGTGATCGGGAAGCCGCTCGCGAGGCGGAACAACAGCGGGTAGAGCTGCGTGAGCCAGCGCCGGTCGGGAGGGATCCCGGGCGTTGCCCCGCCGGGAAGCCAGCGGCTGCCCTGTACCAAGTCGGCGCGGTCCTCGAACAACGGAACCAGGATGCGCGGCAATTCGTCGGGCTCGTGCTGGTCGTCGCCCGAGAGGATCGCCGCGAATCGCAGGCCGCGCCGTTTGGCCTCGAGCAATCCGGTGCGGATCCCCGCCCCGACGCCGAGATTGCGCTCGTGACGGATCACCGCCTCCGCGCCCGCGGCGCGCGCCTCGCCTGCGGTGTCGTCGGCCGAGCAGTCGTCCACCACGATCACCGTGGAGGCCCAGCGCCGGGGGACCTTGCGGACCACGTCCCCGATCTTCCCCGTCTCGTTCCAGGCGGGCACGACCACCGCCACCTGGGCGGGGTCGATGAGCGCGCAGCGTTCGGGACTCGGGTCGAGGGACTCCACGGGGCCGGGGCACATGAGCGAAGAAGGCTAGCACAGCCCCGAACGGGACCGCGGGCTCCGGGCCCGGCGAAGCAGGGGTGCGAGGCCCCATGCCGCGCGCTGCCCGCCGGGGTCCGCCCGCGCGTGCATCCCGCACGCACATCGAGGGTTGCCGGGACGGCCCGGGGCCTGATGCCTTGCTGCTTCCCGCGCGTGGCTGATACGCTTCGCCGGCAAC
>Ga0315912_10002943_pt1 | contig 17436 bp, 18 predicted proteins | sample VfabasoilMG_FD_204469 | JGI IMG/M metagenome (GOLD analysis project Ga0315912, IMG submission 204469) | Garden soil microbial communities collected in Santa Monica, California, United States - V. faba soil | ecosystem: Environmental > Terrestrial > Soil > Garden | place: USA: California...
TCCCAAGTGGCCGGCCTCACTCCGATGGCGTGGAAACTCCATCGCCAAGCCTAACTCGGCTTCGCGTTACCCGACAAGGCTGGGGATGGTCGAACGCATACGCTTGAGCGCGGTTTAGATGTCGGCGCGAAGGCACCTGGATTGAAACCACCGGCTGGTTCAACACACTGGAAACTGCCCCGCACCACGATCAGGGGCGAGTGAGCAGATATTGGCAAACTCCACGCCGATGGTGTCCTATGACGGGATCGATGTGCACGGCGTTGCGGTTCGAGATGGGAGTGAACTTCTCGTATTTCAGCGCGCCGCCGCTCAGTGCGTACGTAGGCGGTATAGATTTTAACGGGGACGGGACACAGAACGACCTGCTACCCGGAACGACGGTGAACGCCATTAACCGCGGTCTGGGGCGCCAGGACCTGCAGCGGTTGGTATCGCAATCTTATGCGACTTTTGAGTCTGACCGCGATTCCCGCGCAGCCCTTCTCCGCTGTCGCTTTTCCGGGTATCGGCAACGCGGGATTCGGCTTTAGTTCCATGTGCCGGGTCTAATCCCCCCGCCTTTGAGGCGGGCTGCTTTCAGCCACAGTGGTGCTGAAGCAAGACTTGGCAGGGGTGGAGCGGACTTGTTGTCAGCGGCGGTCTCGGGGATTCCGGTTTTGCGGGCCCACCGAGGCCGCCCTCATCGGGGGAACACCTGTCTGCGGCTTTAGCCGCGCCCTGCGACTTTCAGTCGCCATCCAACCCCACCGGCTTGAGCCGGTGGTTGTTTAGGTTGGACTCTACTCAGGCCGCCATCGCTAATGTGCTCCTGCCATTGAATTCGAACCTGATTATTGGCGCTTCAACTGCTGCGTCGGGCGCGAATAGCGGGCCGGATACTGTATGAGGGGACACTATCGGATGCGACATACACGGTTGGATAGAAATTAGCCAGAACACGAGTGCCACGGCCTGGTGGCAATGGGCTGAGTAGACAGAAATGGCATAGGCCGCCGGACTGATCGACCATGCCGGCCGCAGCGTGTGGTCTGCCTGCGGTGAATTCACGCAGGTGCTTCGAGAGCGGAGCATCCAGATTGGCATGACATAAACGGCATAAGCCGGGAGATAACGTGATCGAGTCACGCGCCGTTTCCGGCCTGGGACAACGAGTCCGTTCTGGAAGGGCACAACCGGCGCCCGCCTATTTCTAGGGGTATCCTTGCAATATCTTCAACGGCTGCGTATTATCTACCATGCGTGAACCTGAATTCCTGCGTCTCGCATTACCGCCTCGTGGAGCAACTAGGCGCAGGGGGCATGGGGATTGTCTGGAAGGCGTTTGATGAGCGCCTGGAGCGCTATGTTGCGCTCAAGCTTTTACCTCCGGAACGAGCAGCGGATCCCTCGGCATTCAGTCGTTTTTTGCGCGAGGCCAGGGCCTGCTCGGCATTGAACCACCCGAATATCGTCACGATTTATGATATCGGTACAGATAATGACCAGCATTTTATTGCGATGGAGTTGGTGCCCGGGCGAACGTTGAACTCCATACTTGATTCCGTCCGATTGCCGCTCGCTGAGAAGTTCCGGATTGCACTGGCGGTTTGTGACGCGCTTGGTAAAGCTCACACAGCCGGAATCGTACACCGGGACGTTAAGCCTGCGAATATCATGGTAACTACGGACGGAGCTATTAAGGTTCTCGACTTTGGGCTAGCCAAGCTGTTGACCCCTGCTGCAAGTCCACAGGACTCTGATCGGACGCGCACCCTGCTTACCTCTCCAGGCACAGCTATAGGTACTCCCGCATATATGTCTCCTGAACAGGCGGTAGGAGATTTCGTTGACGCCCGTTCGGACGTTTTCTCGTTTGGCACAGTCCTGTACCAGATGCTTACAGGCGTAAGAGCGTTCCAGGGACGAACAACTGCCGATACGATCCGGATGGTCATCGCGGCCGAACCACAGCCCCTACTGGAAATTAGTCCGGATACACCGGTGAAACTGGCTCGCGTCGTCGAGCAATGTATGCGGAAGGCATCATCGGAGAGATATCCCGACGCATCCGCGATTGCCGCCGACCTTCGACGGGCGCAGCTTGCGATAGGAGTTCATGTTCCGGAAGTCTTGCCGGAGGGAGGAGCTACGGCATCACTTCCTCGGAGTCAAGCAAGGGGCGAACTGGCGCAGCAAACGCGGCGCCGCCTGATGAATCGGCGAATTGCCGCGGCAGTCGGAATCCTGCTGATGGGCGGCGCGGCCGTGGGGCTTCTTCTCCCAAAGGTATACGAGCGTCCAAGTGGAATCGTAAGAAAGAGCTCCAACTTCACGGCCGATGCGCGTGACTTACTTGCGCATTATTACAGAGCTGGAAACATCGATGAAGCGGTCAGGATGCTTGAGGCGGGAATCGCGGCGGAGCCACGAAACGCGCTTGCGCATGCTTTGCTTTCTGAAGCGTTCATTCGGCGAAACGGCACCGGTGCAGATCCGCGGTGGATCAAGCAGGCTCAGGCGCACGCTTCAACGGCTGTTGAATTGGACCGCGACTTGGCTGCGGCACACACAGCGCTCGGCGTGGCGTTGGCCGAAGCAGGAAATCGTTCGGACGCAGTCGTATCGCTGATGCGAGCTCTTGAACTGGAGCCCCGGCGAGCTTCCGCGAAAGTTGCTCTCGCGAAATTGACGGCGGCGGAGGGTAAGTCCACAGAGGCCACCGGACATTTTCAGACGGCCGCCGATTTCGAACCTGAAAATTGGATGATCTGGGCGGAGTGGGGCATCTATCATTACCGCAACGCGCGCTACGAGGAAGCAGTTCGGGCATTTGAACGAGCACGAAAGAACGCGCCGGACAATTCCGGTCTGCTACGAAACCTCGCCGCGCCCCTTATAATGCTTGATCGGTACGACGAGGCCGCCGGCATCTTGCAGAGAGCGCTTGAGACTTTACCGTCTCCTGGCATTTATGCCCAACTCGGAACAGTTCGCTTTTTCCAGGGCCGGTACGCGGATGCCATCGGTCCCATGGAAAAGGCAGTCGAAGGTAACGCCACGAATTACCTGTATTGGGGGAATCTTGGTGACGCCTATCGTTGGACTCCCGGGCAAGCGGACAAGGCGCGAGAGGCGTTCACACGCGCTGCCCAGTTAGCACGCGAACGGCTTGCGAAGACTCCTGACGATTCCGACCTCAGGGGTAGTTTGGCCGTTTACTTGGCCAAAGTGGGTAACCCCTCCATCGCGGGTGAAGAGGTAGTCCGGATTGCGGCGCTGAAACGTCAAACTCCAGGCGCTCTCTTCAAAGCCGGCTTGGCGAGCGAGATTGTTGGAAATCGGGGAACGGCGCTTTCGTTCGTCGAACGTGCTTTGAAAGCGGGGTACGCCATCCGCGAAGTAGGGCAGGATCCAGATCTCACATCGCTGCGAGGCGACGCCCGATATGGCCGCATGGTTGCTCGCATCGAAATCATCGAGCAGCAGTCAAAAAAACAGCAGTAGAAAGGGGAAAGCATGGCAATTTATGTCCTGAATCTCGGGGTGGATCTGAGCTCTTCGAACGCGACCAACAACGCCAACGGCGACTTCATGCCGTTTGTGCAACCTACATCCTCAACACCGGCGACATCGATCTCCAAAGCCTGGCTTACGGTCACCGCCGGGACGGACTGGTCGAGCTACACTTACGTGTTTAATGCGCGCGACCAGCCTTTTACGGCGCAATCGGGTGATTTGATCGGAATACGAGTTTTTTATCTCAATCCTCCTCCCGACACGAGTATTACCGGTAAAATTACCGCCGTCATTGGGCGAGCGCACAACGCGCCCCAAGCGTTTAGAACCCCATTCGGTGGGACGCCTAACGCCTGCAACGTCTTCGACACAAATCCGACAGCCGTTGACTCGAGTGGAATTTGCACCTGGCCTGGACCCATAACTCCGGCGACGACGCCGTGCTTTGCCCTTACGCTCAACCGTATTAATCGGGCTCCGGCCCGGCCTCAGCCCCCTCCACCCAATCCACCTCCTCCTCCGAACCATCGTTATCAATTTATCGTTGGCGCCTCGATTTGGGCCGGGACTGGAGACGGGTATACATGGGGGCACGATCCTGAACTGGAGGTCAGTATGGGGAACTAGGTTCAGGCATTAAGTTCGGCGGCGCTGCAACTTGGCCCGTTCGTCGTGGCAAGCGACTCTTCCCAAAGTTCGGGGGAAGTTCAGGAGCAGTGCGCAGACGATCCGCCGATCGACGGTTCCGTCCGTTCTGCGGTTGGCTGAGGACGAACTGCCCGCTGTCAACCGAGTTGCCGAGGTCTAGCCAGTAGGCCATGCGGCTCCGCCAACCTTGGACATGCATGCCGATCACTATCCGCGCTGCCGGCGTAACCGGCCTGGATCACCTGTGGATTGCCGATTTTACGTATATCCGGCTGCGCGACGAGTTCGTTTTCCTGGCCGTGAAATTGGATGCCTGCTCCCGCCGGGTCGCTGGCTGGGAACTGGATCGCACGCCGGCGAATTCGCTTACCCTGACGGCGCTCTACATGGCGCTCACGCGCCGGAGGGGTGAGACGGGATTTAGCCATCATTCCGATCGCGGCTCCCAGTGCGCCAGCGGCGATTACAAGGATCTGCTGAAAGACAAAAAGGCAGTCAGTACACGGCACCGAGAGCCAAATCACGTGGTGCAGCGAATGGGAATCTGCCAAGTTCCCTTACCGCCGCTCCAGCCAATCCCGATTCGCGCCGGAAATAACAATTCTCTCTTCCTCAATTACCAACCGTCTCGACGGTGCTGGTTGCTCTGTCATAGTCATTCAGCCGCTCTCCTCGTTTTACTCAAACGAGAAACGATCGACGAGCATGAGGTTGCTCCCGGCGCTGTCAACTACCGAAAACAGTAACGACTTCTCGTCCGGCGACAGGGCCATTCCCCACCAGAAAGGCTTCCCGACGCCGGCCAGCGTTGACCGTTTGCCACTCGCGAAGTCAAATAAATCGAGGGTCGTCTGGTGGCGTTCGCCCCCTCTCGCGAGGAAGTATATGCCGCGGGCCGCTACCACGAAGTTCAGCGTGTAGCTCAATCCATCGACGACGGGCTCTTCTTTTCCGCCCTCGGTGGGGACTCGCCAGATCGCGCTGGGCGACGTCTCGTATTTCGCGTAGTAGAGGTAGCGCGCATCGGGAGACTCGGTTGCCGTTGACCCGCCGAGTCTCGTAATCTGCACCGGTTCTCCCCGCGTTGCGGGCATACGCCAGACTTCATATCTACCTGTCCTGTTCGACCCGAAATAGATCATTCGACCGTCACGTGACCATCGGGCCTCGAGTTCTTCATCCTGGTGATCCGTCAACCGGCGCAACTCGCCCGTAGCGGCATCAAGCAGGTAGAGGTCAGCAGATCCTTCCCGCCGCGAGTTGAAAAGGATGAGGCGACCATCCGGCGACCAGCGCGGATTGGAGCACTGCGGTCCGCCAGTAAACGTGACCTGCTTGGGGTTCGAGCCGTCCGCGTTGGCAACCCAGATCTCTTCCGTGCCCGAGCGCGTAGACGCAAACGCCAGACGCTTCCCGTCCGGCGAGTAGTCCGGCGTCTGCTCATCGAAGGTGGAAGCCGCAATGCGTGCGTGCGGCTGTTCCCCGTTCGAGCCTACGGCGGCACGCCACAGATTCGCGTCCCTGTACAGCGCCGCGTATACGACGCGCCCATTGCTTGCAACGCTGATGCCCCGCGCCCGTTCGCCGAACGGGAGCAGTTTCAACTCCCCCCGGCTCGCTAACCGGCCAGGCCGGAAAGGAATACTGTACGTGCGAGAGAGACCGAGGTGGCCCGCGGACGACAGAAGAAGGCCGCTGCCGTCCGGTTTCCACGCGAGACCAAGTACGCTCACGCCCTCCGGAGTTACCCTCTGCGGCGGTCCGGCAGGCGAAAGCTGTGCCAGCGGCATGACGTAGGCGATCGATGTTCCCAGCGTCCGTTCGCGAATGAAGGCCACATAACGTCCGTCACGGGTGAATGTAGGAGCCCATTCCCCGAAATCCGGCGGCGAAACCGTTGTGAGCCGCCGTTGCTGCCCGCCGTTCAACGCTACCAACCAGATGCCCGGAACAACGCCAGCAGACGGAGCGCCTCCAAACGCCAGCCACTCTCCGTCGGGTGTCCAGTTCAAGTTCCCCGTCCACCCGTACGCAGTGCCGCCCTTGTCACCGCGGCCTTGGAGATTCACCGAAGCGACCTTTCGCTCCGCCCCGCCGAGCGCGGGAATCACGAAGATGTCCGCATCGATTTCGGATCGTAAGCGCAGGAACGCGATCGATCGACCGTCCGGCGACCAAGCCGGCTGTCCGTCATTGGCCGGATCGGTCGTGAGCCGAATGGGCTCGCCAGGGCCGGCGAGCTTTACATAGATGTCGTGATTTTCGGAAGAGGGCCCGTCCCACGAAAATGCAACCTGATTTCCGTCGGGCGACAGGTTGGGACTCTGCTGATGCCCCGGCGACGATGTAAGAGGAACAGCCGGCGCCACCGTCGCCGCTTCGTTCAACGGAGGCAACATGCGCCCGGACTGCCGCAGTCCGGCGAACAGGACCAGGATCGCGACTGCGACAACTGCCGCCAGCACCCATACGTTGGTCCCGCGCTTCCGGCCCGTCTCGGGAGGCGGTGAGTCGATCGGTGGACTCGCCGCGTTATCGGGGCGTTCCACCGATGCGGTGAAGCGGTACCCGTGCTTGGGGATCGTTTCGATCCACTTCGCACCGTCTTCTCCGAGTGCCTTTCTGAGCGTGAATATCTGAAAGGAGAGATTCGCCTCTTCAACGAACGCGTCGGGCCAAAGCGCGTGCATCAGTTCTGCTTTGGATAGAGCGCGGCCTCCGCTTTGCACGAGGAGTAAGAGCAGGTCGAACGCCTTTGGACCCAGAGCGAGCGCTTCCCCGTCACGGGTCAACTGCCTTTTCGAGCTGTCCAGACCAAAGCCGCCGAACTCGTACATCCCGTTGATTCTCTTCATCTAAGAAGTTTCTAATGGATTCCTTTATGTTTCCTTCAACGCTTTAGGCCTGCCCAAAGGACTTGCTGCAGTGGGGCCGGGCACGCTCTTGTCATTCCGATGCGTCTCCTTATTCTAGTCGCAGCAATCCCACTGCTGGCCGAGGCAGCGGACATTAATCGCGAGGTGCTCGATCAGTTTCGTGAGTACACCCCGGAGGAGTTTGGGCAGTTGCTTGACCGCCAAAGGCCCGCCGCGGTAACTCCGCAACTCGCCACTGCGATCCGTGCCACCCTCCCCAACGAAGGCGAAGTGATGCGCCTGACAGCCGCTGATAGACAAAAGATTGCGTCCCTATCCGCCGTCTTGCGGGCCCATGGCCGTGAGGGGGTGTACCTCGTCAAGGTGGTGGACAGTACGCAGGCGCGAATTGGACTGCATGCCCGCTTCGTACTTCTGGTGACGAGGACAGCATTGCGCATCTTGTCCGCAGAGCAATTGCAGGCGGTGGTCGCGCATGAGATCGGGCATGAGTACGTGTGGGTGGACTATGAAGCCGCCCGCACGAATGGGAATAGCCGCCGGTTAAGGTCGCAGGAACTATTCTGCGATGGAGTCGCAATACTCACTCTCGCCCGGATCGGAGTGGAGCCTGGGACACTCACTGACGCTTTGCGGTTGTTCGAAGTCTTTAACTACGGCAATGGCGCGGCGACCGAATCTTACTCGCATCCGACGTTGCCGGATCGCGCGGATTTTGGGCGTCAGATCGGGAAGTGGCTCAACCGGGGCGGGAGTTTCGCTCCCGCCCAGGCAAACAACAAACCCGTGAATCAAGGAGGAAAGAAATGAAACGATCGACAACACTGGTATGGACAGCGGCGCTGATCGCGCTGCTCACTCCGGCCGCATCGGGCCAGACGCTGGTGATGGAGGGACTGCAGTTCCCGCAGCGGCTGATCTTCAGCGCTGGAGGCAACCTTCTGGTCAGCGAGGGCGGCACCACACAGCCCAACACTGCACGAATCTCCATCGTGAGCCGGCAAGGAGTCCGGCGCAGTCTGTTGGAGGGACTGCCCGGCTCGCCCTCTCATGGCATTCCGGCATTCGGCCCTGGGGGTATGGCGCTCGACGGCCAAACCCTGTACATCGCCATGGGCGAAGGCGACACTAATGTAGGACCGCCATTCGTAATCAACTTGGATGGCCCGTCGTCGCCGATCTTTCACAGCATCGTGCAGATTCAGTTCTCGGCCGATATCGACGCCATTCGTTCCACTTTTACTTTGGCGGAGGTGCATCACTGGGCGCTGCTTGACGGCCACGATGTGCTCCTTACCAATGCGAGCGGCGACCGCGCCACCGTGCGCCTGCTGAGTGCATTCCGTCCGCTGGTGCGGAATGTGCTGGGCGGCACCGGGCGTACGCGGGTCTCGGATCCGTATAGTCTCTCTCTCGATCCCGGCGGGAAGACCTTGAATGTTGTTGATTCCGCGTCAGAGACGGTGTTGAAGGTGAATACCGACACCGGGCGTTCCGTGGTGATCACCCGATTCCAGCCAGAGGAGCGCCCAGGTCCAACGGGACCGCTTTTTGTGGACAACGTGCCGACGGCGATGTGCCCGGTCGACGGCGGGTTTCTCGTAAGTTTCCTCACCGCGAATCCGTATCAGCAAGGCCGATCTACCGTGAGGATGTGGAAGCCTGCGGACGGCGCCTGGTCACGCCCGAGCACAGTGATTGACGGCCTTACCATGACCATCGACATGATCTGCTCACGCCAGGGCGGGGTGTTCCGGGTGATCACGGTCGAATATAGCCTGGACCCGGCTAATCGGAATGTTCCTTCCGGGAGGATCCAGATGGTCGCAGGAGCGGATACTCGCGTTCTCGCGGAGAAGGTGCTCTTGCCGGTCAGCATTACGCAGGATCCGTCGAGCGGAGATCTTTACATCGCAACCCTTCCCGGCATGATCTTCCGCCTGCCAGCGCCGTAACCCGGAGGTATACGGAAGCGGCGGCCGAGTTTCAAAAGACCCCTGGATCCAATCGGCGCCCTGGCGCAGTTGCAACTCGGTCGACATGAAGGACAGGACCATGCACACACTACCGTGCCAAGCCCGGTTTCCGACGACGCGGTGGACAATAGTAGTCGCCGCCGCCGATCCAGATTGGAAGGAATCGCGGTCCGATCACCCTTGCATATTGAAAGTATTGCTTTCAATTTGCAAGGATGGAATGGCGGCGGGGAGCGCTGAGGTTTTGCCCCTGATACAGTTTGAGCGGCAACTGCGCCATCGTGATTTTGAAGGCCGCGAAGCACATGATTCTTCTCTGGCACGGCTCCTACGTAGTTCAAATCTGCGTGTTAGACTCAACAGGCTATGACAACCGGTGAAGTGGCTATTCAGTTTGTCGCTTTGTGCCGCGAAGGCAAGTTTCTCGACGCGGTCGAAGCGTTTTACGCCGAGGATGTGGTGAGTGTCGAGCCAATGGATTACCAGGGAACGGGGCGCGAGATGAATGGCAAGGAAGCCGTCAAGAACAAGAATGCCTCGTGGTTTGCAGAGAATGACGTCCACAGCTCTTCTGTCACCGGCCCGTTTGTCAGCCCCGAACGATTCGCCGTCGGGTATTCCTTCGATTGGACCCGAAAGTCTTCGGGTGAAAGGGTGGTTTTCGACGAATTGGCCGTATACACGGTGACGAACGGCAAGATTAGCCGCGAAGAATTCCTCTATGCCGATTTGCGGGTTAATGGAGCCAGCCTGCCCATGCACCTCTGGGGCGGCGCTTAAAGAACGCGGACCGAGTTTCACTTCCGAACCGTACAAGCGCACCAACGAGACGGAAGGAACCTGGTTTCCGACCCGCGTGCATCTATCGTCCCCGCCGCTGGCCGCCTTGGCAAGGACACCCAGGGTACCCAAATGCTTGACGTCAAAGCGAGCCGCTTCGCGGCGTCCCTTATCTTCATCTATAAGCAGCAGCGAATCTGGCGCAAACTTCGAAGCCAACGCAATTGCCTCGCGCTCCCCGGCTCCCAAGGCAGATAGGTCCGACGATGGCACCGATGTTCCGGAAACTCTAATTAGCCACTCCGGAGGTGAAGAATTCCAGCGGCTCACTTGCTGCGGAGCGCCGCGGTTCGAGAGTTCCTCGGCAACGGCGTCCGGGATGTGCACTTTGCCGAAAAGATGGCGAAGAATTTCAACTTGGCCGATCAGAATAAGGTAGTTCAGCGGCGACGTATCCGATACGACGCGCATCTCAGAGTCTACGCGCTACTTCCAGATCGTGCCTCAGATCCGTTTCTGAATAAGTCAAGTGCGTGTCGTGCGCTTTCAAGAAAGCATGCACCTCAAATCTCGAGGTATATCCGAGCAGACGCCTGACCAGCTCTTCTGATAACTGTCCAGTTCGATAACCTTCAACAGCTAGCGACTGCAGGGCAGTCTGTGAGAGATCGCTTCCGTTGGCCGCGAGTTCCCTGGCGACATCTTCCGGCACGTCTAAAGTGATCGTCACGGCTAAGTCTTCTCCTTTTGCTCCTGCAATCTCCTTGAGAATAGCAATTCGAGGCAAAAGAGAGAATCGTTGTGCCACTTGCGATGCACATGGCATTGCCGTGCTCGGGGCCGGGTAGCAACGGAGACCGGGCATCCTGCCGGCGACGGTGGCGCCGCCGGCAGGATGCCCGATCCGCTGTCCGAATCTACTGAACCGCGATTCGGACGGCCGTTCCCGCAATCCAGGCGACGGTCAACTGGACGGAAGCCGTTCCGGGCGTCATGCCGTCCGGAACCCTAAAATCCACGCGATAGGTGTCCGCCTGACCGGGCCATCCGACGGCGTTGACAACTTCCGCGTTTTGACCGTTCACGGTTACGGTGACGGGCGAATTGACGGGTAGTATGGCGTCGGTTGGGAAGGACTGGCCGGGATCTACACTGGGAACCGTTGGGCCGAGACCGGTCGCCTGGGCGATCAGTACCTCGCCGGACTTGGCTGGGTTGGCGGCCGTAACGGGTGAGGAATCCGAATGGAATACCGCGGGCCCGCCGGAAGTGGTCAAAACTTGAGGCACTGTCATGGGGATCACATGGGCGATCCAGCGCCAGGTTCCAGGTGCACCTCCGTGGCGGCGGCGATTCACGGGGTCCTCCGTGAAGGATGTATTCCGCCCGACTGGGGGCAGGGACCCGAGTTGTCCCCGAGCGCCGAGAAACGCTCCGGTGCCACCGGTAATCGCGAGATTATGTCCGCCTTGGAGAATCGTCGAGATGGGGACAGGCGAGCCTGGCGGGGGAGTTCCGCCGCCCAACCCGCTGGCAATAATGGTCCCGATCTGGGTGCCATCGTTTTTGAGGATTTCTAAGGTGATCGAGGCCATGGTATTTCGCCAGGTGTCACCCATTGCAAATCAGGGGGTGGGGTCCGGTCGAAAGGCAACCACCACTTGGGAGGCTGCGAAACCTCCCTTCGCCCGTTGGCCATTGATTGCCACAACGTCGGCGAGGTGGACGGCCCTGTAGAAGTTTCGGACGGGGCCGAACGCAGTGATACCGACTGCGTTGGGATCCGTGGCGAACCTGACGGCGTCGGATACGTCTTCCCGATACAAGACGTAGTCGGCCAGGTCGATTTGCAGGATCGTTGGCGGCGCGGCTTGCGCCAGTCCTGGTTGCGAAAGTGCGACGGCACAGAGCGCCGCGGCAAGAGCTGTTTTCCCACCGCGTAAGGTGTGAAGGTTCATAAAATGTCTCCTTTTGGCTGGCCGATCGAGCGGCTGCTCTATTCGGCTCACCTGGCACGAATAAGGAAGCGTGGGGGTGAAGGTTACAGCGCCCAGAGCGAAAGACTAAAATAGGCCGTGAGACTTTAGTCCCTGTGGCAAACTGCCCCCAGTGCGGAGCGGAATTGGGTTCCGGCGATCCGGCCGGACTGTGCCCGAAGTGTCTAATTCTGGGCGCTTTCGATAGTTCGGGGGGAGTGGAAGAAGGCGAGACGCAGACCCTTGAAACGCTGCCGGGCGCCAGTGGTGATGACGACTTCGGCCGGTATCGAATCGTTCGTCCTTTGGGTGAAGGCGGCATGGGCACGGTGTACCTGGCCGAGCAGAACGAACCCATTCGCCGGCGTGTGGCTTTGAAGGTTGTGAAGCTCGGGATGGACACGGCCCATGTGATGGCGCGGTTCAACAACGAGCGTCAGGCGCTGGCGATGATGGAGCATCCGAACATCGCCCAGATTTTCGACGCCGGCGCGACCCGCAAAGGGCGCCCGTACTTCGTGATGGAGTACATCCAGGGCGCACCGATCACACAGTATTGCGATAGCAAACGGATGACGACCCGGGAGCGTCTTGGGCTGTTTTTGGCGGTTTGCCGTGCGGTTCAACATGCGCACCAAAAAGGGGTGATCCACCGCGACTTAAAGCCGTCGAACGTGCTGGTGACCGAGCAGGACGGCACGCCGGTCCCGAAGGTGATCGACTCCGGCATCGCGAAGGCCACCGATAAGTGGACTGTGGAGAATACGCTGCTGACGGAGTTCGGCCAGATCGTGGGAACGCCAGAGTACGCGAGCCCCGAGCAGGCGGACACGATGACGGGGGCGATCGACGAACTCTCGGATGTGTATTCGCTGGGCGTGGTGATGTATGAATTGATGATCGGAGCGGTACCGTTCGAGACGGCGACGTTGCGCGGCGCCGGATTAGCGGAAATGCTGCGAATTATCCGGGAGGAGGAAGCGCCGCCGCTGGCGCGCAAGCTTACTTCGATGGGAGAGAAGGCGAGCGGGGTTGCCGCGCGCCGGCAGACCGACCCGGCTTCGCTTCGCCGCCTGGTGGATGGCGACCTGAATGCGATTGCGATGAAGGCACTGGAGAAAGCTCGAGAGCGGCGCTATCCTTCGGTGTCCGAACTGGCGGCCGATATTCAGAGGCATCTGGAGGACCGGCCCGTGCTGGCCTCGCCACCCAGCCGGATCTATCGAACGCGGAAGTTTCTGCGCCGGCACCGGATGGCCGCGCTGGGAACCGCCGCGGGAACCGCATTCGTTTTGTTGAGCGGGGTGACGGTCTGGTCCTTGGCGCGGGAGTCCGCGGCGAAACCGAAACTGACGGCGATGGATACCATCGTTCTTGCTGATTTCGATAACAAGACCGGCGATCCGGTTTTTGACGACACGCTGCGCCAGGGACTGTCCGTGGAACTGCAACAGTCGCCGTACCTCGAGCTGATTCCGGACAGAACCGTCCAGCAGACGCTGACTCTGATGGAACAGCCCAAGGACGCGAGGCTGACGCCGGAAATCGCTCAGCAGGTCTGCGAGCGAACGGGCAGCGCGGCGGTTCTGAGTGGCTCGATCGCACTTGTTGGAAGTCAATACGTCCTGGGACTTCGCGCGAAGGACTGCAACTCCGGAAATACATTGGATCAGCAGCAGGCGGTGGCCACGCGGCGAGAGGATATCCTGAACGCTCTCAGCGAGATGTCGCGAAAATTTCGAACGAGGGCGGGCGAGTCGCTGGCAACAGTGGAGAAGCATTCGACGCCGCTCGCCGAAGCCACTACACCGTCGTTTGAAGCCTTGAAAGCCTACAGCACCGCAACCAGGTTGTCCCTGTCGTCCGGGAACTATGAACGGGCGATACCTCTTTTACACCGCGCCATCGAGATCGATCCCAACTTCGCGATGGCTTACGCGCATCTGGGTTTTAATTACGGTGCGAGCGATTCGGCACTGACCGCCGAGTACACGACCAAGGCGTGGCGGCTGCGTAATCGCGTCGGCGATCGCGAGAGATTCTACATCGATTTCACCTATGACCGGAATGTGACCGGCGATTTGGAAAAGGCGTACCAAACGCTCGAGTTGTGGATTCAGACCTATCCGAGGCGAGGAGCGTTAATCACAAGTCCCCAGGGTCTGCTCGGCGGAATATCCACGCAAGGGACTGGCCGATTTCAAAGGACAATCGAAACCGCGACGGACGGAATTGCGAACAATCCCGGAGATCCATTCGCGTATACAAATCTCGCGCTGGCCCAGTTCTACACGGACCGTTTCCCGGCGGCGGAGGAGACGATTCAGCGCGCCAACGCGCGCAAGGTTCAAATGCGCCAGTTGCTGATGCTGGAATACACCCTCGCGGCGCTCAAGGGAGACCGGGAGCAGATGGACCGGATTGCAGGCTCGACTGGGGGGAATCGTGAGGCTGAGCACCGAATCGCCCACGCGGAGGCACTCGCACTTGCGCGCTCCGGCCGTTTACAGGCCGCGCGGCGGTCGTCCGGGCGCGCCGTGGAGCTGACTCGGCAGGCACGGGAACGCCAGGTACCCGCGGAATACAATGCCGCCCGAGCCGTCTGGGAGGCTTTTTGCGGGAATTTCGGCGAAGCACGGGCGGCCGCTACGGCCGCGCTCGAACTCTCCACGGACCGGGATGTCGAATACGCCGCCGGGCTTGCCTTGGGGATCTCGGGCAATTCATCCCGAGCCGAGGCTCTCTCCGCCGATTTGGCGAAGCGATTCCCGGAAGATACTTTTGTGAAGTTCACGTATGCGCCGGTGCTGCGCGCGTTAGCCTCGCAGGGAATAGGAAAGTTTGCGGAGAGCGTTGAGAGGCTGGAAGTCGCGCGTACGCATGAGTTCGCGGCGAATAGCCTCAACTATCCCTATCTCATTCTTGGCGTTCTGCACTCGGCATATGTGCGCGGCCAAGCTTTGACTGCCTCGCAACGATATGCCGAAGCGGCGGCCGAGTATCAGAAGATTCTCGACCACCGCGGCCTTGTCGGCTTGGATCCGATCGGCGCACTGGCGCATTTGCAACTTGGGAGAGTGTTCGTATTGTCGGGAGACAAGACCAAAGCAAAAGCTGCCTATCAGGCCTTCCTCGAACTTTGGAAGGAAGCGGATCCCGATGTTCCGATCCTGAAGAATGCCAAAGCGGAGTACGCGAAGCTTTAACAGCCGGTCACTGGACCGGGATACTCACCGGCGCTCCGGAAATCCAGGCGGCGGTTACTTGAATGGTTGCCGTTCCCTTTGCGGTGTCGGGAGGCAGTCGAAAGTTGACCTGGTAGGCGTCTACAGCGCCGGGGTAGCCCGCCGCGCCGATTACTTCGGCGGCCTTCCCATTGACCGTCACCTCGACGGGTGAGTTGACAACAGCCAAGGGGCTGGATGGGAACGGTTTGCCGGGATCGACGCCCGGAGTTACGGGGCCTAGGCCGGTGGCAAAGAGCGAGAGGATCTCGCCTTGCGCGGCCGGTTTGGCGGCGGTGACGGGAGAGAAGTCGCTGGAATGGACGATGGCGGGACCCGACGGGAGCTTGGTAATTTCGGGGCGCTCCATTGGGATCAAATTGACTACCCACCGATGCGATCCACCTCCATTGCGCCGCCGGTTAACAGGATCCTCCGTCATTGAGGCTAACCGTTGGACAGCCACTCCCGGCGGTGGGGCAGCCACCCCCACCTGCCCCCGAGCGCCGAGAAAGGCGCCTGTACCACCTGTAATGACGAAATTCCCGCCCCCCGTTTGAGTTAGTGGAGATCCCGGCGGCGAAGCGCCTCCGCCGATTCCGCTAGCCACAATGGTCCCGATCTGGGTACCGTCACTCTTTAAAATCTCGAGTGTGGCGACGCCTATGGCATTTCGTGTGGTGTCACCGATAGCCTGACCGGGCGTCGGCGCCGGTCTGAAAAACATGGCCGTGTAAGAGGCGGCCAAGTTCCCCATCACCTTCTGGCCATTAACGGCCACAATGTCGGCGATGCTTGCGCTCCGGACGAAATTGAAGGTGGGGACCCTTGCGGGAACGCTGGGATCAGTCGCAAATTTGGCCGGGTCGGCGGCGTCTTCAAAGTACAAAACGTGGTCTGCGATGTCGATTTGCAAAATCGACGGCGGCGCGACTTGCGCGGTAATAGGTTGACAGTATATAGCCGCGCCGAGCGCCAGCATGCCTGTTTTTATCAACTTCATTTGTAAGTGCATAATTTCCCTTTCGCCGGTACAAACGGAAGCGGCCTGAGAATCCGGCCATGGTCTGGTATATTTTTTTTGGAGTAAGATCTCTGTCCTCTTCCGGTGAAATTACGACACTATTGAAAGCGTGGAGCAGCGGAGATAAGGCGGCCCTGGATCGCCTGGCTGAACGCGTCTATCCCGAATTGCGCCAGATGGCCCGGCGGCACCTTAAGAGCAGCGACCCGGAAAATACTCTTCAGGCCACCGCCTTGGTTCATGAGGTCTATTTGAAATTGGTGAAGGCGATGGAAGTTGACTTCCAGGAGCGCGCCCAATTTTTCGCGATGGCAGCGCAGATTATGCGGCGCATTCTGGTGGACGCCGCGCGGGAGCGCGGTGCGCTGAAACGCGGCGGAGACGCTCTGAAAATCAGCTTTAACGAGTCCGCCGTGATATCCGGCGGGGCGGACTCGTCGATCTTGCCGGTGGATGAGGCGCTGACAGCGCTGTCGCAGTTAGCTCCCCGAGCGGCAAAAGTAGTCGAATTGCGCTACTTTGGCGGATTAACAGAGGAGGAAATCGTCGCGGCTCTTAACGTCTCGTCACGTACGGTGCGCCGCGACTGGCAACTGGCCAAAGGTTGGATCCTGCGGGAGCTAGGCCACAAAAAAGTGAACACCGTATGACCCGTGACCGCTTCCAGCAGCTTGAAAAGTTATATGAAGCGGTTCAACAGGGAACCCCTGCAGAGCGCGAGGCACTATTGGCCGAGGCGGACTCCGAAACGCGGCGGGAACTGGAGTCTCTGCTTACGCAGCGGACCGGGGGCGAACTTCTGGATCAGCCCGCCGTTGCGAATCATCCGGAATTGATGGATGACGCAACGCTCACCGAATCGAAGCTGGTCCAACAGTTGGGGCCGTACCGAATCGAAGGCAAGCTCGGCGCGGGCGGAATGGGAGAAGTCTTCCGGGCGGTTGATACCCGCTTAGGCCGCCCTGTGGCCATCAAAACGACTCGCTTGCAGTTCAGCGCCCGTTTCGAACGCGAGGCGCGGGCGATTGCCTCCCTGAACCATCCCCACATCTGTACGCTGCACGATGTGGGACCGGACTATCTTGTGATGGAACTCGTGGAAGGCGAGACGATCGCGGCCCGGCTCAAGCGCGGACCGCTTGCCGCCAAGACCGCCCTTCTTTACGCATCGCAGATCGCGTCGGCGCTGGCCGAAGCCCACAGCAAGAGTGTGATTCACCGCGACTTGAAGCCGGGGAACATCATGATCGCGAAATCCGGAGTTAAGGTTCTGGATTTCGGACTGGCGAAAACCGGCGGGGATGAGACGCTCACCGCCCGCCACATGTTGAACTAAACCGCTACGCGGTAGACGGGTGCCAGCGGGCATCGCAGCCGGAGAAGAAAGAAGGAGGTGTGTGGGGGCGAGATCCGGCAGACTGATATCGGGTTGAC
>Ga0315912_10002944_pt1 | contig 17434 bp, 15 predicted proteins | sample VfabasoilMG_FD_204469 | JGI IMG/M metagenome (GOLD analysis project Ga0315912, IMG submission 204469) | Garden soil microbial communities collected in Santa Monica, California, United States - V. faba soil | ecosystem: Environmental > Terrestrial > Soil > Garden | place: USA: California...
GCTCCATGATCGAGATCAAGCACATAGAATGAGCCCGTGTTGATCTGCCGCACCGCACTCCACACCAAACCGTGCGCTTCATTCGTCCAAGTGAGCAATAATACGCCGAGTGGGATGATGAAGAGCGCCGCGCCTTTGGCGCGTGTGAGCCAAGTCGCCTCGGTGTAACTCAACGCAAAGAGCCACCACAACACCGGGATGACAACGATCCCGGCATATTCTACTTTGGCCCATAACACTTCCCCGGCAATCGTTGGACTGCCTAACTCAAACGCATAGGTGATGCACCACCCCCCCACTGCGATCATGAGCGCGGCAAACACGACTGCCCCCGGCACCACCCGGCGGCGCAGGGCGATGAGCGCGAGCAAAAAAGAAACTGCACCGGCACCCAATAGCGGCCCGATGTAGGGGACAGTTTGCCAAGCCATTAAATCGAGAAGTATCCTTTGAGCGCGCGTAGTATAATCTTAAAAAGGGAAAAGGATAGCAACGTGACGACTCGTCAGCCTAATTCGCGGCATTGCTTTGTGTGTGGGATGCACAACCCAATCGGTTTTAAGCTCATGTTTTACGAAACTGGCCCAGCGGAAGTCACAGCGCATTTTACTCCATCGAGCGACTACGAAGGCTTCCCTGGCGTATTACACGGTGGAATGGTTGCGACTCTGTTAGACGAAGTCGGCGGCCGGGTCACGATGATCGGCGATCACGCGCACTTTATGATGACGGCGAAGATGGAAGTGAAGTATCGTCAACCGACGCCGGTGGGCCAACCGCTCCGCATCGTGGGGCGCTTGCTCAACCGGCGCGGGCGGCTCGCCACCGCCCATGCCGCCATCTGGCTGCCCGATGACACCATCACCGCCGAGGCCCACCTCACCCTCGCCGACCTACCCGACTCCTTTCAAGTTCCCACCAACTTAGAAGAATTCGGTTGGAAGGTCTACTGATTTCTGGCTACTGACTACTGGTTACTGACTACTATGATCACCCCCGTCCACGTCATTGGTCACCTCAACCCCGACACCGACGCCATCGCGGCGGCCATTGGCTATGCGTGGTTGTTGCGTGTGCGTGATGGGCGCAACGCTATCCCCGCGCGCGCTGGAGCAGTAAACCCGCAAACAGCATGGGTCTTAAAAACCGTTGGCCTCGAAGCGCCTACCTACCTCGCCGATGCCTCGCCGCGCTTTGAACGGATCGCGCGCACCCTCCCGCCTATTTTGCCCGACCGCCCCTTGCGCGAAGCGTGGGCCATCGCCTCAGCCAGCCGCTCGGGCGCGCCGATTGTAGACGAGAAAGGGTTGCCCCTCGGCTTGATCACCGGCAATAGCGTCTTTCGGTTCTTCTCGCGTCAAATGGATGAGCGGATCGATCTGGAAAATGTCTCGGTGGCGCGCGTGTTGTCGGTGGCCTGCCGTGAAGCGATGGACACCGATGTGCCACGCTTCCCGATGACGATGCGGGTGCGCGATGGGCGTGGGCGCGTGGTGCGCGAAGAGCGCGATGACTTCATCATCACCCGCGACAATGGCGCGTACTACGGCATTTGCCGCTCGCCCGATGTGCTCAACCCGCCGCGCTTACAACTCGTGTTGGTCGATCACAACGAAGCCGGTCAGGCGCTCGGCGCGATTGAAGAAGCCGATCTGCTGGAAGTGCTCGATCACCACCGCTTAGGCAATCCGCCGACGAAGATGCCGATCCCCTTCACGGTGGACCCGGTGGGGAGCACCTCCACCCTCGTCAGCGAACGCATTGCCAATGCGGGTTTGCAACCGCCGGTCAATGTGGCTGGGTTGTTGCTTGCAGGCTTGATGGCAGACACCTTGGTCTTAAAATCCCCCACCACCACCGACCGGGATCGCCGCGCCGCAGAACGCATGGCCGATTGGGCGTTGGGCGAAAACGGCTTGGCCTTTCCTAACTTCCAAGCCTATGGCGCGGCAGTGTTGGGTGCCGGGGCTGGGCTGGCTGTGCGTCAAATTGAAGACATCGTGAACTCAGATCTCAAACTGTATGAAGGCGGCTCGACCAAGTTTGGCGTAGCGCAGGTAGAAGTGGCGAATCTGATGGAATTGGGCGAGCGCTTGGAGGAGATCGCCGGCGCACTCAAGAGCCTCTGCGAAGCGCGCGGTTTAGGGCTGGCAGTCTTGATGGTGACAGATGTGGTACGTGGCGCGAGCCGCCTCGTATTAGCCGGCAATGATGTCGCGCGGTTGGATGACCTCCCGTACACTCAGTTGCCCGATGGCACACTCGACGCGCCCGATTTAGTGAGTCGCAAGAAGCAATTGCTCCCCGCGATATTAGGCCTCTTGGAGTGAGTGGGTGTCGGCTCTCTTTGCCACCCTCGCCGAGCTTGAACGCGCTGGAGGCCAAGCGGCGCTCTGCACTATCGTTCGCGCGCGGGGCAGTGTGCCCCGCCATGTAGGTAGTAAGATGGTGGTTTATCCGGATGGGCTCATCGAAGGCACCGTGGGCGGCGGGAACACGGAAGGCCGCGTGATTGAAGCCGCATTAAATGTGTTGCAAACCGGCGTCGCGCAAGTTGTGCAATATACGCTGGTTGACCCACAGGCCGGCGACCCCGGCGTGTGCGGCGGTGAAGTCGAAATTTTTATCGAGCCTGTGCGCCCAGCCCCAACCCTGTTAGTCATCGGCGGCGGGCATGTCGGGCGCGCGCTGGTGCATTTGGCGCATTGGCTCGGCTTTCGCGTGGCCCTATCCGATGAGCGCACCGAGTTCTGCAACCCAACTTGGGCACCCGGTGCCGATCTATACTTGCCAATTAATATGCGTGAACTAACGCAAACGTTTAAGTTCCATGCTGAGACCTATATTGTGTTGCCCACGCGTGGTATGGCACTGGATGTGGAAGGCCTGCCGCACTTGTTGACACAACCGCATGCCTATTTAGGCGTCATTGGCTCCCGCCGCCGCTGGGCGCTCACCGCTAAACAATTGCAATCGGCGGGCGTCACCTCCGAACAACTGGCCCGGATTCACGCCCCAATGGGGCTGGAATTGAATGCTGAAACACCGGAAGAAATCGCGTTGAGTGTGATGGCCGAAATCCTGATGATGCAACACCAAGGCACTGGTGCGCCGATGAAGTTAAACGACCTAGAGAAATAGATTTAAGATAAGCCCTGACTGGACTCGAATTTTGCGGATCAAAGCGAAACGTTCTTATGTGGCATCACTACTATACCGTCACCTCCCTTGATGAAGCCCTTGCCCTATTAGCCGAACGGCAGGCCACAGCGCGCATTATCGCGGGCGCAACGGATCTGATGTTGGAGCTGGAGCGTGGTACACGGCGCGGCGTCGAAACGCTCATTGATGTCACGCGCGTCCCCGGCCAAGCGGAGATCACCCTCGACGGAGCAGGGTGGATTCATCTTGGGCCACTCGTCACGCATAATCAGTGTGTGGCCTCCAAACTCATCGTGGAACACGCCCTCCCGTTGGCACAAGCCTGTTGGGAAGTGGGAGCGCCGCAAATCCGCAACCGCGCCACCGTCGCGGGCAACGTGATCACCGCCTCACCCGCCAACGACACGATCACCCCGCTCATGGCCTTAGACGCGGTGATCACCCTAACTTCAACGCGCGGTCAACGCCAAGTGCCGCTCCGGGAGTTCTATCTGGGCGTGCGGCGCACCGTGATGACGCCCGACGAGCTACTGACCGACATCGCCTTCCTCGCCCTGCCCGCGCATGCCAAAGGGATGTTCATCAAACTCGGCCTGCGCCGCGCCCAAGCGATTTCGATGATGAATGTGGCGGTGATCTTGGAATGGGATTGGGTGGAGGGTCACGCTCGAACAGCCCAACTGATCCGTAACGCGCGGGTGGCATTGGGAGCCGTCGCGCCCACCATCGTGCGCGCGCCTGCCGCCGAAGCCTATCTCGCGGGCAAAACGCTCACGGCCGAGACCATCGCGCAGGCGGGACTATTGGCGCAAGCGGTCGCGCAACCGATTGACGATGTGCGCGCACCCGCCGACTATCGGCAAGATATGGTGCGCGTGATCACCCAACGTGCGTTGCGCACTATTGCCCAGGACGCCGAACAAGGCCTCCTGCCCGATAAACCCGTGTTGCTCTGGGGCGCACACGCTGGACAGCCCGCGCAAAAGATCGAGAAGCCGAATGGGCCTGGGGCGGTCGCCCCGATTGTCATGCGGGTGAATGGTCGCGAGGTGACGACGACCAACGCGCACGATAAATCTTTATTGCGGTTGTTGCGCGAGGAGGCCCACCTGACCGGCACGAAAGAAGGCTGTGCCGAGGGTGAGTGCGGCGCGTGCACAGTTTTCATGGATGGCGCGGCGGTGATGAGTTGCCTAGTGCCAGCGCCCCGCGCTCACGGCGCACAGATCGTCACCATCGAAGGCTTAAGCACACCCGGTCAATTACATCCACTGCAACAAGCGTTTATAGATACGGGTGCTGTACAGTGTGGGTATTGCACGCCGGGCTTCATCATGGCCGGGGCGAAGTTGTTGGAAGAGCGCCCCCACCCCACCCTGCCAGAAATAGAACAAGCCCTCACCGGTAACCTGTGCCGCTGTACAGGCTACTACAAAATTTTAGCGGCGCTCGCCCAAGCCGGGCGCCCCTCGTAACTCGCGGAGGTTACAATGAGCAAGCAATTTTCATTTGATGACGGTACACTCGCCAAAAAAGAAGTCAGCCCGATGTGGCGCGGGATCGGTTTCATCATCCTGATCGTCCTCACGGTTGGCGCGTTTTGGTTGTCGGGGATCGTGATTGATATCCCGGCCGTGCAACGCCCCATGCGGCTCTCGCCCGGCGTTTTAAATAATGTGGTTACGATTTATGGCCCGCTGGCGCTCAAAGCGCGGTACATCATTCAGTTAGCCGCCACGGTAGTCATTGACATCACCTTGTTCGCGATCATGGTGGTGAGCTATGCCATCATGTTCCCCGAAAAACCTAAGCCGACCGATGCGCCACCCGTGCGCCGCAGTGGCCGCCGCAAGAGCATGACACGCTAATTGCGGAACACATGCGCTTATCCGACGCACTGGTGCTCGTGCGAGGGGGCGGCGATCTAGCGACGGGCGTGGCGCATCGGTTGCAACGCGCCGGATTGACCGTCGCCATCACCGAATTGCCACAACCGTTAGCGGTGCGGCGCGCGGTCGCGTTTGCCGAGGCCGTGTATTCCAAAACGATCACGGTCGAGGGTGTCACCGCACGGTTTGCCGCTGACCCGATGGTCGGCATCGCCTATACTGCGCTCAATGAAATTCCAGTGATGCTCGATCAGGCGGGCGAGGCGTTGCGCCAGTTGCGCCCAGCCGTTGTAGTAGATGCGCGGATCGCGAAACGTAATCTCGATACCCACCGCACGGACGCGCCGCTCGTCATCGGTTTAGGACCAGGTTTTGTGGCGGGCGAAGATTGTCATGTCGTCGTCGAGACCAATCGCGGGCATCACCTCGGGCGGGTCTATTGGCAAGGAAGCGCCGAACCTGATACCGGCCAGCCCGAACCCGTGCAGGGCTTTGTGGGGCAACGGGTCTTGCGCGCCCCCAGCACGGGGCTCTTCTATGGGCAAAAACAAATCGGTGATCATGTGCGGGTAGGAGAAGTGCTCGCGTTGGTTAATCAGCATCCGCTATTAGCGCCGTTTGATGGCGTGTTGCGCGGATTGTTACACGATGATGTGCCAGTCACCACTGATCTGAAAGTCGGTGACTTGGATCCACGCGGTCGTCGCGAAAACTGCTTCTTGATCTCTGACAAAGCGCGCGCCATTGGTGGCGGCGTGCTAGAAGCGATTTTGACGGGTAGCCAGTTGTGGAGCGATACACCCCTCGCAGTAGGGGCGTGACGCTCATTCGCAACGCGGTATTTTCCCTGCGTGATGTTCATTGATGAAGTTATCGTCGGCGTTACGCCTCGCTGAAGGCGAAGTCGTGGCGTTCGTGGGCGGCGGAGGCAAGACCACCGCCATGTTCCGCCTCGCCGATGAAATTGTAGAAGCGGGCGGGCGGGTCATCACCACCACCACCACCCGCATCTTTGCCGCGCAGGTCGCCCTCGCCCCGCTCCATTTTTCGGCATTTGAAGTTAACCGCGCCCAAATCGAACAAGCCCTTATCAAACACCCTCACCTGCTCCTCACCGGCCCAGTCAATCAGGCCACCGGAAAAGCCAGTGGTGTCTCGCCTGACCTCATTGCCGAGTTACAACACCTCCCCGATCTCACAGCTATCCTGATCGAAGCCGATGGCTCGCGGATGCGCCCGTTCAAAGCGCCCGCCGAACACGAGCCGGTCATCCCCACGACCACAACCCTCGTGGTGCCCATCATCGGCTCCGATGTGCTGGGGCAACCGCTCAACGCAACCCACGTCCATCGCCCCGAACTGATCCAGGCGCTCACCAGCGCCCTGCCCGATACGATCATCACGCCTGAGCTAGTCGCGGCGGTCATCACCCACCCCAACGGCGGCTTAAAAAATATCCCGCCGGATGCGCGGGTCGTGCCGTTGATCAACAAAGTTGACGCACAGGAAACGCTCGCCGCATCCCGCACCTTAGCGCAACACTTGTTACATCACCCTCGCATGGAGGGCGTAGTCTTAGGCGCGGTCAAGCGCTATAAAAACCCAGTGAGCGAAACCCATGGGCGGGTCGCCGCGCTGGTGTTAGCCGCCGGACGGTCTTCACGCATGGGGCAACCTAAACCGGTGTTGCCCTGGGGCGAGACTACACTCATTGAAGAAGTTGTACGTCGTCTACACGCGAGCGGCGTGGAAGAGATCGTCGTCGTGACAGGCGCGGCGCGCGAAGCGGTAGAAGCGGCTTTAGCCCATTCGCCCGCGCGCCTAATCTTCAACCCCGATTACGCCACCAGCGAAATGGCGCGCTCGTTGCAAGTAGGGCTAAAGCATTTGTCGAAGGGCGTCGCCGTGGTGGTGGTCGCGCTTGCCGATCAACCGCAGTTAGAACCTGACGTGGTGCGCGCTGTCATTCAACGCTGGCGTGAAACGTTAGCGCCCATCACTGCGCCGATCTTTGAAGGTCGGCGCGGACACCCGGTCGTTTTTGATCGGGCGCTGTGGCCGCGCCTGGAACAATTGCCGCCCGACGCCAACCCGCGCGCCATCTTTTCTAGCGTTGAAGCGATTGAAAAAGTTGAAGTCCGCACCGAGACGATCTTGCAAGACATTGACACGCCGGAAGATTACGCCCAAGCCCAAGCACGGATGAGCCTGCTATAATTTTTCCGATGAGCAACTCACATACCATCCCGCTGAACAATTTGCAGATTAGCTATGAGGTGACTGGGCAAGGGCCAGATGTCGTATTCGTACATGGGTGGGCTTCCTCACGTCAAATGTGGGCCTCCCTGATGACCCGCCTCGCGCCAGAGTATCGGTGTTGGGCGCTCGACCTCCCCGGCTATGGCGACTCGGACAAGCCCGCTGACAGTTGGTATTCGATCCCGAACTTCACAGAGTTGCTCTTCGCTTTTACGCAAGCCTTGCAATTAGAACGCCTGCGGTTGGTCGGTCATTCGATGGGCGGGATGATCGTGCTAAATTTCGCCGCCCGCCATCCAACCTTGCTCACGCGTCTCGTGCCGATGAACCCCGTCGTCACTGGCAAGTCCACCCTACGCGCGTTAGCCTACAAGGAAGACCTAGGGCGACGCTTGCTCGATCTCACATTGCGCGTTTCGCCCAAAGTTTGGACGCCGGCAGTTACCCACCCCGCCGCTGACCGAGTGCCGGGGGTACAGCATGTGCGGCGGCGCACCGAGGAGTTTCATAAAGGCACACTCGATTCGATCATCGGAAGTGGCAATGCCGTCATGTCGTATGATGTCTCACCATATTTAGAAGACATCACCGCCCCCACCCATGTCATCTTGGGCATGTGGGATGTGGCCGTCCTCAACTCAGAGGGGAAATTGGCGGCGGCCCGGATCCCTAACGCGCGCCTCTCAATTTTATCGGCGGGGCACATGGTGACGGATGACCGCCCCATCGAGACCCTCAAAATTTTGCGCGAATTTTTTGTGTGAGCCCCGTGCCCCAACCGAAAACCTTGCGGGTGTTCGCCGCCTTAGATGTGTCAGCCGAAGTGCGAGGCCGCTTAGACCAAACCTTGCGACCCTTAAGCGCGCTCATCCCACGCGAGGCCGTGCGCTGGGTGCGCGCAGAGGGGATGCATCTTACTCTGAAGTTTTATGGCGAAGTGGACGTTGAGCAGTTACCAGTATTGCGCCAAGTGCTACAGGAGGCCGCGAAGACCAGCGGGCCGTTAACGCTCAAGGTTGAAGGGTTAGGCGCGTTCCCCAATTGGCAACGCACGCGGGTGATTTGGGCTGGTTTGCAAGGGGCGCTCACTGAATTACAAGTTCTACAAACAGAGATTGAAACGCGTTCCCGGCTGGCGGGCTTTGCAATCGAAGAGCGCGCCTTTAAGCCGCACCTTACTTTGGGGCGGGTCAAAGTAGCCGTTGATCTAAAATCGCTAGGCCGCACGCTTGATACCGGCGCTATACAAACTTTTGGTGTTTTTACTGCAACCACACTAAACTTAATCCAGAGTGAGTTAAGGGTTGGAGGGGCACGCTATACTCAGTTGGCGGCTTTCCCTTTGCAAAACCTAAAAGCATAGTGAACGAATCCTATTTTCGGCTGAAGCGTTTTAATGTACAACATCTACTTTGAGCAAAAGGAGCCTGCTGTGAAACCTATCACTTTTTCCGTTTCAGCCCGGAGTGTGACCTTATTCGGTATTGTGATGTTGATCGTCATTGTTAGCCAATGGGATACCCCATGGAGTACGGAGGCGGCCCTAGCTCTTACTGTCACTATTCCAACAGACACTCCAACCGCCACGACCACTGGCACCCAACCTACCCCAACCTCAACAGCCACTGCTACCCCTACCGGGACTTTGCCAACCTCTACTTCAACCTCTACCGCTACGGCTACCTCAACCCCTACGACTACGGGCACCCAGCCAACGGCTACCTCCACGGCCACCGCAACCTCCATGGCGACTCCCACCCCAGTCGTGGTCGCGATGGGTACCAATGGTGGAACTGTGAACACCTCTTTTCAGGGGTTAGCGATTAACTTAAACTTCCCAGCGGGGGTTTTCTCCGCCCCAGTGAATGTCTCGGTTGGGATGACCACTACGGCCGCACCTGCGCCCGGCACGATCCTGATCGGCAATGGCGCGTTCTTTATTGAGGTGCGCCTGCAAAGCAATGGACAACCGGTGACGACCTTTTCGGCGCCCTTCACATTAACCGTCAGCTATTCACCGAATCAAGTCACCGGATTGCATCAAGCCAGTTTGCACATGAGTTATTTTGATCCGGTAACGCAACAGTGGGTGTCCATTCCCACCACCGTCAATCAACAAAACCGTACCCTCAACGCAGTGTTAACTCACCTGACCGTTTTCGCCCCCTTTGGCAATCTCGAAAAACTGCTCTTTTTGCCATTGGCCCATCGCAACTAGCTGAAAGGAGCTCTCCCCCTGGAAACCCTCGACTTAGCGCGCACGTTGGTCAGTGCGCTTGAAGACAAAAAGGCCGATAACATCATCCTGCTCGATCTGCATGGTTTATCGTTTTTTACTGACTACTTTGTGATCTGCACCGGCACCAGCGACCGGCATTTAGACGCGCTGGTGGAGGCGGTAGCGCAAGCGGCGAAAAAGAAACATCGCCTCAAGCCGCCCAAAATCGAAGGCCATCCGGAACATGGCTGGGTGCTAGCCGATTTTGGCTCGGTGATCGTCCACACCTTCTCCCCTGATAAGCGCAAGCACTATCGCTTAGAAGACTTGTGGCATGAGGGGAAAGTGATCTTGCGGATCCAGTAGGTTTATTGGAAATTAAACAGCACCGCGCGATGTAACACAGAAGTTACATCGCGCGGTGCTGTTTAACTGAGTTTTCAATTCAAGACTAGCGGACAATCAAGGGGACAAAAACCGTTTGGATGGCGTCAACATAAATAAACCCATTGCTTAAAGTCACGGTAGCGCCACCGGGATTCGACACAACCACGTCTACCGGCCCGGCAACGTGGGGGCCAGTCACCGCAGTAATCGTCGTGCTATCCACCACCACCACATTGGTCACCACATTTAACCCGCCGATATCCACATGGGCATCTGGGGCAAACTCGGTACCCTTAATGACGACCGCTGTCCCACCGCTCGTTAGACCAATGCCAGGCGCAATGCGCTCAATGCTTAAGGTCGCTTTTTGATACGCAAAGAGACCGCTGGCCGTGCCTGCATACAGCGTGGGTGGTGAGGTGGGAGCAAAGACCAGCGCACTGACATGGGTTTCAGATAGCCCGCTGTTGTAGCTGACCCATGTTCGGCCACTGTCCACGCTTTTAAAAACGCCTGCACCTAAGCCCCCCCCTGCGTATAACGTAGTTGGGGAAATAGGGTCAATGGCTAAGAGGCGCATAGAAATACTCGTGGTAACTTCAGTCCAGCTTTGACCAGCATCATCCGTTCTATAGATGGTCGATCCAGTAGTGGCAGCGTAGACAATGTCAGGGTTTGTTGGGTCAATTGCCAAAACCAATATGTTGATGATATTTAGGGATGGGAGCCAAACATTGCCCCCGTCTACTGTTTTGAATACACCATCAACTGTCCCTGCATAAGCAATGGTAGGGGTCACAGAATTGACCACTAGAGCAGAGACCGATCCATCGCCAAACACATAATTCCCCCAATTAGCGCCTCCATCGGTGCTTCGATAGAGGCCTATTCCACCTGCATATAAAGTGGGTGGCAAAGTGCCCGCCACAGCCAAAAACTCCACGTCTGATGTAATCCCATTAGTCGCGGTCACCCAATTGACGCCGCCATCAACACTCTTGATAATTTCAGGATAGCTAACGGCATACAAAGTTGACGGGGAACTTGGATCAAAGGTGATGGATCTTAGTCTAGAATTGGTGTCAACCACACTCCAAGCACTTCCGCTATTAGTGGTTTTAAGCAACCCACTACTCGATCCGATATACAACGTGCTGGGTGTCTGAGGCGGAAATGCAATTGACGAAACAGAATGTCCGGTCAACTTAGTGTTAACCGCATTCCAATTGGTTCCGCTATTGGTGCTCTTATAAACACCGTTTCGCGTGCCCGCATACAGGGTGGTGGGCAAGGTGGGGTCAATCAACAAAGACCGAATCCGTACATCAGTTAAGCCGGAATTTAAGACTCCCCAATTGCTTCCCCCATCAGTGCTTTTAAACACCCCACCTAGTGTGCCAGCGTAAAGCACCATTGGATCGGTGGGATCAATGGCTAAGGCCAAGACGGATAAACTACTTAGGCCATTATTAATCGCGGTCCAACTGCCTCCATTGTCAAAACTTTTAAAGATACCAGCAAGTGTGCCAGCGTAAAGCATGGTCGGGTCAGTTGGGTTGATGGCTAAAGCGTTCACCTGAAGAGAAGTCAAGCCATTACTGGCCAAGGTCCAATTACTACCTGAATTGACACTCTTAAAAACTCCGCCCGAAGTGCCAGCATAGACAATAGTGGTGTTGGTCGGCTGAATGACTATTGAATTAACGGTTGTGTTAGTGAGCCCGGTAGAAGTTTTGACCCAATTGGCTCCGCCATCAGTCGTTCTAAACACCCCGGTAACGAGCCCACCCGTAAAAACAGTTAACGGATTAGTCGGGTCAATTGCTAAAACGCTATAATTTCTTGGCACTTGCAGTCCACTATTAGCAATGGCCCAAGTCCCGCCGCTATCCGCGCTTTTGTAGACTCCGCTTGCGCTGACCGCATAAACAACGGTAGGCGTTAATGGGTTAACCGCCACCGCATACACTCCTGCAAACGCCGGTTTCAGACCCTGATTGGCATAATGCCAGTTCGCGCCACTATCTGTGCTTTTAAAAACAGCCCCCTCTGTAGCGGCATATAATTCGTTAGTAGAGGACGGGTTTATCGCCATCGAATAAATCACCCCGCCCTCCAAACCCAGGTTCTGCCATTGGTCAGCCCGCACGGCGCTTCGTTCAGCGGCCCAGCCCGTACCCGGCGCGACACATAACACCACTGCCACCGCCCAATAAAAAAGTTTTTTAAACATTAAGGCCTCCTTGCCTTGCTAAATTTAATCCAATGACTCGATCCCAAATACAGTTCGTTGTATTACACCTCTCACATTTCTAGTGGATCCCTTTGCCCGTTTTACCGCGCCACCTTCACGAACTTCCGCTTCCCCACTTGCACCACCACTTCACCGCTAAAGCTCAATTTGGCGGCTACATCACTCACGGCTTGGCCGGACACCTTCACGCCGCCCTGCTCAATCAGACGGCGGGCTTCACCTTTGGAAGCGACCATCTTTTGCTCCAGAAGAAAATCTACTAAAGCTGGCTCGCCTGTCACCGTGACAGTGGCGATGTCCTCCGGTACGGCACCCTTTTGGAAGACAGACTTAAAGTGTTCTTCGGCGGCGGCGACCTGCGCTTCGCCGTGATAGATGGCGACGATCTCGCGTGCGAGTTCCATCTTGGTGTCGCGCGGGTGACGCGATCCGTCGCCTAGGCCTTTTTCAATAGCCGCAATTTGTTCCGGCGCATAGCGCGACACAAGCTTGAAGTAGATCGGCATGGCGCTATCCGGGAGGCTCATCACCTTGCCATACATATCTTCGGGCGGCGCATCGAGCGGGATGGCGTTGCCCGTCGTCTTCGACATCTTCATCACCCCATCCGTGCCGGGGAGGAGGCCAGTGATAATGCCCACTAATGGCTTCTGCCCGAGCGCGTCTTGCAATTTACGCCCAGCCACGACGATGTTGAAGAGCTGATCGGTGCCACCCACTTGCACATCGGTCTTTTGCGCCACGGCGTCATAGCCCTGCATCAGCGCATAAAACGTCTCGTGCAAATAGATCGGCTCATTGGCCGTGATCCGTTTGGCAAAGTTCTCGCGCGCGAGGAATTGTTGCACGGTGAAGTTCTGCCCTAAACGGATGAGATCGAGCAGGGAGAGTTCCGCCAGCCACTCGCCGTTATACCGAATCTTGGTTTGTTTTTTATCTAAAATTTTAAAGGCTTGCTCGGCATAGGTGCGCCCATTTTCGCCCACTTGGTCTGGCGTGAGGACGGGGCGCGCCTTATTTTTATCGGAGGGGTCGCCCACGAGCGCGGTGTAACTGCCGATGAGAAACGTGACTTCATGCCCCAAGTCTTGAAATTGGCGCAACTTCCGCATGGTGACGGTATGCCCTAGATGCAAATCCGCTGAGGTCGGGTCATAGCCACAGTAGACGCGCAGGGGACGCTTCTCGGCCTCGGCCAACGCCAGCCGCTCGCGCAGTTCGCGCGCCATATTCGCCTTTAGGGTCTCATCGCCATACTCGGTGCCTTGCATCAGCAGGGCGACTTGTTCGTCGAGTGTCATGTCTGCCTCCGAAATGTGAAGGCGAATTATAAAGCAAGTGATCCGTAACGAATAACCCAGCCCCCGTTAGCGGTGAGGCGTTATTATCTCCCTCTCTTTTCGCGTATAATTCGTCCACTTTATTCCTCGGAGTTTACGCATGTCCAAGAAAACAACCAAAGGCGGGAAGCACTTCTCGGGAGCCGAGATCCGCCAGATGTTTGTGGATTTTTTCCAAGAGCACAGTCATACGATTGTGCCGTCTATGTCACTGGTGCCGCCCCCGGAAGAAAAGACGTTGCTCTTCACCAATTCGGGCATGGTGCAGTTTAAGGATGTCTTCCTCGGCACCGACAAGCGAGCCTATACGCGCGTCGCCGATTCGCAAAAGTGTATGCGCGTCGCGGGCAAACACAATGACCTAGAAGATGTCGGGCGCGATGACTCGCATCATACGTTCTTTGAGATGTTGGGCAATTGGTCATTCGGCGATTATTACAAAAAGGAAGCCATCACCTGGGCCTGGCAATTGTTGACCGAGGTGTGGAGCTTGCCCAAAGACCGGCTGTGGGCGACGTGTTTTGAAGACGAACAAGGCCTCGTGCCCCGCGACGACGAAGCCGCCGACATTTGGCGGCAACAACCCGGCTTTGACCCGGCGCACCTCGTCTTTTTTGGGCGCAAAGAAAACTTTTGGGAAATGGCCGAGGTCGGCCCTTGCGGCCCCGACAGTGAGATTCACTATGATCGCGGCGCAGAGTATTGCAACCTGCAAGATGTGCCGGGGCATCAATGCCGCGTGAATGGCGAGTGCAAGCGCTTTCTCGAAATCTGGAACTTGGTCTTCATTCAATACAACCGCACCAGCCCCACCGATCTACAACCGCTGGCCAAAAAGCATGTGGACACGGGCATGGGTTTGGAGCGCATCGTCTCCATTTTGCAGGGTGTGGATTCCAACTACAAGACGGATTTGTTCACGCCCTTGCTCGACACGATCCAGACGATGGCGAACCACACCGACGAAGAACGCTTGGCGAACTTTACGCCCTATCGGGTGATCGCGGATCATGCGCGCGGGGCGGCGTTCTTGATCGCGGACGGCGTGGCCCCGGGGAACACCGGCCGCAACTATGTGTGCCGCATGATCATCCGGCGCGCGGCGCGCTTTGGCGGCAAACTTGGTTTCACCGAACCGTTCCTCGCGCGCGTCGCGGAGGCGGTCGTCGCCGCATATGGCGATTTTTATCCGGAGCTGATCAAGCAACGCGACATCATCCTCCGCACGCTGACCCATGAAGAGCAACGCTTCCAACGCACGGTAGATGTCGGCATCGCCAACTTAAACGCTATCCTCGGCGATCTAGCCGAACATGGCGAAACCACGTTGGCGGGCGAAGAGGCGTTCAATCTATACGCCACCTATGGTCTGCCGTTTGAGATCACGCGCGACATCGCTGAAGAGCGCGGCCTGAAGGTAGATGAGGCGGGCTTCGCCAAGGCGCGCGAAGTGCACGCCGAGGCGTCGCGCACCGAAGTCGGCCCGCTGGGTGGCGAAGATGCCGAAGCCTATCGGCAGGTGCTGGAGAAGTTGCAGGCCGAAGGGCGCGTGGGCGCGGAGGGCGTGGAATACGATCCCTACAACGAAGTGGAGGTCGAAGAAACGGTATTGGCGCTCATCAAGGGCGGCCAACGCATGAACAGCGTCCGGCCCGGCGACAAAGTGGAAGTGGTCTTGGGGCGCACCTGTTTCTATGTGGCCTCGGGCGGGCAAGTGACGGACATGGGCATCATCGCGCACTACAAGCCGGAGAGCGACGACCCATCATGGGAGATCCGCGTGGATGAAGTGCGCCGCCCAGCGGTGGGCGTCATCGCGCATGTGGGCGTGGTGGTCAGTGGCAACCCGCGCGAAGGGGACGAGGTGTGGGCGGGTGTGGATGAGGATCGGCGCTGGGACATCATGCGGAACCACACCGCCACGCACCTGTTGCAATCTGAGTTGCGGTATGTGTTGGGCGAACATGTGCATCAAGCCGGATCGCTCGTCGCGCCCGAACGCTTGCGCTTCGACTTTACGCATCAGGGCATGATGACGCAGGAGCAGATCGCGCTGGTAGCCCGGTCGGTGAACGAAGCCATCCTCGCCAATTATGGCGTGCGCATTGAATATATGCCGCGTGAGAAGGCGATCGGCGCCGGGGCGATGGCATTGTTTGGCGAGAAATATGGCGCGACGGTGCGCACGATCCAGATCGGCGAGCCAGAGTTGTTTAGCTTTGAACTGTGTGGCGGCACGCATGTCCCCGAAACCGCCGACATCGGGCCGTTCATCGTGGTCAGCGAAGAAGCGGCAGCGGCAGGCGTGCGGCGCATTGAAGCAGTGACGGGCCGCGCCGCGCTGGATTTGATCCAACAACGTTTGAGCGCGCTAGATAATGTCGCGACTTACATGAAGGTCAACCCCGCTGAAGTGGATCGCAAGGTGTTGACGTTGCTGGATGAGCATCAATCGGCGCAAAAAGAAGTGGCGCGCTTGCGGCACGAACTGGCGCAACGCGAGGCCGAGACGTTGTTGAGCAAGCTGGAGGAAGTGAAGGGCGTGCCGTTGTTGGCGGGCGTGATCAAGCAAGTGGATGCGGAGACGCTCCGCAGTATGACCGACTGGTTCCGCGCACGCGTGCCATCCGGGGTGATCGTGCTGGGTTCGGTGTTTGAAAATCGCCCGCACTTCGTGGCCTCCGTGACCGATGATTTGGTACAGCGCGGCCTCGACGCAGGAAAGATCGTTAAAACTGTCGCCAAAGTGGTGGGCGGCGGCGGCGGCGGCAAACCCACCCTTGCGCAAGCCGGTGGCAAAGACGCGACGAAGCTGAGCGAGGCACTGGCGCAAGTGCGCGGGGCGGTAGAGGGCGGGCTGAACTAAGCGGAGTGGAATAGAAAACGCGCCTTCTCTTGAAGGCGCGTTTTTTTGTTAACTGGACTGACGCAAGCGCGCAGGCTGATGGTTCGGCACGCTCACCATGTCGAAGCCTGCTGAATGCGGCAGAAACCGCGCCCTTCGACATGGTGAGCGAAAGTCGAACCATCAGGGCGCTGTCGTGATGTACTGAGTATGTTTCCCTCCCGCCCCAAACCGCCGTATACTGACCCCCAGGGAGCGCCACGATGACCGACAACGATTTCAAGCAAAGCATTGTAGGCATTCGCGCCAAGTCGGACGCGAAAAACAAATTTGCTGGCACGGGCTTTGTGATCCAAGGCGGCGTGATCGTCACCTGCGCCCATGTGATTGACGCGGCGGACAACCGCGACGGCGTGTACCGCTTTCAATTTGAAGAAGGCGACCGTTATATCCAACAGGCGCACTTGGTTGAATATGACAACTATCTTGACATCGCCATTCTCAAGCCGCTGAAAGCAGATAACCCAGCCACGCCGTTGCCCCTGCGCAACTGTCAGCAGAGCTGGGGCCATTCGCTGGCTACGTTTGGGTATCCGCAGACCGGCAGTTTTCGGGGCTTGCACGGCGCAGGTAAAATTTTGGGGACGACGACCGACGCGCAGAAGCGGCGCTTGTTGGAGTTTGAATCGGATCAGGTGACGCACGGCTACAGCGGCGCGCCCGTGTGGGATGAAGCGCTGGGCGCGGTGGTGGGCATGGTGTGCGAGGGGTTCGATTTTGGGCTGGACAAGAAACATGGCTCGGTGGGGTTTGCCGTGCCGAGCGAGATCATCCTGACGTTCTATCAACCCACCACGCCGCCCCCCGTCACCTGGAATCTCAAACATCCCTACGGCCAACAAGAAAACTTCACCGGGCGCAAGGCGGAACTGGCCGACCTCACCGCGTGGCTCACCACTGATCCCCCACACCCCTTGCTCATCGTGCGCGCGTTGGGCGGCTTTGGCAAGAGCGCCCTCACGTGGCACTGGCTCACCCACCAAGTGGCGCGCGAGAATTTCAAAGTTGTGTTGTGGTGGA
>Ga0315912_10002945_pt1 | contig 17431 bp, 14 predicted proteins | sample VfabasoilMG_FD_204469 | JGI IMG/M metagenome (GOLD analysis project Ga0315912, IMG submission 204469) | Garden soil microbial communities collected in Santa Monica, California, United States - V. faba soil | ecosystem: Environmental > Terrestrial > Soil > Garden | place: USA: California...
ACGCGATCCGCCGCTTCCTGCGCGAGGCGAAGATCGCGAGCCGGCTCGCCCATCCGAACGCCGTCGCCGTGCTCGATTTCGGTCAGAGCGACGACGGCTTGTTCTATCTCGTCATGGAGCTCGTCACCGGTCGCACGCTCGATCAGGTGATCAAGGCCGAGAAGACGTTCCGTCCCGAGCGCCTCGTGCGCATCGGCATGCAAGTCTGCGACGCGCTCGAAGGCGCGCACACGCTGCAGATCGTCCACCGCGATCTGAAGCCGGCCAACATCATGCTGATCGCGCAGAGCCGCGATCTCGTCAAGGTTCTCGACTTCGGTCTCGCGAAGTCGGTCGCAACCGATCAGGCGGTCACGACGATGACGAATGCGGGCGCGCTACTCGGTACGCCAGCGTTCATGCCGCCGGAGCTCGCTCTCGGTCAGGCGTGCGATGGTCGCGCCGATCTCTACGCGCTCGGCTGCATCTTGTACCTGCTCGGCTCGGGCCAGTTGCCGTTCACGTACGACTCGCCGCACGAGCTCGTGGCCGCGCATGGCCACGAGACCGCGCCGCCGATGACGGGCGTGCCGCAGCAGCTGGCCGACGTGATCGATCGGTTGCTCAAGAAAGATCCGGCGCACCGGTTCCAGACCGCGGCGGAGACGCGCGAAGCACTCGAGGCAGCGATGGCAGGTCGGCTCGTGACGCCGCTGCCGTTCGGCCTGGATACGAATCCGAGCCTCGGCCCGTTCCCGCGCGACACGCCGGTTCCTCGCGGCAGCGCGCCGCAGATTCACAATCGCGCGACCGGCGACGCCGACACGATCGCCACGCCCGCGCTGACGATCAACGAGAACCGACGGCGTCGCCGGTGGGTGATTCCGATCCTCGCGCTGTTCGCGATCGCAGGCGCTGGTCTCGGCGCGCTGTACGCGATGCGGGGCGGCGAGACCGCGCAGGAACCGGCCGCGACGCAGGAGCCGAGCGAGGGATCGGCCGAGACGCAGCCAGCGGCTGATGTTGCGAAGCCTGAGCCCGTGAAGCCCACGACCGATGTCGCGCAGCCGACTCCCGATCCGAAGCCGGATGACTCCGGAAGCGGGTCGGCAAAGCCCGACGCGGTGTCGTCAAAAAACACAGCGACTTCGACGACGAAGACAACGACCACGTCAAAGACGCCGCGCGTCACGACGACGACGACGACGAAGGGCACCGGTACGACCAAGGGCACGGGCACGACGAAGGGGCCGGGCACGACGAAGGGCACGGGCGGCAAGGGCAGCGGCGGCAAGGGCACGCCCCCGACGCCGTTCTAAGTGGTACGGTCGGCGCGATGGCACGTAGTTTCGCGCTGACTCCCGGAAAGCGCGTGTTGTACCTGACGAAGGATCCCGAGCGGGTCCGTCAGCAGCTCGCGGGGACCCTGACGCTCACGATGAGTGACGTCAAAGCAGACGAGCTCCTCGATGACATCAACACCGACGCGATGACGCCCGCGTGGGTGTGCTTCGATTTCGATCCCAATGCGATCGCGAAGAATGCATACGCGGGCCTCATCATCGGTGGTGATCGGCTGATCCCGCCGGACGCGCTCGCGAACGGAAATTTCGAAGTGATCGTCGCTGGTGCGCAGAAGGGCGTCGGCTCGAGTCGCGAGCAAGCAGCGCAATGCGAGGTGTTCTCCGGCAGCAAGCTCGCGATCGCGAGCTCGTTCGCGCCGATTCACGCGCGCAACAACATCAACATCGGCCAGCTGATGGGCGACCACGCGATGCTGCGCCGGCTCGAGGCGGGTGAGGAAATTCCGCTCGCGGAGTTCACCCGCGGCCACGACGCGATCACGGCGCTCATCATCGAGAGCGGCGGCCTCCTGCCGTTCTGCGCGCGCCTCGCAAAGAAGGAGATCACGGTGCCGGCGCCGGGCACGTCGCCGCGCCCGATGAACATCGCCGAGAAGATCCTCGCGTCGAAGCTCCTGCCTGGGCAGGGCACGCACGTGAAGCCGGGAGATGCGGTGCTCGTGAAGGTCGACGCCGGCTACTCGCACGAGTTCACGACGGCGCAGGTCGACAAGTTCCTCACCGACGAGTACGGCGACTACAAGCTGCAGAACCCGTCGAAGTTTGCGGTATTCGAGGACCACTTGATCTACGCGACGGGCGTGCCGTCGATGGCGAAGTACGCCGACAAGATCGGCCGGTTGCGCGAGCTGCAGAAGGCGTTCGCGGCAAAGACGGGCGTGCGGAACTTCAGTGCGGTCGACGGCGTTTCGCCGGGCATCTGCCATCAGGTCGCGCGCGAGCACATCATCGATCCTGGCGATCTCGTGCAGGCCACCGATTCGCACACGTGCATGGGTGGCGCGTCGGGAGCGCTCGCGTGGGGCGTTGGCGCGACCGAGTACGCAGCGCTCCTGTACTGGGGCTTCACGCCGCTCGCCGTGCCGGAGTCGATCCGGTTCGAGCTGACCGGACGGCTGCCGAAGGGCACGAGCGCAAAGGACGTGATGCTGTTCATCCTCGCGACATTTGCGAAGCGCGAGGAGACGCTCAACCGCGTCATGGAGTTTGGCGGTGAGGGTCTGTTTGCGTTGTCGCCGGACGAGCGCGCGACGCTCGCGAACATGGCGACCGAGTGCTCGGCACGCGGCGCAGTGATGGAAGTCGACGACACCATGCTGCAGTGGATTGTCGAGCGCCGACCGGGAACGAACATCGAAGCTCTTCGCCGCAAGGTCGTCACGCCCGACGCGGGCGCGAAGTACGACGGTGGCGTGCACGTGATCGATCTGTCGGCGATCAAGCCGATGGTGGCGACGCCGGGCGATCCCGATCGCGGCGTCGCGAGCGATCCGAAGAACGGCGCGCTCGTCACCGAGATCGGCAAGGTCAAGATCGACATCGCCTACGGCGGGTCGTGCACGGCCGGCAAGCGCGATGACGTCGACATGTACGCGCGCGTGATGCGCGAGGCCGAGGCCGCGGGCAAGCGAGTGCCCGAGGGCGTGAAGTTCTTCATCCAGTTCGGGTCTCAGGAGGTCGAGGCCTACGCGAAGGCGCAGGGCTACATCGATTTGTTCAAGCGCACTGGTGTGGAAGTCATCAAGCCGGGCTGCGGAGCGTGTATCGGTTGTGGTCCTGGCGTGTCAGATCGTGGCGATCAGGTCACGGTGTCGGCGATCAACCGCAACTACAAGGGCCGCTCGGGCCCTGGAAAGCTGTTCCTTGCCTCGCCTCTGACCGTGGCTGCTTCGGCAGTTTCCGGTGAGATCGTCGAGTACAAGGACGGCATGTTCGGCGCGCCCAAGAAGTAGTGTAGCTTTTGTAGAGATGGCCCGAGCCAAAGCCAAGTCGAAGGCGCCGGCTCAGCGTGCAAAGCGCAAGGCTCTTGCGGCTGGCCAGCTAGCGCTGGCGCCCAAGGGCAAGGGCAAGGGCAAGGGCAAGGCTAAGGCCAAGCCCAAGGTTCAGGCCAAGCCGGCCAAGGTTGCTCCGAAGAAGAAGCCGGCCGCGAAAAAGAAGCAACCGAGCAAGAAGCCGCGTCGCAAGGAAGACGCCGTTCCCGAGCTCGTCGTCGATTCGCCCACCGCCGCGGGACGATCGCTGACCGCGCGCGAGCGAATGATGCGGTCGTCACCGGTCGTCGAGATTCTCGAAGACGAGTATCCGCTCGGCGCATTGCGGCGGTTCCTCGACAGCATCAAGGGCGAGGCGACACCGCAGCAGGCGCAGATCGCGCTCGGTAGTGCGCAGCTGATGCTGCTTCCCAGCGCGCGCGAGCACGAGCGAGGTACGCCCGAGGTCAAGGAGCTCGTCGACCTCGTGTTGCATCACTGGGAGGACTTCGCCGACCGTCGCAAGGGATTTCACGCGCAGGAGTTCTTGCGTAACGCGCTCGCTGCGATCGGGGTCGATCGAGAACGCATCGCGAAGCTCGCCGCGCTGATTCCCGAGCACGCCACGACCGAGCTGCTGTTCAACCTCGCATGCGCGCATGCGGTCGCGCGCGACAAGGTCGCGATGCTTGCTGCCGCCGAGGCCGCGCTGCACGCGGGGGCGTCGCCGACCGAGTTCCGCCGCGAGCCTGATTTCGCACCGTATGCGAACGATCCTGATCTCAACGTGCTGCTTGCGCGTGCCGAGGTTCCGGCGATCCCGGTCGACATCGACCCATATTTGCCCGGCGTGCGCGCCGCGCTCGATTCCTTGCTGTCGACGCTCAAGGAGTTTGGCGAGTCCGTCGAGCTCCGCCCGGGCGTGCGGCTCGACGCGATCCTCGACGCCGAGCGAGCGGGTAAGGTTTCGCTACCCAATGACTACCGGGCGCTGCTGACGCTGACGAACGGGATGCGCCTGTGGGAGCACGAGTTCTTCGGCGCCGGTGACTATCGCGAGCACACGCGGCTGTCGACGCGCGCGCAGCAATATCTGGAGTCGAGCCTTGGTGCGACCGGCATCGCGGAATGCGTGCCTGTGGCGAATTGGGGTCAACCGAACGACTGGCTGCTGTATGACCCGCGCGGGCGCCTGCGCGGCGGCGAAGCCGGCTACGTGCTCATGCTCAACGCCGACGAGGTCATCGTCGATGATCTCGCAGCTGCTCTGTACAAGATGGAGTGGCTCGCACGTGATGTGCTCGGCACGAACTAGCTCGCATTCAGCGAGCTTGTCGTAGCGCGCCCAGGCGCGGCGTAGCTCTGGCGCACCAATCCGACGACGGTACGGCGGTTGCTCCCTGCGAGCCCATGGCCGCTGATCTCATGCCGCTGATGGAGCTGCCGATCGTCCCGCTGCGGACCATGGTGCTGTTCCCGCATGCGGCGCTGCCGATGACGCTCAATCGCACGGGTGCGAGTCAGGCGGTGCAGGCCGTCGGCGAGGATGGGTTGCTCGCCGTCGTCACCCAGGCTCATCCCGATGTCGAGGCGCCGAACGGCGGCGACCTCTACGCGATCGGCACGGCGGCGGTTGTGCGGCAGATGACGACGCCCGGTGGTGACACCGTGATGGTGGTGCTCGAGGGGCTCGAGCGGATCGCGATCGTTGACATCGTGCAGACGCGGCCGTTCCTGCGCGCCCGCGTGCGGCGCCTCGCGAGCGAGCGCCCGCTCGTCGACTCGATCTACACGGCGTCGCGGCTGAACCTGATCGATGCGTTCGGCGAGATGGTGCAGCTATCGAGCGTACTCCCCGACGAGCTCGGTACGGTCGCGCGCAGCATCGCCGACGACGCCGCGCTCACCGACATGATCAGCTCGGCACTGGTCGAGACCCAGGCGTCGTTGCGGCAGGACATCCTCGCGACGCTCAACGTCCGGCGCCGCATCGACAAGCTCAACGAAGTGATCGCGCGCGAGCTGGAGAATCTGAGGATTCGCGAAAAGCTTCGGGTCGCGGTGCAGACGAAGATCGGCGAGACCCAGAAGGAGATCGTACTGCGCGAGCAGCTCAAGGCGATCCGCAAGGAGCTCGGTGAAGAGCACGGTGAAGAGCAGCAGATTGCCGAGCTGCGCACCAAGATCACCGACGGTGGCTTGCCCGACGAGGCGCGCAAGGAAGGCGTGCGCGAGCTCGACCGGTTGTCCGACATGGCGCCTGGCGCGCCCGAATACTCGATGGTGCGCAACTACGTCGAGTGGCTCGCGGAACTGCCCTGGCAACGCACGACCGCGACACCGATTGACCTCACGTACGCCAAGCAAGTCCTCGACGAGGACCACTTCGACCTCGAGAAGGTCAAAGAGCGCATCCTCGAGTTCCTCGCGGTTCAGCGCCTCAAGCACACGTTGCGCGCGCCGCTGATCTGCCTTGTCGGTCCTCCCGGTGTCGGCAAGACCAGCATCGGTCGCTCGATCGCGCGCGCGACCGGCCGTGAATTCGTGCGGCTGTCCCTCGGTGGCACCAACGACGAGGCCGAGATTCGCGGCCACCGCCGCACGTACCTCGGCTCGCTGCCGGGACAGATCATTCGTGGTCTGCGCCGCGCAAACAGTCGCGATCCGGTGTTCATGCTCGACGAGCTCGACAAGCTCGGCAAGGATTTCCGCGGTGACCCGTCGGCGGCCCTGCTCGAAGTGCTCGATCCCGAGCAGAACACGGCATTTCGCGATCACTACCTCGACGTGCCGTTCGATCTGTCACGCGTGATGTTCGTCGCGACCGCCAACGTGCTCGACACGATCCCCGAGCCGCTGCGCGATCGTATGGAGATCATCGATCTTCCCGGCTACCTCGACGAGGACAAGCTGCAGATCGCCCTGCGCTACCTCGTGCCGAAGCAGGTTCCCGAGAACGGGCTCGTTCTCGGTGCCGACATCTCGTTCACCGACGATGGTCTGCTCGAGGTGATTCACGGCTACACGCACGAGGCGGGGGTACGCAAGCTCGAACAACTCGTCGCCTCGGTGTGCCGCAAGCGCGCGCGTCAGCTCGCCGGCGATCCGTCGCCGACGCTCGTCGTCACACCGCCGGTCGTTCACGATCTGCTCGGCCCACCGAAGTTTCGCATCGAGTCGCAGGTCGAGGAGCGCACGCGCCGTCCGGGTGTCGCCGTCGCGCTCGCATGGACCGCCCACGGTGGCGAGCTGCTCTACGTCGAGTGCACGCTGCTCGGCCACGGCCACGGCAACCTGACACTCACCGGCCAGATGGGCGACGTGATGCAGGAGTCGGCGCGCACGGCGCTGTCGTGGGTGCGTGCCCACGCCTCGTACTACGGCATCGCAGAGGATGCCCTCGACAAGGCGGATCTGCACATCCACGTTCCTGCCGGTGCGGTGCCGAAGGACGGCCCGTCCGCCGGTGTGGTGATGATCACCGCGCTCGTGTCGCTGCTGACGAATCGCCCGGTGCGTCCATTCGTCGCGATGACTGGCGAGATCACGCTCTCCGGCGTCGTGCTGCCGATCGGCGGCGTGAAGGAAAAAGTTCTCGCGGCGCGCCGCAGCGGCATCCGCCACGTGATCGTCCCTGCCGACAACGAGCCCAACCTCGCCGACGAGGTGCCCGACCATCTACGCGGCGATCTCGAAATCACGCTCGCGCGCACCGTCGAAGAGGCCGTCGATCTCGCACTCACTCCTGCGGAAGGAACCGTCATGTACGAACAACGTGTGAAGGACGTGATGACCAAACAGGTCTTCACGGTGAAGGAAGACGCGTCGCTCCGCGAGGTCGCGCGCCTGATGCGTGACGAGAAGATCGGCGATGTTCTCGTTACCGATGCGAACGGCAAGCTGTGCGGCATCGTGACCGACCGCGACATCGTCGTGCGGGCTGTTGCCGACGAGGGCAACGACCTCGATCAGCTGCGCGCCAGGGACATCTGCACCGCCACGCATCTCGTCACCGTCAAGCCCGACGCGGTTGTCGAGGAGGCAGTGAAGCTTCTGCGCGACAACGCGATTCGCCGCTTGCCGGTGATCGAGAACGACATCCCGATCGGCATCGTGACGATCGGTGATCTCGCCGCGCAGCGCGATCCGCGGTCGGCGCTGGGCGCGATCAGCCGCGCCGCGCCGAACAACTAAGTCGCCTTCTCGTTCTTGATCCGTGGAAGCAGCATCACGAAGTTGCACGGCTTGAGCCGGTGATCGAGCTGCGGGATCAAGATCTGCTCGACGCCGAGCTTCACGCCGCCGGTCGAGCCCGGGAGCAGGAACACGTACGTCGAACCGCAGAGCGCCGCATCGGCGCGGCTCTGGATCGTCGCCGTTCCGATATCGGCAAAGCTGAGCTGACGGAACAGCTCGCCAAAGCCAGGGATGTGCTTCGTGATCAGCGGCGCCATGGCTTCGGGCGTGACGTCGCGTGGCGTGACTCCGGTGCCGCCGGTCGCGATCACCACGTCGATGCCCGGGTCCGCGATCCACTGCGCGAGCTGCGCGCGAATTCCGGTCTCGGTGTCCTTCACGATCGCGCGCGCTGCGATCGTGTGGCCGACTTCCTTCATGCGATCGGCGATGTACGCGCCGGAGGTGTCGTTCTCGATCGTGCGCGTATCGGAGACCGTCAGGACCGCGACGTTGATGCCGATGAACTCGCGCTCCGCCATCAGATGCCTGCGGCGTTGAGCGCTTCGACCAGGCCCTGCATCGCGCCGGCGACCTTGGGGTGGTCGATCTGAAATCCGATGTACGCGAGCAGCAGGCGGTCGCGCAGCGAGGTGTAGAGCTCGGCGTTGTACGGGTCGAGCATGACCACGTCGAGCGCCTTCTTGACGTTGTCGACCTCGCGGACGAGCTCGCTCGGCGCGTCGGGGGTCTCGGCGAGCTGACCCTGGAGGTCCCGGACGCGCTCGATGATCGCTGGCGTGGGCATCTGTCCAAAGTGTGCCACAAGTTAGCGAATCAGTTGGCAATACGGCGTCGTTAACGCATCGCGTTAGGTCGTGTTAGTGGCTCGAACGAGCGCGATGACGCATCGCGTCTTAGGATGTTTCCGCCACCCAAACAGGAGCTCACCATGGCGACCAAGACTGAATCGGTTCCCAGCCTCGTCAACGTCCTCCGCACCGCGCGCGCCGACGTGACCGCGTTCTTTGACCGCGGCATCGACTTCGCCGAGAAGCGCTCGAAGCTGCTCTCCAAGAGCGTCTTCAAGCTCGCGCGCACGTTCACCAAGCGCCTCGCCGGTAAGCGAGCCAAGTAAGAAAACGGGGACGGACATCAGCTTCACGTTCGGCCGCATCGAGCCAGGCAAACCCCTCCCGCCGAGCTCTGCATCACAGGTGGCGCCTGATCCCCCTCAGCGCCCATCGCGCACGCTGACGTTGTCACCGCGCGACTGAACGTGAACATGGTGTCCGTCCCCACCTCTCGGATACGATCAGCGGATGCGGGGTCGGGGCTTCCTCGTGATCGCGGTGCTCGGCGCCTGCAATCAGGTCTACGACCTCGAAGAGACACGACCGTTGCCCGATCCCGATCTCGACGGCGATCTGATCCAGGATGACGTCGATGAGTGCATCGCGGCCGCTGCGGACGGCCTGCTGGATCTGGACGACGACCTCATTCCGGCGTCCGAGGATCCGTGCCCCACGGGCGATCAGTCGGGGCCCGATGGGCTCGGTGAGTGTGACCCGTTCCCGCAGCACACCGGAGATCGCCACCTATGCTCGATGTACTTCCGTGACGTCGACCTAAACGCGCGGCTGTGGCGTCCGCGCGAAGGCGAGATCAGCTTCGGATTCGCCAGCGGTCTCCTGGTCGGAGTCGATGTCGGAGCAGGGACAAGCGTCGTCGCGACCGAGCATATCGTTCCGCGCACTGGGACGATCACGATCGGCGCGAACTGGGGCGCACCGGCGTTCGCAATGGAATACGGCATCCGCGTGTGGATCAGCGCGAACGCGACTGTACCGACCGAGGATACGGACGTGTCATGCAACTTCGCGTTCACCGATGCGGCCGTGATCGCCATCGTCGGTGGGGCGACGCAGGTGGTGCCGATGATGGGCGAGCAGCCGACAAAGGGAGAAGGCGAGCAAGAGCACGCCCTGCGCGTGCAGTTCCAGCCAGGGAAGACCGGCATCAACGTGATGTGCACGGTCGGTTACCGGAGCGCCATCACCGGCATGGAGACCTACGCGACGACGGTCGGGCACTTCGACGGGCCGCTCGGCGAGCAAGGGTTCGCCGTGCTCGGTGGCGCCGTTTATATCGGCGCCGTGTACGTCGAGCACACCGACGATCAGCCGCCGCTACTCTAGACAGCGAGGGTCACGAGGCGACCCTTGATGTACTTCGCGACCTTGAGCGGCTTGCCGTCGATGAACGGCAGGACCTTCGCATCCGCCTTCGCGAGGCTAAGGATCGTCTCCTCGCTCGCATCGGCGGCCACGGTGATCGTGCTGCGCACCTTGCCGTTGACCTGCACGGGAATCTCGATCGTGGCGCGCACGAGCTTCGATTCGTCGTGGGCGGGCCACGACTGATACGTGATCGACGAGCGGTGACCGAGGCGCTGCCACAGCTCTTCCGCCACGTGCGGCGCGAACGGCGACAGGATCTTCACGAACATCTCGAACCACGGGCGCGGGATGGCCGTCGCCTTCGTCGCTTCGTTGACGAACACCATCATGTCCGCGATCGCGGTGTTGAATCGCAGATCCGCCACGGCCTGCGTGACCTTCTTGATCGCAGCGTGCAGCGCGCGCTCGAGATCTTCGTTCGTCGCGGGCGCGTCCTCGCTGACCTTCGTTGTCAGCGTATCGGTCTCCGGATCGACGAGCAGACGCCACGCGCGGTCGAGGAAGCGACGCGTACCCGACACGCCGGCCGTTTCCCACTCGACGCCGTCTTCGAGCGGCCCCATGAACAGCTCGTACATACGCATCGCATCCGCGCCGTACTCGTTGCACATGTCGTCGGGGTTGACGACGTTGTAGCGGGACTTCGACATCTTATCGAGCTTGGTCTCGAGAACGACGTTCTTGTCTTTGACGTACATCGCCGCCGGACGCAGTGCGAACTCAGTCTTCTGCTTGCCCACGGTGAGCGTCGGCTTGCCGTCGACGATCGCGAACGTGAACGGATAGTCGGTCGATGTCGTGCCCGTGATCGGGCCACTCGCGCTGCCATCGAGCTTGGCTTCGACGTTGCCGACACGCGCGAGACCGACGAGCTTGCCGTCGATCTCTTGCAGCATCAGCGTGCCGCTCTTGCCGTCAGTGTAGCTGCCGGTCGGTCCCTGGGCTTGCGCGCGCTCTTCGACTTCGGTGTCCGTGTAGTACTTGCCTTTCAGGTCACGGAACGATGTCTTGTGAATCATTCCCTGGTGGAACAGGCGCTGGAACGGCTCCTTCGTCGACACGAGGCCCGCGTCGAACAGCACCTTGTGCCAGAAGCGCGCGTAGAGCAGGTGAAGGACCGCGTGCTCGTTGCCGCCGACATAGAGATCGACCGGCATCCAGTACTTCTCTTCGGCCGGATCCCACGCCATCTGATCATTGGTGGGTGAGATGAAGCGCAGGTAGTACCAGCACGAACCCGCCCACTGGGGCATCGTGTTCGTCTCGCGCGTGCCGTCCTTGTAGGGCAGCCAGTCCTTCGCGCGCGCGAGCGGAGGGCGACCGTCGGGAGCCGGCTTGTACTCGTCGATCTGAGGCAACGCGACCGGCAGCTCCGTCTTCGGGACGAGATGCGGTTGATCGTTGGCATCGAGATAGACCGGGAACGGCTCGCCCCAGTAGCGCTGGCGCGAGAACAGCCAGTCGCGCAGCTTGTAGCGGATCGACTTCTCGCCCTTCTTCTTGCCCTCGAGCCACGCGATGACCTTGTCTTTCGCGGCGGCGACATCGAGACCGTCGAGGAACTCGCTGTTCACGTGCGGACCGTCGCCGGTGTACGGCTCCTTCTGCACGTCGACGGGCGACTTCACGACCTCGACGATCGGCAGCTCGAACTTCTTCGCGAACGCGTGATCGCGCTCGTCGTGCGCAGGGCACGCGAACACCGCGCCGGTGCCGTAGCTCGCGAGCACGTAGTCCGCGACCCAGATCGGAATGTTCTTGCCCGTGCACGGATTCGTGGCGAACGCGCCGGTGAACACACCGGTCTTCGGCGCGTCGGCGGCCTCCGTCGTGCGCTCGCGTTCGGTGCGCTTGCCGACTTGCTCGCGATACGCGGCGACGGCATCGCGCTGCGCGGGCGTCGTGATCTGATCGACGAGCGAATGCTCGGGCGCGAGCACGACGTAGGTGCCACCGAACAGCGTGTCGGGTCGCGTCGTGAACACCGTGATCGAATCACCGCTGCCCACGATGTCGAACATGACGTTGGCGCCGATCGACTTGCCGATCCAATCGAACTGCGCCTTGTGCGTGCCGTTCGGCCAATCGAGGCCCGCGAGGTCTTCGCTCAGGCGATCGGCATACTCGGTGATGCGCAGCATCCACTGCTTCATCATCCGCTTCTCGACGGGATCACCGGTCTCGACGTACTTGCCGTCGTGAACCTCTTCATTGGCGAGCACGGTGCCGAGCGCCGGGCACCAGTTCACGGGCACCTCGGCGCGATAGGCGAGGCCGCGCTCGTAGAGGACTTCGAAGATCCACTGCGTCCACTTGTAGTAGCTCGGTTCGCTGGTCGCGAGCTCGCGCGTCCAGTCGTACGACAGGCCGAGCTTCTTGAGCTGCCCCTTGAACGTGGCGATGTTGCGCTTGGTGATCACGCTCGGGTGCTCACCCGTGCGCTCCGCCCGACGCTCGGCGGGGAGGCCGAAGCTGTCCCAGCCCATCACGCGCAGCACGTTGAAGCCCATCATGCGCTTCGCGCGTGCGACGACGTCTGTCGCCGTGTAGCCCTTCGGGTGGCCGACGTGAAGGCCGTCACCGGATGGGTACGGGAACATGTCGAGCACGTAGTACTTCGGCTTGGTCCGGTCCGTGGGCGTCGCGAACGTCTGCTCGCGGTCCCAGTACTCTTGCCACTTCTGATCGATGGTCTTGTGATCGAATCCGGCCATTAGCTCTTCAGCACCGCTTTGATGCGCTCCGTGATCGCGTCCGGGTCACCGACGCCGTCGACCTCCTTGAGGATCCCCTTCTGCGTGTAGAACGGGATGATCGGGGCGGTCTCGGAGTGATACTTCGTGACGCGCTTGTCGACCGCTTCCTTCGTGTCGTCGGGACGATGAACGAGGCGGCCCGCAACGTCGGGCGGCGGTGGGTTGTACTTCAGGTGATAGATCTTGCCGGTCTCCGGATCACTACGCCGGTGGACCGCACGCTCCTCCAGTAGAGCATCCGGAACCTTGATCAGCACGACCGCATCGAGCTTCACGCCGGCGTTCGTCAGCGCGACGTCGAGCGCCTCGGCCTGCGGGCGCGTGCGCGGGAAGCCATCGAGCATGAATCCCTGGGCGGTGTCGGGCGCCGTGAGGCGCTTGAGAACCATCGCGATCGTCATGTCGTCGGGGACCAGACCGCCTGTCTTCATCAGGCTGTCGAGCTGCTTGCCGAGGTCGCTGCCCGACTTCACCTCGGCGCGAAACATGTCGCCGCTCGAGATGTGCGGAATGCGAAACGTGTCGACGAGGCGGGCGGCCTGCGTGCCCTTACCAGCTCCCGGCGGTCCGACGAGGATCATGCGCATGAGCGGCATCCAAGCATGCGCGCCGAGGTTCTGCAAAGGCTGGCGCTGCGTTATCCTGTAGATCATGCGGCCGGTCCCACGCTGGTTCATCGGCATCTGCTGGGTGCTGGCCGTGCTGTTCTCGCTGTCCGTCGGGCTGCAGATAAACGACCCGGATCCCGTGCGCTGGATGGTGATGTACGGCGCCGCCGGAATTGCCGTCGCCGTACTCCCGGCGCGCAGAGTGTTCGCGTGGGGCGCAATCATCGTCGGCCTGGTCGCCGCCGCCTGGGGCGCTTATCTCGGCAGCCAGGTGTTCGACCAGCTCGCGATCAGCGATCTGTGGATGAAGATGAGCGAGAAGGGCGGCGCGGTCGAGGTTGGCCGCGAGGCCGGCGGACTGGCGATCGTTGCCGTCGGGCTCATCGGCTCGTCGGCGTTTCGCGCGACGCGCGCCTGACTACTTCTTCAGCTTGAACGTGGTGTCGTACGCGCCGTAGTCGTCGCTGACGATGCCGTTCTTTTCGCTGCCGGCGAGCTTCTCCACCGCGCCATACGGACTCAGCGTGAACTCACCACCGGCGGCGACCGTCGCCATGCCCGCGTGCACAGCGGCGACACATAGCGTCGAGTCCGAGCTGTAGACATCGGTGCCCCACACGGGACCTTCACCACAGCCGGGCGGGCACTGCACGCGGACGTCGTCCTTCTTCGTCCACACATTGCCGGGCATCTTGCAGCTGACCTTGATCGTGCCTGCGGGCGGCGGCTTCACCGGTGGCGACGTTGGCTGACCGGTCGCGTTGACCGACTGCACGTAGAAGCTGCGATCCCTCTCACCGTAGTCGTTCGTGATGATGCCGTTGCGGGTGCTGCCGACGTAGGTCGGTTGCCCGCCGACCCAGGTCACGAGCACGACGCCGCCCGCATTCGTGATCGCACCAGCGTGGATCGCGGCGATGCAGACCTTGGAGTCGTCGGTGTAGAGGTCGGTGCCCCACAGCTGACCGTTGACGTTCGGGCACGCCGGACACTTCATGAACCACGACGTGCCCTCATTACCCTTCACGTCACGCGCCTTCTTCTCGCACGGCACGTCCTGTGCGCTCGCTTGATCGTTGGACAGCGTGCCGCCCGGCGCGGCGACCGCGCCCGCGGCCGGCGGCCCTCCGCCGCTAGGCGCAGCACTTCCGGCCGGTGCGGCGCTGCCGCTTCCCTCGGCGCTGCCGCTTCCCGTCGCCGGTGCGGCCGAGCCAGCGCTGCCGGTAGCAGGCTCCTTCTTGTCCTTGCCCTTGCAACCGGCGACAGCGAGAACGGCACACGCGAACCAGAGCTTCGTCGACATTGGAAGCCGACTATAAGCGAAGCATCTCGATGTGCGGGATACCGTCCTCGTCGTAGACATCAGAGGCACGCGTGAATCCAAGCTCGCCGTAGAACTTCTCGAGATGGGCTTGCGCCCCGATGCGAATTGGCCCCGCAGGGCACGCTGAAATCGCCCGCTTCATCAGCTCGCGGCCGAGCCCGGTGCCGCGCGCGTCGGGTGCGGTGATCACGCGCCCGATGCTGACCTCGTCGAACTTGATACCGGCGGGGACGATGCGCGCGTACGCGAGGATGGCCCCATTGCTTCCCTCGGCCCAGAGATGACGCGACGCGGGATCCACGCCATCAGCGTCGAGATACGCGCAGTTCTGCTCGACGACAAATACGCGCTGGCGCAGCGTCATCACCCCATACAGCTGCTGCACAGTCAGGTCGTTGAAATGGACCGAGTGCCACGTACGTTGCTCCACCTCGGAACTATACGAGCAGGAGGTACGACGAGTGGACGACAATACGCTGACTCGGATCCTGACGACGCGGCCCGGCGAGGACATCGACCAGGCGAATGCACGCAAGGAGCGCGAGCTCGGAACGATGTTCGCGCGGATGTCCGTGGTCGAGAGCCGCAGCATGTGGCTTCGCTGTTCGCGCCTGCGCGACGGTGACTCGCTGTCGGAGGCGTTCGAACGACTGCCCGAATCACTGCGCGAGCGGTTGCTCGCATTCCTGATCGACGAGCGCCGCCTGAAGGCCGTCGCGGCACGTGCCGGCTGAAACTGCAGTACGATGCGCGGGTGCAGGCAGTCTGCGTGTATCTGTCGTCGTCGGCCGGACTGCCGCAACACGCAGAGGCGCTGCGCGAGCTCGCCGCCGAAATGGCGCGGCGCAAGCTCACCCTCGTCTACGGCGGCGCCCACCGCGGACTGATGGGAGTGCTCGCCGACGCGATGCTCGCCGCCGGTGGCACGGTCGTTGGCGTGATCCCCAAGGCGCTCGTCGACCTCGAGGTCGCGCACACCGGGCTGACCCAGTTGCACGTCGTCGAGACGATGCATCAGCGCAAGGCGATGATGTTCACGCTCGCCGACGCGTTCGTCGTCGCGCCCGGCGGGCTCGGCACGCTCGAGGAAGCGTTCGAGCACCTGACGGGATTGCAGCTCAATTACCATGCGAAGCCGATGGTGTTCCTCGACATCGATGGCTTCTGGGCGCCCCTGGAGAAATTCTTGGATCACGGGGTAGCTGCCAATGTTCTGCATTCGAAGGTGAGGCCGCTGTTTCGTACGGCGGCGAGCCCGGTCGCCGCGCTGGACGCGCTCGTCGCGCCTGCGTGATAGCCTCGATGCATGGCCCCACGCGCCCTCGGCGCGCTGCTCGCGCTCGCTGCGGCGATCGCGTTCGTGGTGTCCATCGCGTCGTCGGCGTGGTGGCAGGGGCACCCGACGGTCAATAACCAGACAATCACGGCCAAGGATGTCCGCGTCGGTCCGCTCGGCGCGAAGGGCTGCAACACCGGTGGTGATGGCAGCTGTGAGGAGCTCGAGACGGGCCTCGAGAGCGCGTTCAACATCGAGCTCGGGGCGATCGGTCTCGCGGTTGTCGTCGCGTTTGCGCTGACGATCAGCGCGTACTCCGTCGGTGACAGGCGCAAAGGACTCGCGAAGCTCAACATCCTCGTCACGCTGATCGCGGGCGGTGGCGCTGGCGCGTTGCTCGCGCTCGGCCCCGACATCCAGGCGGAACAGGCGGTCGTCGTACCGATCGGATGGGGAACCTATGTCCTCGGTGGCGCGGTCGTGTCGTCGCTGCTTGCGAGTCTGATCACGCGCAAAGTCGAGCCCGAGCCGCTGCGCCTCAAGCCGGGCGTGCCGGGCACGGTTCCGATGACGCCGCCGCCCGAGCCGTTCCGGCCGCAGGAGCGGGTGAGCTCGTTCGCGTCGACGCATCCGGCGCAGAATCCGATCACCGCACTCGGGTTGGGGCCGTCTCCGATCCCTCCCACGCCTGCGCCCAGCGACTCGGGTGCTGCGCTTGCGCAAGCGATCGACGACGCGCGCCACGGTGCGCCGATGCCGATGCCCGGCGATCCGCTCGGGCCACCGGTCGATCCGTTCGCCCGCACCGCGCCGCGCGAGGGCGGGGGCGAGGCGCCGCCGATGGCGCTGCCTCCGTCCCGCACGAGGCCGCCGAGCGCCGCACCGCCCCCGAATCGATCGAGGCCACCGAGCGCATCGCCGTTTCCGCCGCGCAGCAACACGCCGAGCTCGCCGCCGCCATCCGCACCACGCCCCCACTCGCCGAGCTCGCCACCGCCGGCAGCCGCACGTCCGCATTCGCCAAGCTCACCGCCGCCGGCAGCCGCACGCCCGCATTCGCCGAGCTCGCCATCACCACCTGCGGCGCGTCCGCTTTCTCCGAGCACAGCGCCCCCGTCGGCGGTGCGCGCGAGTGCGATCCCGGCGACACCGGCGCCTAGCTCGCGTCCGCGTGTGCTGACGCCGCCGCGCGTGAACCCGATCGTTCCCGCGCCGAATCGTGCGAAAGGCGCGAGCGCATCACCGTCCACCCCTCCGCAGGAACCGGCAAAAGCATCGGGCCCCACCGTCCAGCGCGCAGCGACGACCCCGATGAACGAGCCGACCGTACGACCATCGGCGCCGACGCTCGCGCACTCGGTCCCGCCGATGCCGACGCCCGAGAACACTCCGCCACCGGCGGTCTTGCCTGCGCGAGATGTGACCGCTGTCGAGATCGATGCAGATGCGAAGGCCGAGGCTGCCGCGATCGAATCGACCGCACGCGGCACGCTCGACCCGCGCCTTGCCGCGCGCGGGACTCGCAGCGCGACCGACGTTGCGACCGGCACGCACGAGGTGGCCGACGGCGACGTGACCTCGATCGCCCCAGTGCCGATCGATGCGAACCTCGCAGGACGCGGCGATACTGGCGAGGTTCTCGATGGCGTTCCCGAGCCGCGCTCGGTGCTGACCGGCATCGACATCGTACGCGCGCCGCCTCAACAGAACACGTTCGATGTCGGCGATGTCGATGCCA
>Ga0315912_10002946_pt1 | contig 17428 bp, 14 predicted proteins | sample VfabasoilMG_FD_204469 | JGI IMG/M metagenome (GOLD analysis project Ga0315912, IMG submission 204469) | Garden soil microbial communities collected in Santa Monica, California, United States - V. faba soil | ecosystem: Environmental > Terrestrial > Soil > Garden | place: USA: California...
GATCGTGACCAACAACCACGTGGTGCGCGGCGCGACGAAGGTGACGGTGACGCTGGACGACGGCACCGAGTTGCCGGCCCGGGTGGTCGGGCGTGATTCCCGCACCGATATCGCGGTCCTGAAGGTGACCGCCGACCGCAAGCTGCCCTTCGTGCAGCTGAGCGATTCCGCCACGGTGCGGCCGGGCGAGTGGGTGCTGGCGATGGGCAACCCGTTCGGCCTGGGTGGGTCGGTGAGCGCGGGCATCGTTTCCGCGTCCGGGCGGAATATCGGGTCCGGGCCGTATGACCAGTACATCCAGGTGGACGCGCCGATCAATCCAGGCAACTCCGGCGGGCCGCTGTTCACGCAGGATGGGCGCCTGGTGGGCGTTAATACCGCCATCATCTCCCCCAACGGCGGGTCGGTGGGCATCGGTTTCGCGGTGCCGACGAACCTGGTGAAGAACGTGGTGGCGCAGCTGGAGCGCGATGGGCACGTGACGCGCGGCTATATCGGCGTGCAGACGCAGCCGGTGGATGCGGCACTGGCGCAGGCGCTGAAGGTGCCGGGCACGAATGGGGCGCTGGTTGCGTCCGTGATGCCGGAAGGGCCGGCGGCGCGGGCGGGGCTGAAGGCCGGCGACGTGGTGCGCGCGGTGGATGGTGCCCGGGTGGAGAGCCCGCGTGACCTGGCCGTGGCCGTGGCCAGCGTGAAGCCGGGTGCCGAGGCGAAGCTGGATGTGCTGCGCAACGGCGAGGCGCGGGTGGTGAACCTGGTGGTGGCCGAGATGCCAGGCGACGACCGGGGCGCCGGGACCAAGGAGCGGGGCGCCACCGAGCGGCCGCGCCTGGGCCTGGGCCTGGCCCCGCTGGCGCCCGAAATGCGTGCCCGCCTGGGGCTGCCGGAGGGCACGGAAGGCGCGATTGTCGCCGAGGTGCAGCCGGGTTCCCCGGCCGAGAAGGCCGGCATGCAGCCGGGTGACGTGATCACCGACGTGGGCGGCAAGGCTGTTGCCTCCGCCGGGGATGCGGTGTCCGCGATGCGCGGGGCCGGCAACGACCCCGTGGCGCTGCGGGTGCTGCGTGACGGCAAGGCGATGTTCCTGGCGGTGAAGCCGGGCAAGAGCACCGCCGAACAGGGCTGATGACTGGGGTGCGGCACCGGCGGTTCCCGCCGGTGGCCGCGACGGCCTAAGCTGATCCGAGGCGCCATGGCGGCGCGGAGGGTGGCCGATGGACCGGGTTGAGACGACGAATTTGGGCGCGCGGCACCTCAGGGATGAGGGGCTGTCGCGCCCTTTGTTCGATCGGGGGGATTTCCGCATTCCGGCCGGCGTGGCGCATCTGTGCGCCGGAGGGGAGACGGCGTTCCTGTGGGCGCATGACGCGGCGCTGCGGCGGTATGCGGAGGACAAGTCCGCCGGCATGCCGGGGCGGACGGCGATGGAAAGCGCGATCGAGCAGGCGCGGACGCGGCTGGCGGCGCGGTGGGGCGTGACTGCGGGGGATATCGGGTTTGTTTCCTCGGTTGCCGATGGAGTTTCCATGGTGGCGGAGAGCCTGGAACTGCGGCCGGGCGACAATGTGGTGGTGGACCAGGTGGAGTATCCGTCCGTAGTGGCGCCGTTCGCGCGGCAGCGGTTTGCGGAGGCGCAGAACAAGGGCGTGGAGATCCGCGTGGCGCGCGGGACGGCGCCGGATAGGTTGCTGGGGCTGGTGGATGGGCGGACGCGGGTGATCGGCGCCAGTTGCGTGTCGTTCATGACCGGGGAGCGGCTGGACCTGGCGGCGCTGCGCGGGGCGGCGGATGCGGTGGGGGCGCTGCTGGTGGTGGACTTCACCCAGGCGGCGGGGTGGATGCGGATTGACGCCGGTGTGGCGGATTTTGCCTTCGCGTCCTGCTACAAGTGGCTGCTGGGGACGACGGGAATCGCGGTTGCGTACTGGAACCGCGCGCGGCAGCCGAAATGGGAGCCGACGACGGCGGGGTGGCATTCCATCGACGTGACGGGGCGGCCGGAATGGACCGTGGTGCCGGCGGTAAAGCCGGATGCGATGCGGTTCACGCGCGGCAACCCGGCGCACGGGCCGTTATATGTTCTGAACAGCGCGCTGGACTACCTTGACCGGTTCGACCCGGAGGTGGTGGAGGCGCATGCGCATGGGTTGGCGGCGGCGCTGATCGCGCGTTTGTCGGACGCCGGGATTCCGTTGACGACGCCGTCGGACCCGGCACGGCACGGGGCGAATGTGTGCATGGACAGCAGCGCGGCGCAGACGATGGTGGTTGAGCTGCATGTCCGCGGCATCTTTGCCTGGAACGGGCATGGCCGGCTGCGCTTCAGCCTGCACGGCTACAACGCACTGGACGACGTGGAGCGCGCGGCGGCGGCGATGCGGGAGATCTGGCGGGCGTAGCGCCCGCCGGATTACTGCCCGCCGGATTACTGCCCGCCGGATAACTGGGCGCCGGATAACTGGGCGCCGGATTATTGGGCGCGCATCATGCCGCGCCCCATTCCCCCACCCATGCCACGCCCCATCCCGCGGCGGGCGAGCCCGGGTAGGATGTGCTCCGCATTGCCCTTCTGATAGTCGGTCAGGGACGGTAACAGGGCCTGGGCCGCGTCGTGCACGATCTGGAACGCTTGCTGGCGGGCCTGGAAGGCGCGGTTCATCATGTCCCGCCGTTCTTCCCATGTGGCCGTGCCCATGGCTTCCCACATCGTCTGGTGCATTGCCTGCATCTGTGCGGCAGCGCCGGAGACGGCTTCCGCGTAGGTCTTCCAGGCGGCTTCCTGGGCTTCGGTGATGCGGAGCTCCGACTTCACGCCGGCGAGGTACGCGGCGGGGTCGCCGAAGCGGCCCATCATGCCACCGCCCATCCCACCGGGGCCGCCCGGCCCCCGGGGACCGGGACCAGCGCCCGGGCCTGGCTGCGCCAAGGCGATCGGCGTGGTGGCCAGGCCGAGGAGGGAGGACAGAACGAGGCGGCGTGACAGGGTGGACATGACGCAGGCTCCCGCGAGGTTGTTGCGGGAGCCTGGTTAGAGACGGAACGGCGCGCGCGCCTTGATGCGGGTCAACGGTTGCCGTTGCGACTGGTTGCGCGCGCGCCGGTTGGGATTGGCTATTCGCTGATCATGTCGCCCGAGCCGCCGAACTCGGCCGGGAAGTCCTTGAACTTGGGCAGCCCATCCTTCATCGGCAGGACGGTTTCCTGGTAGTTCACGTGCACGCCGGGCTTGAACGGAAGGTCCGGCAGCGTGGCGGAGAAGACGTCGATCAGGCCGAGAGGCGGATGCGTGGTCATCAGGTGGCCGCCGCATTTGGTGCAGAACTGGCGCTGGCTGACCGGGGTTTTCTGGAACATGCCGAGATGTTCCGCCCCCGCGGTGACCTTGACCGCTTCCGGCTTCCACAGCGTGAAGGCATTGACGGGGCCGCCGGACCAGGAGCGGCACGAGCGGCAATGGCAGTAGCCCATGCCTTCCGGATCGCCCGAGGCTTCCAGCTTCACCGTGCCGCAGAAACATTCGCCTTTGAATATGGCCATATAAGCCCTCCGTGCATGATGTGCGGATATGGTACGGGCCCAGGATAGCAGACGCGGTCGCATCGCCCAGCATATTCCATAGCCCCAACTTTATGACGGACTGGCACGGCGGTGACGTTTTCCGCAGGACGGGATAGACTGGCCGACAAGAATACAACCGGAGGGGAGACATCCATGCGGCGCCGTACGTTCCTGCAAGCCTCGGCCGCGACTGCCGCCGCCACCTTGCCGTCCCGCTTTGCCATTGCCCAATCAGGCGTGCGCACCAACAAGCTGTTGCGCTACGTGCCGACGGCGGACCTTTCGGTGCTGGACCCTTCCTGGACGACGACGCAGGTTTCCATCACGCACGGGTACTATGTGTTCGACACGCTGTACGGCATCGACCACACGCAGACGCCAAAGCCCCAGATGGCGGAGGGGCATACGGTTTCGGACGACGGGCGGACCTGGGACATAAAGCTGCGGCCGGGGCTGAAGTTCCATGACGGTGAGCCGGTGCTGGCGCGCGACGCGGCGGCAAGCCTGAAGCGTTGGGCCGCGCGCGATGTGTATGGCCAGGTGCTGGGCGCGTTCGTGGAGGAGTTCGCCACGGCGGATGACAAGACGATCCGCATCAAGCTGAAGTCGTCGTTCCCGATGCTGCTGGATACGCTGGGCAAGCCGAACGGCATGCTGCCGGTGGTGATGCCGGAGCGATTGGCGAAGACAGAGCTGAGCAAGCCGAACACGGAGATGATCGGCTCCGGCCCATACAGGTTCCTGAAGAACGAGTTCGTTTCCGGCAGTTCCGGCGCGTATGAGAAGTTCGCGGACTACGTGCCGCGCAACGAGAAGCCGGACTGGGCTTCCGGCGGCAAGGTCGCGCATATCGAACGGATCGAGTGGAAGATCATCAATGACCCGGCGACAGCCGCGGCGGCGCTGCAGAAGGGGGAAGTTGACTGGTGGGAGCAGGTGCAGCCGGACATGCTGCCGCTGCTGCGCAAGGACCGGAATTTGACAGTGACGAATTTCAACCCCGTGGGTTTTTTCGGCACGATGCGATTCAATCATTCGCATGCGCCGTTCACCAATCCGGCAATCCGCCGGGCTGTGCGCATCGGCATGAATTCCGAGGAGTACATGAGCGCTGTTACCGGTGGTGACAGCAACATCTGGAAGGCGTGCCGCGCGCTGTTTCCGTGCGGCACGATGTATGGCGAGGAGTTCGGCGCGCAGGACATGAGCGGAGACGTCGACGCCGCGCGCAAGGCGCTGCAGGCGGCGGGTTACGCGGGCGAGAAGGTGGTGATCCTGAACCCGGCGGATGTGCCGACGATCGCACCGTTCGGCCAGGTGACGTTCGAGTTGCTGAAGACGATGGGCATGAACGTGGAAATCCAGGAGATGGACTGGAACACGCTGGCCGTGCGCCGCGCCAAGAACGATCCGCCGGACAAGGGCGGCTGGTCCATCTTCCATAACTGGTGGCTGGGCACATCCTTCATCAACCCCGCGATCAGCCCGATCCTGCGCGGGCTTGGGGCGAAAGGCTGGGCGGGCAACTACAGCAATCCGAAGATCGAGGAACTGAACGACCAGTGGACCCGCGTGCCAACCGATGCGGAGCGCGCGCGAGTGGCGCGGGCAATCCATCAGGAGGCATGGAACGATGTGCCGACCGTTGTGCTGGGGCGGTTCTACATCCTGTCCGCGCACCACAAGCAGTTGACCGGGTTGCTGGAGAGCACGTCTCCCTACCCGTGGAACCTGCGCTGGGCGTAGGAGACCGACCGGCGCCGCGCGGAAAGGACGATGCGCGGCGCCGAGTTTTGCAACAATTCGGTTGTTGCGTCACGATACCGTGATAAACAGGACCTGCATGCGCCGATGACGCGGATGTGTGCGGCGCGCCTAGTATGATGCGATACAACAATGGTCTTGCCCGTTTCGGAAACAGGAGGGGACGACCATGACGGAGCGTTTTCTGGAGAGCATCCAGGCGATCTATTCCGCCGCCGTGGCATCGGACGATGGGCAACGCTGCTGCGTGCCCCCGCATCCGGATTTGCAGAAGAAGATCACGGCGGCATTGGAGCAGGCGCGGCTCAACGCTGACCCGATGATCCAGCCGATGCTGCGCGTGCAGGAGACGCGGCGCATCGGCTTCAATGATGGGTTGATTGTGCCCGGCGACCAGTTACCGATCGGTACACCACCTTCCCTGGTGCGATCCCTTGCCATGGAGCGCGCGCCGCTGCGCGGCAATGTGCGGGTGATTGTCGTGCTGGTTGACTTCACCGACCAGCATATGACGCAGACCCGGCAGCATTTCAGCGACCTGTTCTTTTCCACCGGCGTACTGCCCAACGGCAGCGTGCGCGACTACTACACCGAGGTGACGGGAGGGTTAGTGAATTTGACCGGGGAGGTGGTTGGCCCGTTCCGCATGCCGCACCCGATGAGCTACTATGCCAATGGGGCCTCCGGCACGGGCGGCGCGGCACCGAATGCGCGGAACATGGCGCAGGATGCGGCGATGGCAGCCAATCCATCCGTGAACTTTGCGCCCTACGACAATGACGGCAACGGCTTCGTGGACGCGTTCGTGGTGATCCACGCCGGGCCGGGTGGCGAGGTGACCGGCAATACCGGGCATATCTGGTCCCACAAATGGGTGCTGCCGTCCGAGTTCAACGCCGATGGGACGAAGATCTTCGCCTATCTGACGGTGCCGGACGATTCCCGCATCGGCGTGTGCGCGCATGAGCTGGGACACCTGCTGTTCGGGTTCCCGGACCTGTATGACACCGACTACTCGTCCTCCGGCGTGGGGAACTGGTGCCTGATGGGGGGCGGCAGCTGGAACGGGGGCGGCGATGTGCCGGCCCATCCCTCCGCCTGGTGCAAGTGCAACCAGGGCTGGGCATCCACGATCAACCAGACCAGCAACGCGACGGTTTCCATTGCCGATGTGAAGGCGTCTCGGCAGGTGTACCGGTTGTGGAAGGATGGCGGGGCGAGTTCCGAATACTTCCTGGTGGAGAACCGCCAGCGCACCGGCTACGACCGGGACCTGCCGGGCGACGGGCTGCTGATCTGGCATATCGACGATACCGTTTCGTCCAATTCCGATGAGCGGCACCCGAAAGTGGCGCTGATGCAGGCGGACGGGCAGAACCACCTGGCGAGCGGGACGAACCGCGGCGATGCCGGCGATACGTTCCCGGGTAGCACCAACAACGCGACGTTTTCCGCGACGAGCACGCCGAATTCCAAGGCCTATGGCGGCGGGCTGACCTGCGTTTCCGTGACTGCGATCGGCGCGTCGGCGGCGACGATGTCGGCGCGGCTGGCGGTGAAATGCGTCACCAAGTCGAAGAAGGAAGTGGCGAAGGACAAGGCGGAGGTGGTGGAGAAATCCGTGCGCGTGGAAAAGCGCTTCGTCTTCGAGAAATCGACGCTGAGCGACAAGCGGCCGGAGAAGCCGATGATCGACAAGACCGCGGCGTTCGACAAACCGCCGGGCGGGGAGAAGTTCACCGAGGGCGGCGGCTTCATCTTCAACCAGCCGGCGCGCGGGCCTACTGATGCGGACTACGCGGCCCTGGCGGCGCGCATTGCCCACCTGGAAGCGGCGCTGGCGGCGGTAGCACCGTTCATTACCGGCGAATTGCGCCCGGATATCGATGCGGGGGCGCTGAGCGAGGAGCCGGAGGATGAGCTGAACGCGCGGATGGCCGGGGGCGACGCGGGCGCGAAGCGGCAACTGGACACGAAGCCGCGCGACCGGTGATCCGGCGGGAGTAAGCCACGTGACGGGCCGTGTGTTCCTGCTGGCAGATGCCGCCGATGCGGCGGTGGGCCGGCTGGACACGGCCCTGCGCGCGGTGTTGCCGGGCGAGGCGGTGTGGTTCCTGGACAGCGCGGCGCTGGCCGGCGCGGCGTGGCGTTGGGCATTGTCCCCCGACGGCCAGGTGGATGCTGTGGTGCGCATCCGGGGCGTGGATGTGCGGCCCGTGGCGGGAGACATTGTGGTGAACCGGTGCCTGGGCCTGGCGCCGCCGGCGTTTGCAGGGGCGGCGGTGAAAGACCGGGACTACGCGGCGCTGGAAGCCGGGGCGATGCTGCAGGCATGGCTGGACGGGCTGGAGGCGCGGGTGCTGAACCATCCGCCGGAGGGCCTGTCGCTGCTGGCGGGGCAGGGTCCGCTGCCCTGGATTGCGCGGGCGCGGCGGGCCGGGTTGCGCGCGCGCGGCGCGGTGGCGGCATGCCCGGGGCGGCTGGCGGGGGCGCGGCCGGGCTGGCAGGCGATGGCAATCGCCGTCGACAGCTGGACGAGCGCGGCGCCGGGCGAGGGGGGGATGTTCCTGCCCGGCAGCCTGCCGCAGTTGGTGCTGGAGCCTGTGGGGCCTCCGTTTCGCCGGCTGCTGGTGTGCGCGGGGGCTGTGCTGGATGTGTCGGGCGCGGCAGTCGCGGCAGGGCTGGCGGATGCCTGCCGGCGATTGGCCGCGGATACGATGTTGGCGCTGGATTTCGCCACGTCGGCGGATGGCGCCCAGTGCCTCGTGGGGGCGGACCCGATGGCGGATTGGAGCGCGGCGGAAGCGGCGCTGCTGGCAGCGGTTTTGGCCGGGCTGCTGGCTCCATGATCCTGTTGGCCCCATGATCCTGCTGGCAGGCATTCCCAGCGAGCCGCCGCTGGCGATGGCGATTGCCGCCGCCGAACGGGCCGGGATTGCGCATGCGGTGTTGAACCAGCGCGACAGCGCGATGGCCGGCCTGTGCGTGGCGATGGATGGCGTGGAACCGCGCGGGACGTTGCAGACCAGGGACGGCGTGGTGGCGCTGGAGGCGGTGCGCGGCGTGTTCCTGCGCCTGATGGATGCTGCCCTGTTGCCGGAGGCGCGGCGCGACCCCGCCAGTGCCGTGCGGGCGCGGGTATTCCATGCCGTGTTGCAGGACTGGCTGGAAACCACGCCGGCCGTAGTGCTGAACCGGCTGGGACCTTCCTCAGGCAACGCCAGCAAGCCGGCACAGGCGCGGGCACTGGCGCGGCGGGGCTGGCGTGTGCCGGCGTCGCTGGTGTCATCCGACCCTGAGTCGGTGCTGGCGTTTCGGGCGGCGCATGGGCGGGTGATCTATAAGTCGGCCAGTGGGGTGCGATCGATCGTGACCGAGTTTACGGACACGGACATGCGGCGGCTGTGGCGGTTGCGGGCCCTGCCGGTGCAGTTCCAGGAGCTGGTACCGGGCACGGACCTGCGGGTGCATGTGGTGGGGCAGCGGCTGTTCGTGACCGAGGCGGTGACCGAGGCGCTGGATTATCGCTATGGCGGGCGCAGCGGGCAGCCGGCGCGGCTGCGGGCCGCGACTTTGCCGGATGAAGTGGCGGCGCGCTGCGTAGCCACCGCAAAGGCGCTGGCGTTGCCACTGTGCGGGATCGACCTGCGGCGCCGGCCGGATGGAGAGTTCGTGGCGTTCGAGGTGAATCCGGCACCGGCCTATAGCTGGTACCAGGAGAGCACCGGCCAGCCGATTGCCGAGGCAATCGTGGATTACCTGGCGCGCGGCGAAGGTTGATCCACGCGGGGCTTCCGGGCGTGGTATGAAAGGGGGGCGGTACGGAACATGGATGCGTCTGGACACCCGATTCAGGAGTATGTGATGGCAATGGTGCAGGCAGCCCCCAATCGCGCGGATGCGGAATGCCTGGTACTGGCGGGGCCGCGACCGGTGCCGGAGACGGGCCAGGTGGAGTTCGAGGTGGAGTTGCGCGCGGCCAACGATATTCCGGGTACGCGCAACATGCTGGGTTCCCAGGTGGGCCAGCGGATTACCGTGCGCGGGCGGCCGGAGTTCCTGCCGGCGATCCAGCCCGGTCAGGTGGTGCGGCTGTTCCTGGAGATGACGGGGCCCGGCATGCCGGTGCAGGCACGCCCGACCGCCGGGCCGTAGGGCGGGCGCGGCCCGGGCCTTCAGGCAAACGCGGCGCGGATGCGTCCCCAGTCCTCCACCGCCTGTTCCTGGCCGGGGAGGATGGAGAAGACGATCTGGCTGAAGCCGGCTTCCTGGACGGCGGCGACACGTTCGATCAGTTCGGATTCGGTCGCAGTCCAGGTGACGCGCCGGATCATCTCCCCGGTGAGGAATTGGCGTTCGTCTTCCCGCACGAACATCAGGTGGCCGGTGTGGTTGCCCAGGTAGTGGGCGCCTTGCGGGCCGTAGCCGCGCACCATGTCCACATAGCCGGCGACCTGGGGGGCGAATTCGTCCGGTAGGGTGATGGGCGGGTAGCCGCCAAGGGCCGAATCCGCGGCGCGGTGCAGTAGGGTCATCGTGCGGGGGCCGGCCTGGGCGATGGCGCGGGGGCTGTCCGCGGGTTCGCCGGGGCGGAGCACGCAGCCGCCGGCCCAGGCGATGGCGTTCAGCGTATCCGGTGATCGGCCGGCCTGCTGCCAGGTGGCGCGCATGGACGCGAGGGCAGCGGCACTGGCGGCGGGGTTCTGGGCGCCGTCGATCCAGCCGGCGCCGATCTGCGCCGTCAGCGCGCGGGCCTTGGGGCCGGTGGCGGCGATGGCGACGGGCAGGTCGCCGCTGGTGTCGATAAGGCCGAGGTCCGGGCTGAGCAGGCGGATGAGGCGGCGCTTTCCTTCCACCTCCGTCTCCACCGTTTCGCCGCGCCACAGGGCCTGGACCACGCGGATGTATTCCGCCATGTCCGCCAGCTTCACGGCGCCCAGGCCCATGGCGCGGCGGCCGGTGAAGCCGGTGCCGACGCCGAAATGGATGCGGCCGGGGGCGAGCTTGTTGAGCGAGGCGAAGGCATTGGCGGCGACGGCGGCGATGCGGTTGGAGGGGATGAGCACGCCGGTGCCGAGATGGATGCGCGTTGTTTGCATCGCGCAGGCGGCCATGGCGACGAACGGGTCCGCGCTGAGCATCTGCGTGTCGTAAAACCAGGCGTGGTGGAAGCCGAGTTCCTCCGCCCGCCGGACCAGGCGCCAGGAATCGGCGGCGGTGGGGATGGCGATGCCGAACTTCATGGGGCGTGCTCCGGGCAGTGGCAATCGAGGCTTAACGGTCTGTCCAGCATCCTGCGGGATGCACGGAAAGTCGATATTCCGATTAACGCAATCTTTTCCCCCCTGCCGCATGGTGCGGCCCGTTCGCATGGGTACCGCGCTGGGTCGGACCTGTGGCCGGTTGGATTGTGGACCAGTCAGGTCGACGGCCGGATGTGCCGTCGGCCGGATGGGACGGCAAAAGGGTGGGCAGCGTGGACCTTTCAAAGCGAACGATCCTGACACTGGATGATGACGCGACTATGCGGAGCGTGATCCGTGCCGCATTGGAACGGCATGGCTGTCGCTCCATCCTGACCGCGGGCAGCGGGCCGCGGGCGCTGGAGTTGCTGACACAGCACCATGTGGACCTGGTGATCTGCGACATGCAGATGGAAGAGATGGACGGTTTGGCGTTCCTGGCGGCCGCCCGGGCGAACAAGCGCTATGGCGATTTCAGGACCATCATGCTGACGGCGGGGAAGCCGGAGACCAGCCAGCAGGCAGTAAGCGATCTGGCGATCGATGCCTGGCTGTTCAAGCCGATCTCGGCGGCACGGCTGATCGAGGCGCTGGGGGCGGTGCTGGGCGGGCGGATCGACGTGGTGATGCCGGAGGCGGATACCGACCGGGTGCTGGCGGCGATCGCCGAGCGTTATCGTATCAAACTGCGGGCCGATGTGCCTTTGCTGCAGGAACTGGTGGGGCGGATGCCGGAGAGCGAGGCGGGCGGCGCCTACCGCGCGCACTGGAAATCCCTGCGCAAGCTGCTGCACGACATGAAAGGGCAGGCCGGCACGTTCGGGCTGGACCTGGTGACGACGCTGGCGGGCATGGGCGACGAGTTGATGCGCCGGGCGGAAAGCGCGGCGGAGTATGGGGTAACGCCGCTTCCGGAGTTGAAGAAGGCGATGAAAGTGATCGCGTCCTCCATCGCCATTGTGGTGCAGAACGATGTGCACGGCGATGGCGGCATGGCGGGGGAACGATTGCGGGCCAAGATCGAGGGGTTCCTCGGGCCATTGCGGGAGAAGCTGCATGTGGAACTGGTGGCCCGGCCCGCCGAATACCGGCGGGGGTGGAACTGACATGGCCGCGCTGCTGGCGCGCCTGCGGGTGGTGTTCGGACCCAATGCGCTTCTGCTGGCGCCGGTTCAACTGGTGCTGGGCCTGGGCCTGGCACTGCTGGTGCATGGCTGGCTGCACCAGGAGGAACAGCAGCACGACAGGGCCGCGCTGGAATACCGCGCGGCGCTGGCTACCGATGCTGTGGCCGCCGCGATGCGCGAGGCCGGTGCGACACTGAATGCCCTGGCCGCGTTCGTGACCATGCAGGACACCGTGACGCCCGCTTCGTTCGACAATTTCGCGGGGCTGCTGCTGCGCCAGGTGCACGGCATCCAGGCGCTGGCCTGGGTGGAGGAGATTCGGGCGGCCGACCTGGCGGCGGCCGAACAACGCATCGCCACCGCCGGCTACCCCGGCTTTCACGTGAGGGAGCGCGGAGCGGACGGCAAGGATATGCCGGTGGCGCCGCGCGAGCGGTACGCGCCGGTGATGATGATCCACCCAATGGCCGGCAACGCGGCGGCACATGGGTTCGACCTGGCATCGCGCGAGGACCGCCGGACAACACTGGACCTGGCGCGCGAAGCCGGGCGCAGCGTGATGACGCCACGCCTGACCCTGGTGCAGGAACAGCAGCGCCAGTACGCCACTATCATCTTCCAACCCGTCTACCAGAAGTCCGGCCAGTTTCGCGGTTTCGCGGATGGCGTGTTCCGGATCGGGGAATTGATGCAGCGCCAGGTTGGCGCCGGCGCCGGGCAGGATGTGGGGATCGCGGTGTTCGACCGGACGGATCCCGGCGATCCGCAATTGCTGTACCCGGCCGACCTGGCGCGGTCGGCCCGGGAATTGCTGGACGCGGGCGCAGTGGCCAGGGATGTCCGGCTGAACGAGCGCACCTGGACCGTGGTCGCCTGGCGCGTGCCGGACCAGATAGGCAGCAATTCGGGTTGGCGCAGCACGCTCGTGCTGCTGTTCGGTGTGTTTGTGACAATAACGCTGGTGGCGTTCTACCTGGTATCCGCGCGCAGCCGGGCGAGCGTGGCAATCCAGGTGGCATTGCGCACCAGCGACCTGAACCGGACGCTGGGGCAGCTGCATGACAGCCAGAGCCGCTTTCAGGATTTCCTGAGCATCGCCAGCGACTGGTATTGGGAAACGGCGATCGACTACCGGTTCACCTACAAATCCCACGGTTCCGGCGAACACGGCGACGGCATTCGCCAGCTGATCGCGCTGGACCGGATGATGCCCGATGACCCCGAACTGGAAGTGATGCAGCGGCGCACGATGCTGGACCGGCATGAGCCCTTCCGTGGCCTGCGCTGCATCCTGACGACGGAGGAGGGCCAGATGGCACTGACGCTGGACGGGCTGCCGGTGTTCGACAATGACGGCGCCTTCGCCGGCTTTCGCGGCAGTGCGCGTGATACCACCAGCGCGGCGAAGGCGGAGGCGGCGGAACGCTCCGCCCTGGTGGCGGCGCAAACGGCGAATCGCAGCAAGTCCGCCTTCCTGGCGAACATGAGCCATGAAATTCGCACACCGATGAACGGATTGATCGGCATGGCGCAGATTTTGCGCCATTCGGGGCTGAGCGAGGAGCAGAAGCAGCATGTGAACGTCATGCTGCGATCCGCGCAGCATCTGCTGACGGTGATTAACGATATCCTCGACTACTCCAAGCTCGAGGAAGGCTCCATCATGATGGAGCAGATCCCGTGCGACCTGATCGACCTGGTGAACGACGTGGCGTCCCTGGTGCGCCAGAGCGCGGAAGAGAAGGGCGTGGCGCTACTGTGCGACCTGCCGGACCCGGTACCGGCACGGGTGTTGAGCGACCCGGTGCGCATACGGCAGATATTGCTGAACCTGGTGACCAACGCGGTGAAATTCACCTCCGCCGGCAGCGTACGAATCGCGATGCAGATAGAAGAACTGACGGATGGGGACACGGGCGGGCGCCTGGCCATGCGGCTGGCGGTGACGGATACCGGCATCGGCATGGATGCATCCACCATCGCCCGGCTGTTTACGCGCTTCATGCAGGCGGACGCGTCGTCCACGCGGCGGTTCGGGGGGACCGGGCTGGGGCTTTCCATCGCGCAACGCCTGGCCGGGCTGCTGGGGGGCGAGATCACCGTGGAGAGCCGGCTGGGCGCGGGCAGCGTGTTCACACTGCACCTGGCCCTGGGCATCGCCGGGGAAGCGCCGCCATCGGCGTTCCGGGAAACTCCCGTGGAGACGGAGGATGAGCCGGGCATCGCGCCGCGTACCCTGCGTATCCTTGTGGCGGAGGATGACGAGATCAACCAGTTGGTGCTGAGCGGATTTCTGGAGCCGTATGGCCACGCCGTGACCATAGTGCGCGACGGCGCCGCGGTGGTGGAGGCGTTGCGGCAGGGCACCTACGACGTGGTGCTGATGGACGTGATGATGCCGGGCACGGACGGCCTGCAGGCAACGCGGATGATCCGCGCGCTGGAGGGGCCGAAACGGGACATTCCCATCATCGCGTTGACGGCGAACGCGATGGCCGGGGACCGCGAGACGTATCTGGACGCCGGGATGACGGACTATGTCAGCAAGCCGATCGCGCGCGCGGAACTGTATCGGGTGATCGAGGCACAGCTGAAGTGCCGAGCCTTCGCGCGCGTGTTTCGCCAGCGCCCGATGGTTGAGGAGGCGGCCGTGCCGGCACAGGCCGGTGGCACGGCCACCGAACTGCACGCGTTCATTGATGCGCTGGAGCTGGAGTAGCCGTGGCGGATGGGTCGGCTGGCTGTCGCTCCGCCGTGATATCCCGGACATGGCTGACGAAGTAGAGCGGCACCCCTTCGATACTGCGCACGAGGCCGATGGCGGCGCGCACCCAGATGGTGGCGCCATCGGCGCGGCGGAACCGGGTGGTGATGGCCTGGCCGGTCTGGTCGCTGGAGATCAGGCCCCGTTCCCAGGCGGCGCGGCGGGCCTGTTCGTTGGGATGCACGATATCGGAGATAGTTAATTTTTCAAACGCAGGCTCCGGATATCCGAGCAGGGCGGCGAACGCGGCATTGACGCGAAAAAACCGGCCATCTGGCGCACTGATGCACATGCCATGCTCTGCGGCGTTGAAGGCGACGTTGAACCGGGCGACGCTCTCGCCCAGGGTGACATCCCGGCTATGGGCCTGGCGCCGGCGGCGGTGGACATGCAGGACGCCGGCACCGATGACGAGCACCGACAGGCAGAGCGCGACGACGATATGCATCCAGAGGGTGCGCCAGAAGGGTTCCAGCTCGGTGCCGGCATCCATGCTAACGGCGACGAGCAGGGGAAATGCCTCCAGTTTGCGGAACGCGATGAAATCGTCTTGACCGGGGTTGGGCGCGGTGACGCTGCCACGGAACGCGCCCTGGCGGGCATTGCGCGCGCGGACCATCAGCCCGGCTTCCTCGATGGCGGTGCCGATGGCCGTGGTAGCCGGCGCGGCGGCACGGATGACGCCATCCTGCCCCACGACGTGGATCTGGACGCCGGGGAGGCCGAGCGAGGTGTGGAAGCGGAAGAAGTATTTCGGATCGAGCGAGATGACGACGACGCCGGCGTAGTCGCCGTCCGCGGTTTCCATGCGGCGGGTGAACTGAACGGAAATCTGGCCGGAGACACGGCCGATGACGGGCTTGGAGATGAACAGCTTGTCGTCCCGCGCGGTACGCTGGACGCGAACATGTTCGCGGTCCGACAGGTCGATACGGGTGGTGACGGGGCCGAGGCTGGTGCGCACGACAACGCCGTCCTTGTCCGCGATGGTGACCTGGAAGGTGAGGTCGCGTAGAAGGTAGGCGCCCTTGGCCTCGCTGGTGAGATCGAAATAGGTGGGATTGGTGAGGTGCATGGCGCGGACGAACAGCAGTTGCTGGTCGATCGCCTCCACGGCACGCAGAAGATTCTCCTCCAGCGCGCGGGCCAGGTTAGCGGCATCCGACAAGGCGGCGCCTTCCGCTTGCCGGTAGTCGCGGGAGAGTTCGACGGCCGTGGTGCCCCAGATGGCGCCTACGGCAAGGGCGACGGCGATGAGAGTGCCCAGCCATTGCCGGCGCCGGCCGGAGGGCGGGGTGTCTGGCCCGGGCGAGGTGGTTGGCATGGACATTGAGCCCCCCTGTGGCTGTGGCGGGACAGGCTGTAGCGGGGGTACGGCAATTTTGGCTTAACAAAGGGGCCGCGGCCGGCCTGGTGCGATGGTTCCACATCGAGAACGCCCGGTTCCAGGAGGACCGCTCCGCGGCGGCGGAACAAGTGGAAAAGCGGGCTAAATCAATGAAATATTGGCGGAGAGAGAGTCCTCCGAATAACACAATAAATCAGAGGATTATATTGGAAGCGACGAGTTATCCCCTCCTCTATCCCCTCAATGATCTCTGGCTAGCGACGAATTTTGGCGAACAAATGCGGCTACCTTTTAAGCCGTGGGTTCGAAGTCGCCGCGAACCATCACAATTATTTCTGGGCCGGGGCCGAGCGTCATCGGGTTGGCTTCCACCTGTTTCGGGCTGGTTTGCCGTAGGGGAGTTGCGCTTGGACCGCATCCGTCAGACGTGACACCGATCACCGTCATAAGGCGTAGGACTGGCACCTACTCTGCATCGCGTGGCATGGCCACCCGGAAACGGGAATCCTCGGCGGCGAGCATGCGCTTGAGCGAGGCGAAGTGCAGTTCCGAGTTCTCTCGCTGGCCCATGTATTGCCTGACCGCCAGTTCAGCCATCTCCTGCGGAATGCGGTGCAGTTCCGCGCCGGTGGACATCGCCTGCACCTGGCTCATGCAAGCACGCTCCAGGTAGTAGAGGTCGTCGAAGGCTTGGCGGACCGTCGGCCCAGTCACAATCACCCCGTGGCTCTGCAGGAACAGCACCGTCTTGTCGGCGAGCGCCCGGCCCATCCGTTCGCCCTCATCGTCGCTGTGGTCAGGGCGTTGAATTCGTCGTAGTTGGCAACCCGGCCGTAAAAACGCAGCGACTGCTGGCCGATCGGTTCCAGCCTCGCGCCCTTGATGATGCTGAGCGCGGTGGAAAAGGGCATGTGCGCATGCAACACGCAACGCGTGTCGGGCCGGATGCGGTGGATGCCAGCGTGGATGTGGAGGTTGGATCGCTCGATGCGCCCGGTCCCTTCCTGCGTCGTGCCCTGATGATCGACCAAGATCAGGTTGTCCGGCGTGACCTCAGCCCAGTGCAGGCCGTTCGGAATGGCAAAGAACCGGTCGCCCATCCCCGGCGGGGCGTAAGAGAAGTGCCCGCCGTTTACACCTTCGTTCATTCCCGTCCTCGCAGCCCAGCGGAATGCGGTGGCGATGTCGAGACGCGCGACGCGGAGATCGATGGACATGAGCTAGCATCGCTTTGGCTTGTGGGGGCATGGCATTGGGGGATCGGCTCGGCGTGCTGGATCGAGTTTGGCGGGGGTCATGGAAGGCGACAAGACCAAACTGGTTCTACATTCGCCAGCGGGTATCGCAGGATGCGGCACACCACCCTCCACCCCCTTCGACACCCCCGAGGGGTGGAGCTACGTCCGGCCCTCTCGAAAATTCCGCCAGAAATTTTTGGCGGCAAAATTTTTGACGACAAGACGGCTGAGGAATGACAGGAGCACATCGTCAAGAACAGCGTACGTCCAAATATACTGACGGTCCGAATCCCGATCGCTACAGGGGGTAAGCGCCTGAACGGCCTTGGTATGCGCCCCGACGGCCCGCATCGTGGAGGCGACGCCGGCGCCAGCCCGACGTGCGC
>Ga0315912_10002947_pt1 | contig 17427 bp, 13 predicted proteins | sample VfabasoilMG_FD_204469 | JGI IMG/M metagenome (GOLD analysis project Ga0315912, IMG submission 204469) | Garden soil microbial communities collected in Santa Monica, California, United States - V. faba soil | ecosystem: Environmental > Terrestrial > Soil > Garden | place: USA: California...
CGGGTTGGGGCAGTGCGGAGGAGCCGCGGGGGTAGAAAGGGTGGTCATGCCCCGCTATCGCTGCAAGCCTCGGACCGTCCGCAATCTTCCGAGCACAACTGATCAGTTGCGCGACGGGTCCATGCCGGGTGTCGAAGGCTCGGGCATGCGCGACGCTGGCACGGGTGCCGCCGCTGGGCGCAACAGCCAGCGCTCGGCCCAAGACTGCATGGACAACAGCGCCCACAGCGTGCGGCCACGGTCCTCGGTGCCGTCCAGGTGCGAGCGCACGAGCTGTTGCACGGCGCCCGCGTCGAGCACGCCCGCGGCTGCGATGCGTGCGGGCGAGAGCACGTCCAGCACGAGCCCGCGCAGGGGGCCGCGCGCCCACGACGAGAACGGCGGCGAGAAGCCCTGCTTGCGGCGGTGCAGGATCTCGGCCGGTAGCAGCTTGGCCGCGGCCTGCTTGAGCGCCCACTTGCCCGTGGTCCCGCGCAATCTCGCCTGCTCGGGCAGGCTCAGCGCGAACTCGACCAGTGCGGCGCGCAGGAACGGTGCGCGCGACTCCACGCCATGCGCCATGGTGCAGCGGTCCACCTTGGTGAGCAGGTCGGCGGGCAGATAGGTCTCGAAGTCCAGCAACTGGTACGCGGTGAGTCCCGGCTCGCGCCCCGCGCGCACGAGCCGCATGTCGGTGAGCACGCGCTCCAGCCGGCGCGAGTGGGCGAGCGCGGCCTCGGCCGGGGCATCGGCGCGCAGCGCCGGCGACAGGAACGCGAGCGCTTCCTCGGCGCGAGCCGTGCCGAACCACGCCAGGTGACGTTCGAACGGCGCCAGTCCGCGCACGGACAGGAAGCGTTCGATCATGTGCGGCACCGACACGTGCGTGTGCCGCGGGCGCACACGGCGCGCCCAGCTCAGGAGCAGCGAGGCCAGTGGCTCCGGCAACCGGGCGGCGATCGCGGCGTGGCGATGGCCCAGGTAGGTGGGGTAGCCGGCGAAGAGCTCGTCGCCGCCTTCGCCGGTGAGGACGACGGGCACCACGGTCGAGGCGACGCGCGCGAGCAGCCACGTCGGCAGCACGCTCGGGTCGCCGAGCGGTTGGTCCATGCGCGACGCCCACGTGGAGAAGGCTTCCTCGCCCTCGCGCTCGGACATCACCACCTCGTGGTGCTCGGAGCCGATGGCGCGCGCCACGCGCGCCGCGAGCACGGATTCGTCGTAGCCGCGGTGGTCGAGCCGCATGCTGAACGTGGGGAACGGCCGGCCCCAGGCACGCGCGGCGAGCACGGCCACCAGCCCGGAGTCCACGCCGCCCGAGAGGAACACGCCGAACGGCACCTCGGCGGGCACGCGAGAGATCACGGACTGTTCGAGTGCCTCGCCCGTCTCGCGCACGAGCGTGTGCTCGTCGGCACGGGCCTCGAGCGGATCGCGGCGCAGCAGCGCATCCCACGGTCGCCAGTAGCGGCGCGAGCGTTCGACGCCATCGCGCAGCACCAGCGTGTGCGCGGGCGGCAGCTGCCGGATGCCGGCGTAAGCCGAGTCCTCGCCGGCGAAAGCGCCGTGTACCAGGTAGCGCACGAGTGCGGCGGGCGCGGGATCGCGCGAGATCCATGGCAGGGCCAGCAGTGCCGCGGGCTCCGAGGCGAACGCGAAGCGACGGCCGTGCGAGGCGACGTACAGCGGCTTCTCGCCGGCGCGGTCGCGCGCGAGCGTGAGCGTGCGCGTCGTGCGGTCCCAGAGTGCGATCGCGAACATGCCGTCCAAGGCTTCGGGGAAGTCGTGGCCGCGTTCCTCGTAGAGGTGTGGCAGCAGCGTGGTGTCGGGTCCCGCCGGGACGTGATGGCCCCGCTCGCGCAGCTCTTGTTCGAGCGCGCGGTGGTTGTAGATCTCGCCATTCGCCACGCCGACGACGTCGGCGGTCTCGCTCTCGAGCACGCGTGCCGGTTCGCGCGGCGCGACGATCGCGAGCCGGGCGATCCCCAGCGCGCACTCCCCGCCGTCCCAGACGGCCTCGCCCGAGGGGCCGCGATGGCGCAGGCGGGCCACCATGTCGCGCACGAGGTCCAGCCGCTCGGGCGCGGTCAGGTCAGGAGCGATGAGACCGGCGATTCCGCACATGCGCGTCGGGTTCCTGGGTCAACGGGCCTGGCGTTGCCAGGCCACGAAGCGTCGATCGCGGAAGATCTCGCGAAAGCCGGCAGGTGCCGTGCCTTCACGACGCCTCTCGCGGATGATGAAATCCGCGGGAGGGGCCGAAGCGGGATCGTCCACGAGGGTCCATTGCCCGCGTTGCCGCAGTGTGTCGCGGTAGCGCACGGCGTAGTTGCTCGTGAGCGGATGCCCGAGGGCCGAGACCACCAGGGAAGGCCGGCCGAGCAGGAAATCCGTGCCGGGACTATAGCAGTCCTCGTACCGCAGCGCGCCGGGTCCCGCTTCCCATATGGCCCGCGCCAGCCGCTCGCCCGACGTGGTGTGGGCGTATTCGCGCAGCTTGATCGAGCCGCCCAAGAGCACGAGCGGCGTGAACGCCAGGGCCACCGCCAGCACCCAGGCGGGCCGCCGCGCCCGCGACCAGCTCTCGGCCGCCCACCAGGCCAGCGCCGGGAACGCGGGCAGGAGGTAGGTGACGAGCTTCGAGCGCGAGAACGTGAAGAACACCGCCGCGAACAGCACGAAACCCGCCGCGATCCTGCTCGTGCGCGAGGCCGGGGCGCGCCATGGGGTGAGCAGCGACCACGGGAGCGCACCCCCCACGAGGACGGCGGGGACGAACCACCACGGCTGGTTGCGGTCGAACGAGCGCTGGGTGAGCCGTTCGAGCGACTCCTCGAGGAACGCGTAGCGGAGGTACTCCGGATGGCGCTGGAGGGCCGCCGCGAACCAGGCCCCCGGGATGCCCAGCGCCAGCAGCCAGCCCGGCGCCCAGGCCAGCCAGCGCAGCGGGGCCCACTCGCGCACGAGCAGCGCGGCGGCGAGGCTGCCGCCCAGCGCCCACGCCAGCATGACCGGGCCCTTGAGCAGGATCCCCAGCCCGACGGCGGTGAACATGAGTGCGCGTCGCGCGCGGCCGGGTCCGTGCGCGCACTCGATCGCGATGCCGGTCCACACAGCGGTCACGCACGCCGTGAGCGGCATGTCGAAGATGACGTAGGCCGCGATCACCGCCGCCAGAGGCGCACTTGCGAACAGCGCCATCGCGCGCCACTCATGCGCAGCATCCGTCAGCTTCTTCGCTGCATGCGAGAGCAGGAGCAGCACCAGCAGCGAGGCTGCGATCGCGGGAAGGCGTGGTACCCACGGCGCGCGACCGAAGACGCGGATCGCGAGTGCACCGGCGGCGAAGAGCGCCGGCGGCTTGTCGAGGTAGGGCACTCCCGCCAGGTGCGGCACCACGACGTCGCCATCGGTCGCCATCTCGGCGGCGACCTCGGCATTGCGTCCCTCGTCGGGATCCACGAGCGGGAACCACGCCGCGATCGAGAGCGAGAGCACGAGCGAGCACGCGATCACGATCGTGACGGCGTGACTCGGCCCGCGAGGCAGGTGGGGAGAGGAAGAGGTCATGAGCTCCGAACGAAACGGGCGCGACGGCTCACGCCGGCGCGCCCGCTGGGTTCGAATCGGCCTAGAGGACCTTGCGCGGACGGCCCGGGCCCCGCTGGGAGGCGAACAGGGCGTTCAGGTAATTGGTCACTTCCTCGCGCACGATGCCGGGCAGCACGGCACGCACCTTGGCCTGCACCCCGGCTCGCAGCTGCGTCGCGATCGAGGCATCGCCGCCGCTCTGCTTGAGCAGGCTCGGACGGCGACCGCGCCGGCCGACGATGCCGGCCTTCTTCCGCCAGGAGTAGTAGGTGACCGGCGTGACGCCGAACTTCCGCTTCACCTCGATCGCCGTGAGGTTCTCACGGGTCGCCGAGGCCAGTATCTCGGCTCGCTTCCTTGCTGTGTAGGTCTTGCGGAGTCGCTTCGCCATCATTCCTCCTCGGGGGATTTCGCGTCACCATGCACGGGGGAGAGGTCCTACGAGAACGGGTAACGATATCCGCAGCAGATGTCAATGAGATAGCGCGTCATCGCGGTCCGTCACGCCACGAATATGAAGTCTGACAATTCGACCATACCGGTTTCGGTCAGGAACGACCGCCATCGTTCACGGGCGGGGGCGGCCATGAGCGCGATGACCAATGGGGGCCGAAGCAACGCCATCGCAGCGGGTGAGGGGCGCCGGATCGCGTGGGACCGAACGATCCGCGTCCCCAACGAAACACGCCAGTTCGAAAGGCTGTTCCCCACGCCGATGAGCGTGGCGGGTTGCCGACCGTTCAGGAAACCCGCATCCAGCGCACCGAGCTTGAGCTCCCGGAACCGTTCCTGCGCATAACGCACATCGGTCCGCGTGGAACTCCGGGGATGCTGCCGCCAGCCGTAGAGGGCTTCGGGGACCTTCCCGAACCGGGCCCCGGAGCGGAACATACGGACCCAGAGGTCGAGATCCTCGGCCCAGCCGCGCTCCTGCCAGCCGCCCTCGGCGGCCAGGCGCGAACGCCGGATCAGGGCGGTGCCATGGGCCAGCGGACTGTCGATGAGCAGCTCGCGCCGCATCGCCTCGTGGTCGAGCAGCGAGTTATGCCATGCAACCCAGCGTCGCATGCCGGTTCCCGAAGCGTGTGCCGGGAAGAGCCGCAGGCGCGTGCCGATGACGTCGAGGTCGGGATGCGCCGCGGCGAAGGAAAGCTGGCGCTCGAAGCGCACCCGGTGGCTCACGTCGTCGGCGTCCTGCCGCGCGATCCACGGTGCGCGCGCCAGCGACAGCGCCAGGTTGAGTGCCGCGGGAAGCCCGCGCCGTTCGGTGTGGCGGACGACGATCCGGGCATCGCGGCGGGCGGCGCGCTCGAGGATCTCGCCCGATCGGTCGAGCGAGCCGTCATTCACGGCGATCACCTCGTGATCCGCCACCGTCTGCCGGGCGAGTGAGGCGAGTGACGTGGCGAGCCAGGGCTCGGCGTCGCGCACGGGAAGCAGGACGGACAGGCGCACCATGCGCAGAACGTATCAGTGTCCGGCGGCCGCCGCGCGGCCTCGGGGCCACGTCCAGGGCCGCGCCCTGCCTGCGTGCGGCCCTCGTCGCGTGGCCGTGCGCGAACCTGCCGGCTCCATTAGGGTTCGGTCCATGGCAGGTCGCAGGTTGCTCATCCTGGGTGGCGGCTTCGGAGGTCTCGACGTCGCACGGGCGGTCAGCCGTTCGCGCGAGGCGCGCGGCTATTGGGACGCGCTGCTCGTGGACAAGGAGAACTTCTTCCAGTTCAACCCGCTCCTGCCCGCGGTGGCCGTGGGCGCGGTCGAGACCCGGCACATCGTCTACCCGCTCCGGGAGATGGCACGGCACCGGCACGTCCGGTTCCACAAGAACAAGGTCATCCGCATCGACCTCGATCGCCGCGTCGTCGAGCTGCACAACCGGCTGGTGGAGCCCTGGGACACGCTGGTGATCGCCGTGGGCAGTGTCACCAACTGGTTCGGGGTGCCGGGTGCGGACCACCACGCGCGGCCGTTCAAGACGCTGGTGGACGCGACCACGCTGCGCGCGCGCGTGGTGGAGTTGTTCGAGATGGCCGAGCAGGCGCACTCCGACGAGCAGCGCCGCCGGCTGCTGTCATTCGTGCTGGTGGGCGGCGGGGTCACCGGCGTGGAGGTGGCCGCCGAGCTCATCGAGATGGCGCGCGAGACGCTGATCCCGCGCTACCCGACGCTGTCGCCCTCGCACGTCAATGTCACCGTGGTGGAAGGCGGCGACCGGCTGGTGCCCACGGCGCGCCCCGCGCATTCCCGCTACGTCGAGCGCTTCCTGAGCCAGCGCGGCGTGCGGCTCGTCCTGGGTGCCGCGGCACGAGAGGTGGAGCCGCACGCGGTCGTGCTCGCCGACGGCCGGCGGATCGAGGCGTTCACCATCGTGTGGACCGCCGGGGTGACCCCGCCGGCGATCGTGCGCGAGCTGCCCGTGCAGCACCATCGCGACGGCCGCGTGCTCGTGGACGCCTGGCTGCGCGCGCTGCGCCCGGACGGCCAGCCGCTCGAGGATGTCTACGTGATCGGCGACTGCGCCGCCGCCGTGAAGCCCGACGGCTCGATGCAGCCCCAACTGTCCCAGACGGCGATCGCCATGGGCACGCACGTGGGCCGCTCGCTGGTGCGGCGCGCCCGCCAGCTGCCCGAGCAGCGCTTCGGCTTCAAGGACGCCGGGTACATCATCTCGCTCGGCAAGCACAGCTCGGTGCTGGACCTGTTCGGCATCCCCATGTCGGGCAAGCTGGCGTGGTTGTTGTGGGCCGGCGCCTACCTCGTCAAGATGGTGGGCCTGCGCAAGCAGATCGAGGTGGGGCTCGACCACCTCACGCACCTGTTCTTCGAGCACGACACCTCCCAGATCCTGAACCGCCGCGCGGTGCTGTCGGACGACGAGCTGGACCTGGCCCTCGTGGACGAGGGCTCGCCCCCGGCCGCCGGCGCGGCTTCCCGAGAGAGACCCCTGTCATGAAGCCCACCGAAGGCACACTGCGGCTCCAGACCGTCGAGGGCGACGGCCTGCGCTTCGAGGCCGAGTTCCCGTCCGGGCGCATCGTGCTGGACAGCGGCGCCGGCGCCGTGGCCCCGAACCCCGTGCACGCCCTGCTCGCCGCGGTCGCCGCGTGCGAGGCCATGGACGTCATCGGCCTGATGCGCAAGAAGCGCCAGGCCGTCACGGCCTACGAGGTGCGCATGTCGGGCGAGCGCGCGGCCGAGCCGCCGCGCCGGTACACCTCGATGACGCTCGTGCACCGGCTCACCGGTCACGGCCTGGAGGCTGCCGCCGTGGAGGACTCGCTGCGGCTCACCGTCGAGAAGTACTGCTCGGTCTACCACACGATTCGTCCGGATGTGCCCATCACCAACCGCTACGAGCTGATCGAGGCCTGAGGAGCGTCCAGCTCCCGGACCATGAAAGGAACTGCCATGCCGGACTTCCGGATCGAGAAGGACAGCCTCGGCGAGATGAAAGTGCCCGCCGGGGCGCTGTGGGGACCCCAGACCCAGCGCGCGGTGGAGAACTTCCCCATCTCGGGCGAGCCGCTGCCGCGCACGTTCGTGCACACGATGGGGCTCATCAAGACGGCGGCGGCACGGGTGAATCGCGACCTGGGCCTGCTCGAGCCGGCGCTGGCGGCCGCCATCGAGAAGGCCGCCATCGAGGTCTCGGAGGGCCGCTGGGACGCGGAGTTCCCTATCGAGGTGTTCCAGACCGGCAGCGGTACCTCCACCAACATGAACGCGAACGAGGTCATCGCGGCGCTCGCGTCGCGCGCTTCGGGGCTCAAGGTGCACCCGAACGACCACGTGAACTTCGGCCAGTCCAGCAACGACGTCATCCCGACGGCGCTGCACGTCGCGGCCGTGGTGCAGATCGAACGCGACCTGCTGCCGGCGCTGGCGCGGTTGTGGAAGGTGCTGGACGAGAAGTCGCGGGAGTTCCACAGCGTCATCAAGACCGGCCGCACGCACCTGATGGACGCCACGCCCATCCGGCTCGGGCAGGAGTTCTCGGGCTATGCCTCGCAGGTGCAGCACGGGATCGCGCGCGTGAAGGCGGTGCTGCCCGACCTGCGCGAGCTGGCCATCGGCGGCACGGCCGTCGGCACCGGGCTCAACACGCATCCCGAGTTCGGCCGGCGCATGGCCGCCGAGATCGGCAAGCTCGCCGGCACCTCGTTCAGCGAGGCGCACAATCACTTCGAGGCGCAGGGCGCACAGGACGCCGCATGCTGGGCGGGCGGAGCGCTCAACACGGTGGCCGCGAGCCTGATGAAGATCGCGAACGACGTGCGGCTCATGAACTCCGGGCCGCGCTGCGGGCTCGGCGAGGTCACACTGCCCGCGATCCAGCCGGGTTCGAGCATCATGCCCGGCAAGGTGAACCCGGTCATCTGCGAGGCCGTGATCATGGTGGGTGCCCAGGTGATGGGTAACTGCACCGCGCTCACCGTGGGGGCCCAGTGGGGCCAGCTCGACCTGAACGTCATGCAGCCGCTGATGGCGCGCAACCTGCTCGAGAGCGTGAAGCTGCTCGCAGGCGCCTCGCGCGTGTTCGCCGACAAGGCGCTGGCCGGGCTGGTGGCGAACGCGGACACCTGCCGCGACTACATCGAGATCTCGCCCAGCATGGCGACCGCACTCAATCCGCTGATCGGCTACGACAAGGCGGCCGAGATCGCGAAGCGCAGCTTCAAGGAGCGCCGGCCCGTGCGCGAGCTGGCCGCCGAGATGACGTCGCTGTCCAAGGCCGAGATCGACGCCGCGCTGGACCCGGCGCGGCAGACCGAGCCCGGGCTGGACCTGGGCAGCGGTGCGGGAGGCTGAGCGCGTGACCACCGTGGAGCTGGACGCCCCATCGCACGCGGAACTCACCGCGCGGCTGGCCGCGGCGCGCGAGCGCGTCGCGGGTGTGGCCCACTTCACGCCGGTGATGACGTCGCGGCAGCTGGACGAGATCGCCGGCGCTCACGTGTTCCTCAAGTGCGAGAACCTTCAGCGCGGGGGAGCGTTCAAGTTCCGAGGCGCCTGGAACCTGCTCACGTCGCTCGCTCCCGCGACGCGCGCACGGGGCGTGGTCTGCTATTCGTCGGGCAACCACGCGCAGGCGGTCGCCCTTGCGGCCCGATTGCACGGCGTGCCGGCGGTGGTGGTGATGCCCAGCGACGCGCCGGCCGCGAAGCTCGCGGCCACCCGTGGCTATGGCGCCGAGGTGCTGCACCACGACCAGCTGGGCGTGCCGCGCGAGGAGCTGGCCGAACGCGTGGCGCGCGAGCGCGGGCTCACGCTGGTGCCGCCGTTCGCGCACCCCGACATCGTCGCGGGCCAGGGGACGGCGACCTGCGAACTGCTGGGCGAGGCGGGGCCGCTGGACCTGGTGCTGGCTCCCGTCGGTGGCGCGGGGCTCTTGTCGGGCACCGGCCTCGCGGCCGCGGTGGACGGCCGTGGCACTCGCGTCATCGGTGTGGAGCCGGCCGGCGGCGACGACGGCGCGCGCTCGTTCGCCAGTGGCCGGCTGGAGCGCGTCGAACATCCCGACACGATCTGTGACGGCGCACGCACGCCGTGCCTGTCGCCGCTCACGCTGGCCTTGATCCGCCGCTACGCCAGCGACGTGGTCACGGTGGACGACGCGCGGGTGGTGCGCGCCATGCGCTTCCTCTGGGAGCGGATGAAGCTCGTGGTGGAGCCCACGGGCGCGCTGGCGGTCGCCGCGCTCCTCTCGGGCCGAGTCCGCCAGCCCGGCGCGCGCATCGGCGTCATCCTCTCCGGCGGCAACGTGGACCTGGCGCAGGCCCTGGGCTGGATCGCGACCGGTCGCTAACGGGCTACTGCACGCCCGCTTCGTGGAGGACGTCCTGCAGGTCCTCCTCGCCGTGCAGGCCCACCAGCACGCGCACCACCTTGCCGTCGCGACCCACGATCACCGTGGTCGGGATCGAGCCCGCGCGGTAGTCCGTGGCCACCGCGCCGGTGCGGTCCATGAGGATGGGCACGTCGATCTTCGTCTGGCTCAGGTACTCGCGCACCTTCGCCTCGGACTCGCGCAGGTTGACCGCGTACACCTGCACGCCCTTGCTGGCGTAGTCGCGCTGCGCTTTCGCCACGATCGGCATCCAGCGCCGGCAGGGCCCGCACCACGTCGCCCAGAAGTCGAGCACGACGACCTTGCCCTTGAGCTCGGAGAGCTTCACCGGCGTGCCCTTGGCCAGTGTCTCGAGCGTGAAGTCCGTGGCCGGCCGGCCCTCGAGCTCCGCGTGCTCGGGGGAGCGCCGCATGAACCGCCGCACTCGCTTCATGCCCGTGTCGGGGCGGAACCGGAAGTCGCTGGACGTGAACGCGGGGTCGGGCTTCGCCACCACCATGCGGGTCACCGTCACCGAGTTCACCTCGCCCAGTTGCGGGTGCTGCTGGTCCACGCGCACCGAGTCCATGAGCACCATGCGTGTCTTGGGGTCGATCCACAGCACGCGCGGGTGCATCGTCACCGGGGGATCGGAGTTCTCGGGCTGCGGCAGCGAGAGTGCATAGCGCTCGCAGGTCACGACGCCGGCCGCCGTGTGCACGGTGTCGCGCGTGAGCGGGCGCACGTCCTTCACGCCGTCCAGGATGCGAGAGTAGTCCGCACCCGGGTCGAACTGACGGGCGAACGACAGGCTGTCGCTGTCCTTCCGCATCTGCGCCAGCGACTGGACGACGTACTGGCCCAACTGGGCCACCGCGGTCCAGACGCTGTCGCCATCGGAGACGACGCGCGACGTCATCTCGTCGTTTCGCACCTCGCTCGAGAGCTTGCCCGGTCGGGAGACTTTGAACCTCACCCACGACGCACTGGTCTGCTGGCCCTGCGAGCTCCAGAAGCGCGATTCGGAATACCCCTCGAGGTGATAGCCGCGCAGCGTGCGATAGCGCTCGGCCACCGAGGCCACGGCCTTGCGGGCCTGTTGCACCGCGCCCTGGCCCGGCGTGGACTTGGAGCCCGGGGCCTGGGCCGCGGGGTCGGCAGCCGCGAGCAGGAACGGGAGGCTGGCGCAGATCAGGGCGACGGGCAGGTTCGGCAGGCGCATGGATCCCTCGGGACGATGTGTGGCGGGGCCCCTTGAGTCTACCCGAGTCGGGCGGTCGCCTGCTCGAACGCGATCGCCAGCCGCTCGAGCCCGGCGTCCGGGTCGCCGGAGATGTGGACGCGCAGGACGCGGCGGCCGCGCGCCGTGAGCACGTCGTAGTCGCCGGCGGCCTGCGCGGCCTGGAGCACCCGGAACCCGTGCGCCTCGCCCGGGATGGGCTCGTCGCCCTCCTCGGTCGAGATCTGAAGGAACACGCCCTGGGCACCCCCGCCCTTATGGAGCTGCCCCGTCGAGTGCAGGTAGCGGGGCCCGTAGCCCAGCGTGGTGGCGGCGCGTGTGGCGCGGTGGAACGCGGCCCGGACGCGTTCCAGCGCCGCGACGCGCGCGGGCGTGCGGTGCACCCAGGCCAGCAGGGCGAAGTAGTCCCCGGGGCCGATCAGCTCGATACATGCGGCCGCCCACTGCCGCTCGGTCGCGCCCGCGATGCTGACATGCGCCGGTGCGTAGAGCGCGAGAGGCGGGCTGCTCGAAGCGGGTGCAGCCACCGGCAACGCGCCCGTCTCGCGCACGCGCGAGAGTACGGCCTGCGTGGCCGCCTTCGCCTCGGACACGTTGGGCTCGTCGAACGGGTTCACGCCCATCACGGCACTCGCCACCGCGGTGATGAGTTCCCAGCGCAGGAACTCACCCCCCAGTAGGTGCGTCTCGGGCCACGACCACTGCAACACCGGGTGCCCGGTGGCCGCGAGCGCGTCGAGTGAGGACTGCACGCTCCGCGCGAACCCTCCGCGGCCCACCGCGACGAAGACGCGGTCGTCGCCGTAGTCCCCGGGGCTGCCCAAAGGCTCGCCGTCCACGGGCAGGATGCCGCGGCCGTGCTTGCCCGTGCTCTCGGCCACCAACTGCTCGATCCATGCCCCGAGCGCGCTCCACTCGGGCGGGAGCACGAGGGTCAGCTTGTCGCTGCCCATGCTCGCCAGCACGCCCAATGCGACGCCGGCTTCCAGTGCCACGCCACCATCTGCTTCGAACTCGGCGAGTTCTGCTTCGGCCTCGGCACAGAGCCGGGACGTGTCGAGGCCGAGCAGTGCCGCGGGGACCAGGCCGAAACACGACAGCACCGAATAGCGTCCGCCGATGTCGGCCGGATTCGTGAACACGCGCCGGTAGCCGCGATGGCCGGCGAGCTGCTCGAGCGCGGTGCCGGGGTCGGTGATGGCCGTGAACGCCTGCCCGGGAGTCGCACCCGGGGCGGCCTCGGCGCGCGCGTAGGCGGCGCGCTCGAACGACGTCACCTCGACCGTGCCGCCCGACTTGGACGACACCAACACCAGCGTCCGCGTCGGGTCGCCGGCCAGCGCCTCGCGCACGGCGGCGGGGGAGGTGTCGTCCAAGACGTGGAGGGCGAGTGCCCCGCTGCGGGCACCGTGCACACGCGCGAGCACTTCGGGGGCGAGACTCGACCCACCCATGCCGAGCAGGAGCACGCGCGTGAACCCCGCCGTGGTCACCTCGCGGGCGAATGCGGAGAACTCCTCGGCCCGGCCGCGCATCGTCTGCGCCGATCGCACCCAGCCCAGGCGCTGGCCGATGCTGGCGCGCGCCGCCTCGTCGCCTCCCCACAGCGTGACGTCGGCTGCCGCCAGCCGCTGGGCGAAGCGCGCCTCGCGGAACTCCGCCAGGCGCGCGGCGATGCCGGCGGCCGCGTTCGCCGCCCTCAGCTGCAGCCCGCTCAACGCGTGCTACCGCGCTGGGCCAGCCGCTCCTGGCGGCGAGTCTCGAGGGCGGCGAGCAGGTCGTCGAACGATTTCTCGAACGAGCGCACGCCCTCGGGTTCGAGTTCACCGATGAGTCGCTCGACCGGCACGCCGAGCGCGGTCAGCCGCTCGAACGTGCGATGGGCACCCGCCACATCGTGGCGGATGCGCGACTCGAGGCGACCGTGGTCGTTGTAGGCGACGAGTGTCGCGGGCGGCACGGTGTTGACCGTGTCGGGGCCGATCAGCTCCTCGACGTAGAGGACGTCTCGGTAGGCGGGGTTCTTGGTACTGGTGGACGCCCACAGCGGGCGCTGCACGTGCGCGCCGCGCGCACGCAGGGCCTGGAATCGCGTGCCGGCCACGGTCGCCTCGAACGCCGCATAGGCGAGCCGCGCATTCGCCACCGCCGCCATGCCGCGCAGCGACTCCAGCTCGGTGCGCTCCGTCGCCCCCGCGGGCAGCGTAGCGAGTCGCTGCTCGATGGCGGCGTCCACCTTGGTGTCCACTCGCGACACGAAGAACGAGGCCACCGATCGGACCGACCCCGGATCGCCACCGCGGGCGGCGAGTTGCTCGAGGCCGCGCATCCACGCGTCCATCACTTCGGCGTAGCGCGCGACCGAGAAGATGAGCGTGACGTTCACGCTGATGCCGGCCGACAGCGTCTGCGTGATGGCGGGCAGGCCCGCGCGCGTGGCGGGGATCTTGATCATCACGTTCTCGCGCGACACCGCGGCGTGCAGGCGCTGGGCCGCCGCCACGGTGGCGGCCGTGTCGTTCGCCAGCCTCGGGCTCACCTCGAGGCTCACGCGACCGTCCATGCCGTTGGAGCGCACGTACACGTCGCGCAGGTGATCGCAGGCCTGCTGGATGTCGGGGATGGCGAGCGACTCGTAGAGCGGTTCGCCTTCGAGCCCGCGTTCCACGCCGGCTGCGATCGCCGCGTCATAGTCGCGGCTGCCGGCGATGGCCTGCTGGAAGATGGTGGGGTTGGAGGTGACCCCCACCACGCCCGACTCGTTCATGTCGCGGTCGAACCCGCCATCTTCCAGATGGCCGCGGCGGATGAAGTCGAGCCAGATGCTCTGGCCGAGTGCGAGGAGTTGGTGCGCGCGGCTGATCATGGAGACTCCGGGGCTCGGGGAGGGCGGTTGCGTCTCGTAGGCCCAGCATCCGACGCAATGCGCGCCCGCGCAAGCATGACCGGAATCGCGTCGGCGCCGTCCCCGGGAGCGCTCCGGGCGGTCCGGCCGGAGCTCAGCCGGCGAGCCGTCCCGACGCTCGCGTCGCCTCGCGAAGCCGCGCGACCACGTCCGCGCCGAGCGCGCCGGGAGACAGTCGCCACGTCCAGTTGCCCGCCGGCTTGCCGGGCGTGTTGAGCCGCGCTTCGCCGCCGAGCGAGAGCACGTCCTGCACCGTGGCGACGAACAGCGCCGCACGCGAGCCGAGGCCGGCGCGGATCAGGTCCCACGCGATATCACCCGAGGACTCGCCCAGCTGCTCGCGAGCGAACGCACGCTCGTGTTCGGGGAGCTGCGCCCACCAGCCGCGTGTCGTGTCATTGTCGTGCGTGCCCGCGTACGCGACCGTGTTCTCCGGATGATTCGCGGGCAGGAACGGGTGTTGGGGGTCGCCACTGAACGCGAAGTGCATCACGCGCATGCCGGGCAGGCCCAGCCCGTCGCGGAGTGATTCGACATCAGCGCCCGTCTCGCCCAGGTCCTCGGCCACGAGCGGCAGGCCACCGAGGTCGTGTTCCAGCGCGCGGAACAGCGGCTCGCCGGGCCCCGGCCGCCACTGGCCGCCGCGCGCGTCGGCCGCGCCGGCGGGGATCTCCCAGTGCCGCACGAAGCCGATGAAGTGGTCCAACCGCAGCAGATCCACCAACTCGAGCGCGTGCCGGAGCCGTGCACGCCACCACGCGAAGCCTTCCGCTTCGTGCGCGTCCCAGCGGTAGAGCGGGTTGCCCCAGAGCTGGCCGGTCTCGCTGAAGTAGTCGGGGGGCACGCCGGCGACGACACGGCACTCGCCACGTTCGTCCAGGTCGAACAGCTCCGGACGCGACCACACATCGGCGCTGTCGTGCGCCACGAAGATCGGCGCGTCGCCGAACAGTCGCACACCACGTGCGCGCGCATGTGCGCGCAGCGCACGCCACTGGATGTCGAACGCCCACTGCATGGCCTCGTGTGCTGCGATCCCGGCGGCGAGCGCGCGTGTGGCCTCGGCGAGCGCGCGCGGCTCGCGAGCGCGGAGCGGCTCGGGCCAGCGCGTCCACGAGGCACCTCGCTGTGCGTCGCGGATCGCCATGAACAGCGCGAACGCGCCGAGCCACGGCGAGCGCGCACGGAACGCTTCGAGGCTCTCGCGTTGCGTCCCGGCGCTCAGGCTCTTCGCGAGCGCGGGGCCCGCACGCTGGACGAGCGCGTGTGCGGCACCGTAGTCGCAGCTCGCACCGGGTGGCGACGGCTCCGGCAGCAACGAAGCGGGTAGCAGGCCCTCGGCCACGAGCGACTCGCACGAGACGAGCAGCGGGTTGCCGGCGAAGGCCGAAAAGCTCTGATACGGCGAATCGCCGTAGCCGCTGGGCCCCAGCGGCAGCACCTGCCACCACGACTGCCCCGCCTCGGCGAGGAAGTCGGCGAACGCGAGCGCCTCGCGGCCCAGCGTGCCGCACGGCTCCCGGCCCGGCAGCGACGTGGGATGGAGCAGCAGCCCGCTCGTGCGACCCGAGATCACGATGCGCGGCCCCGCACGGGATCGCGTCGGCGCTTCGCGAGGTCAGGGGCCCCCGCAGGGGTCATCCGCGAGCGATCCACTCGCGCACGCGCGCGGCCACCTTGGCACCGGTGAAGCCGAAGTGGTCGGCCAGCACCTCGGCGGGGGCCGACTCGCCGAAGCGATCGATGCCGATGCAGAGCCCGCGTTCGCCTGCGAGCGCCCGCCAGCCGTCGGTGACACCCGCCTCGATCGTGACGCGGCGGCCACCCGGCGGCAGCACGCGCGCACGGAACGCCTCGTCCTGTGCGAGGAAGAGCTGCGGCGCCATCATGCTCACCACGCGCACGGCGACACCTTCCACACCCAGCCGGTCGGCGGCATCCACCGCCACCGCCACCTCGGAGCCGCTCGCCACCAACGTGACGGCGTCGCGCGCCGAGGAGTCGCGCAGCAGCGTGGCGCCACGTCGCAGCTCCGAAGCCAGGAAGCCTTCGGGCCGCGCGATCGCCGGGAGGTTCTGCCGCGTGAGCGCCAGCAGCGTCGGGCCGTCGCGTCGTTCGAGCGCCAGGCCCCAGGCGGCTGCGGTCTCGAGCCCGTCGGCGGGACGCAGGACCAGCAGGCCGGGGATCAGTCGCAGCGCGGCCAGGTGCTCGACCGCCTGGTGCGTGGGCCCGTCCTCGCCCAGGAAGATGCTGTCGTGCGTGTAGATGTGGAGCGTGCGCAGCTTCATGAGCGCCGAAAGCCGGATCGCGGGCCGCGCGTAGTCGGTGAATGTGAGGAACGACGCGCTGTAGGGGATCCAACCGCCCGCGAGTGCCAGCCCATTGCACACCGACGCCATGGCGTGCTCGCGCACGCCGAAGTGCAGGTTGCGCCCGGAGAAATCGGTGGGCGTCACACTTGGCGAACCCTGGATGCGCGTCTTGTTGCTGCCCTCGAGATCGGCACTGCCGCCCACGAGGCCGGGAAGCAGCGCAGCGGCACGCTGCAGCACCGCGCCGCCGTGCGAGCGCGTCGCGGCGGTGCCGGTGGGGGCGGTGGCACAGAGCTGCTCGACGAGGTCGGCGGGAACGGACTGCGCGAGCCACGCCTCCCACGCGGTGGCACGTGCCGGGTCGGCCGTACGCCAGCGCGCGAGCGAGGCGTTCCACGCGGCGCGCTCGCGGGCGAGGTCCTCGCGGCGCGCGGCGAAGCGCGCGCTCACCTCGGCGGGCACCAGGAACGTGGGGGACTCGGGCCAGCCCAGTGCGCGCTTCGTGGCCAGCACTTCCTCGGCGCCGAGTGGTTCGCCATGCGCGTGCGCGGTGTCCTGCTTCTTCGGCGAGCCGTAGCCGATGTGGCTGCGGCAGACCACCAGGCTCGGCCGCGCCGTCTCGGCCGTGGCGCGCTCGAACGCCGCGGCCAGCGCCTCGTGGTCGTAGGGGTCCGCGTGCAGCACCTGCCAGCCGTAAGCTTCGAACCGCTTGGGCGTGTCGTCGCGGAACGTGATCTCGGTCGCCCCGTCGATCGTGATGTGGTTGTCGTCGTAGATCACGACGAGATTGCCGAGACCGAGGTGCCCGGCCAGCGACGCCGCCTCGTGCGAGATGCCCTCCATGAGGCAGCCGTCGCCGGCGATCGCGAACACGCGGTAGGCCGAAGGCGAGAACCCTTCCGAGGCGAAGCGTGCGTCGGCCATCCGGGAACCCAGCGCCATGCCGACGGCGTTGGCGAGGCCCTGGCCGAGCGGTCCCGTCGTCGTCTCGACGCCGGGCGTGAGGCCGTACTCCGGATGGCCCGGAGTGCGGCTGCCCAGCTGGCGGAAGTGCTGCAGCTCCTCGATCGGCAGGTCGAAGCCGGACAGGTGCAGCAGCGAGTAGAGCAGCATGGAGCCGTGCCCTGCGGACAACACGAAGCGGTCGCGGCCCGGCCACGCGGGATCCTGCGCGTCGTGGCGCAGGAAGCGCGTCCACAGGACGTAGCCCACGTCGGCCATGCCCATCGGCATGCCGGGGTGGCCCGAGCGCGCCTTCTCGACCGCGTCCACGGCGAGGAATCGAATGGTGTTGACGGCGAGTCGGTCGAGCGTGGCGTCGGCGCTGATCTTGGGGCTCACGGGAGGCCTCGGGAGTCCGGGTCGGGTCGGCGTCGCAGGCGCGCGCGGTGCGTGCCGCACGGCGCGCGCATCCTAGCCGATTGCGCCACACGACGCAGGCCGACCGCGCACGCGACTGCACCATTCCTTCGGTTGTGCGGTGAAGATTGTTGGTGAGTGAGCGCGGGGCCTTTCTAACCGGCCCCGCGCCTCCTCTCAGGCGGCGAGCTTGAGCCGGTGCCGCCGTTCGTTC
>Ga0315912_10002948_pt1 | contig 17427 bp, 14 predicted proteins | sample VfabasoilMG_FD_204469 | JGI IMG/M metagenome (GOLD analysis project Ga0315912, IMG submission 204469) | Garden soil microbial communities collected in Santa Monica, California, United States - V. faba soil | ecosystem: Environmental > Terrestrial > Soil > Garden | place: USA: California...
AGGGCGGCCAACCTGGTCGAGGAGGCCTACGAGACCTGCGAGGCGATCGCCGCGGGCGACGACGCCCACACGGCCGAGGAGCTCGGCGACACGCTCATGAACGTGCTGCTCATGGCGCGCATCGCCGCACAGGCAGGGCGCTTCGACCTCGGGCAAGTGGCGGCCGGCATCGCGACCAAGCTGGTGCGGCGCCACCCGCACGTCTTCGGCAGTCGCCGCGCGGCCGACGCCGGCGAGGCGCTGGCCTCCTGGAGCGAGAGCAAGGCGCGCGAGCGCGGTGCGCCGTCGGCCGGCTCCCTGCTCGATGCCGTGCCGGCGGGCATGCCCGCCCTGGCCGCGGCGCGCAAGCTGGGCGAGAAGGCGGCCGGCGTGGGTTTCGACTGGCCGGATGCGCACGGCGCACTCGCCAAGCTGCGGGAGGAGGTCGGGGAGCTGGAGCAGGCCTGCGCGGCCACGACGCGGCCGGCGGTCGCAGCGCAGGTCGCCGACGAGCTGGGCGACGTGCTCTTCGCGGCGGTCAACGTGGCGCGCAAGCTGCGCCTCGACCCGGAGCTGCTGTTGCGCGCCACTTCGCAGAAGTTCCGGCGGCGCTTCCGGGCCGTCGAGCAGCACTTCGGTGCGCGCCTCGCGCACACGCCGCTCGAGGATCTCGAGCGCGTCTGGCGCGCGGCGGCGGCCGCCGAGGCGCGGGGCGAGGGCTGAACGGTGGCTGCTACCATGGCGCCCATGACCGCCGCCCCCTGGTACGTCGAGGCCTTCCGCGCGGACTACCTGGAGGTCTACAGGCACCGCGACGAGGCCTCGGCGGCTCGCGAGGCGCGCTCCGCGCTCTCGCTGCTGCGCCACGACCGGCAGGGCGGGAGGCTGCTCGACCTGGCGGCGGGAGCCGGCCGGCACGCCCTGGCCTTCCGGGCGGAGCGCTGCCACGTGACCTGCCTCGACCTCTCGGACGACCTCACGCGCGTGGCGGCCGGGCGCGGCCTGACGACGCTGCGGGCCGACATGCGCGCCCTGCCCTTCCGCGACTGGGCCTTCGACTCGATCACCTGCCTGTTCTCGTCCTTCGGCTACTTCGCCGACGAGGCCGACCACCAGCGCACGCTGGACGAGATCGCCCGCGTGCTGGCCCCGGGCGGGGGCGTCCTGCTCGACCTGATGGACCCGCACACGGTGGCGCGCCGCCTGCAGCCGCAGAGCGTGGACATGGTGGACGGCGTGGCGATCGAGGTCGAACGCTCCCTCACGCCGGACGGGCGGCGCGTCGAGAAGCACATCCGCATGCTGCGCAGCGACTGCCAGCGGCGCAGCTGGAGCGAGTCGGTGCGGCTGTTCAGCGGAGAAGAGGTGGCGCAGCTGGCGCAGCGTGCGCGGCTGGTCGTGGAAACGGTGGCGGGCGACTACGACGGGCGGCCGCACCGCCCGGGTGAGACCCGCCGATTGGTCGTCATGAGGAAGCCCAGATGAAGACGAGTGAAGTGGCCGTGCAGGTGCGGGCCGAGCGGGTGCGCTGCGCCGACGGGCTGAGCATGGCGACCGACCTGTACTTCCCGGTCGAGCCCGGCGGCCTGCTGCCTGTGACGGTGCTCTGCCACGGGTTCAAGGGCTTCCGCTCGTGGGGCATGTTCCCGCACCTCGCGCGCAGGCTGGCCGGCCTCGGGCGCGTGGTCGTGCTGTTCGACTACTCGCACAACGGCATCGGCGACCAGCCCGACGTGTTCTCGCGGCTCGACCTGTTCGAGCGCCAGACGATCAGCCGCCACGTGGAGGACCTCGGCACGGTGCTCGACCTGCTCGACGACACCGGGCTGCAGCAGGCATGCAGCATCGACACGTCCACGTCCAAGGTGTTCGCCGTCGGGCACTCGATGGGGGCGGCCGTCGCCCTGCTGCGCGGCCTCCACGACCTGCGCGTCTCGGGCCTGGCCTGCCTCAACGGCATCTCGCACTGGCAGCGCATGCCGCCGGCCGAGATGGCGCGGCTCGAGCGCGAGGGCAGGGTGCTCGTCCGCAACACGCGCACCGGGCAGGACATGCCGCTCGGACGCGCCTGGTTCGACGACGTGGCGCGCATCGACCTGGCCGCCGCGGCGCAGGAGCTCACGGTGCCCACGCTCGTGCTGCAGGGCACCCAGGACGAGACCGTGCTGCCGAGCGAGGGCGAGGCGCTGGCCGACTGGATCCCGGGCGCGATCCACGTGGCGGTGCCGGGCGGCGACCACACCTTCGGCGCGCGCCATCCCTGGCAGGGCTGGACGCCCGCGCTCGAGTTCGTGGTGGAGCAGCTCGACGCCTTCCTGCCGGCCTGCGAGGCCTGAGACCGGCCGTGGACGGCGAGGCGATGGAACCCGCGGCGCTCCCGGCCAGCGAGAGCCGTGTCGCCGCGATCATCTCGCTGCTCGACGACCGCAGCGAGAAGGTCTCGGCCGCCAGCCGCGACGCGCTCGTGGCGCTCGGTGAACCCGTCCTGCCGGCGCTCTCCGCCAGCCTGGTCCGCGCCGGGGGGCGGCGCGCGCGCCGGCTGCGCAGCGCCATGGCGCAGATCCGCTTTCCCGCGGCCGAACAGGACCTGCTGCAGCACCTGCACGGCGTCGCCGACCTGGAGAGCGGCTCGCTGCTCGTGGCGCGTCTGTTCGACGGCGGCCCCGGCCCCGAGGAGGCCGCCGCGGTGCTGGACGCCATGGCCACGCGCGTCGAGACGCTGCTGGCGGGCGACGACGAGCCGTGGCGGCAGCTCAACGTGCTGCGCCGCGTGCTCTCCCGCGAGCAGCGGCTGGCAGGCGTGCCTCCGGGGCGCGCGCGACCCGTGCACGCCCTGCTGCACGGGGTGACGACGCGCCGGCGCGGCATGCCGTTGCCGTTGTGCATGACCTGGCTGGCCGTGGCGCGGCGCACCGGCATCCCGCTGGTGGGCGTGAACATGCCCGGGCACTTCCTGCTGCGGCTCGACGTGCCCGACAAGCTGCTCGTCTTCGACGCGTTCCACGGCGGTGCGCTGGTCGATCGCAGCACCTGCGAGCGCCAGCTGCAGGCGCACCAGCTGCCTGCCAGCCGCCTCACGCAGCTGGATGCCGACGACACCGAGATCCTGCTGCGCACGCTGCGCAACCTGACGCACCTGGCCGCGGCCGACGGCGATGGCCAGCTCGTGCAGCGCTGCCAGCGCGTGCTCGCGCGCGCTCGCGTGCGGCCCTCCGGCGGCAGCAGCCCGATCTGAGAGCGGCGCGCCCCTTGGCGTGATGCGCCAGCGATCAGGCGCCAGCGATCAGGCGGCAGCGATCAGGCGGCAGCGATCAGGCGGCCGTGCGCCGGCTGCGAGCCGTTGCTGCCGGCACGGTCCGCGCCGTCCTCCCGCACCGGCTCGCCACGCGGGGAGGGAAGTCCCCGGGACCTGGTGGGGACGGCGCGATAGCATGTCGGGCCTGCCGTCCGGCCCTGGGAATCGAACCGAGGAGGTGCCCGCATGCGCTGCTTCGTCCGCCCGCTGTTCCTCGTGCTCCTGGCGAGCCCCCTGGCAGCCCAGCGGCCCGCCGGCGAGGTGCCGCTCTTCGAGGGGCTCGGCAGCCATCACCGCGAGGTGACCACCCGCGTGGCCGAGGCGCAGCGCTACTTCGACCAGGGGCTGGCGTTCCTCTTCGGCTTCAACCACGACGAGGCACGTGCGGCCTTCTCCACGGCAGCCGCGCTCGACCCCGATTGCGCGCTGGCGTCGTGGGGCGTGGCCATGACCTACGGCCCGCACATCAACAACTCGCGCGTGTCGGCCGCGAACGAGCAGGCCGCGGTGCAGGCGCTGGCCGACGCGCGGCGGAACCTTTCCGCAGCCAGCCCGGTCGAGCGCGCGCTGATCGAGGCGCTCGGGACGCGCTTCGCCTGGCCCCAGCCGGCCGACCGCCGGCCGCTCGACGAGGCCTTCGCCGCGGCCATGGTGTCCCTGGCCGATGCCTACCCCGGGGACGCCGACATCGGCGCACTGGCCGCCGAGGCCCTGATGGACCTGCATCCCTGGGACCTGTGGAAGCACGATGGCACGCCGCAGCCCTGGACGCCCGACATCGTGGCGCGCCTCGAGCGCGTGCTGGCCATGGCGGACGACCACCCACTGGCCCTGCACCTGTACATCCATGCCGTCGAGGCCTCGCCCGAGCCGGGCAAGGCCGACCGCGCCGCCGACACGCTGCGCGACCTCATGCCGGCTCTCGGTCACATGGTGCACATGCCGTCGCACATCGACGTGCGGCGCGGCCGCTGGCAGGAGGCGATCGTGGCCAACACCAAGGCCATGGCCGCCGACGACGCCTACCGCGCACGCGTGCCCAAGCAGGACTTCTATCGCATCTACGAGGCGCACAACCACCACATGCGCGCCTTCGCCGCGATGATGGTGGGCCAGAGCGACCTGGCGCTGCAGAGCGTGCGCGACATGGTGGCCGAGATGCCCGAGGACTGGCTGCGGCAGTACGCGCTCGGAGCCGACGGGTGGGTGGCCATGCCGTTCGAGGTGCTCATGCGCTTCGGCCGCTGGGACGAGCTGCTGGCCGAGCCCGAGCCCGCGGAGTACCTGCCGTGTTCGCGTGCGCTGAGGCACTACGCGCGTGGCGTGGCCTTCGCGGCGCGCGGCGAGCTCGAACAGGCCTGGGCCGAGCAGGCTGCCTTCCGGGCCCAGCGCCGGCACGTGGACCCGGACGCCACCTTCGGCAACAACAGCACGCATGCGCTGCTCGACATCGCCGGCCTGGTGCTCGAGGGCGAGGTGCTGGTGCGTGCGGGCGAGCTCGACGCCGGCCTCGAGGCCCTGCAGGAGGCCGTGGCGCTGCAGGATGCGCTGGTCTACTCCGAGCCGCCCGACTGGATCCTGCCCGTGCGCCACCCGCTGGGAGCCGTGTTGCTGCGCGAAGGCCGCGGGCAGCAGGCCGAGGCCGTCTTCCGGGCCGACCTGGCCGCCCTGCCCGACAATGGCTGGGGTCTGTTCGGCCTGGCGAAGGCCCTGCGCCTGCAGGACAAGGACGACGAGGCGGCGGCCATCGAGCAGCAGCTCGAGTCCGTCTGGGCGGGTGCGGACGTGCCGCTCACCACGCCCTGCCTGTGCCAGCCGGGGATCTGACGGCGGCCCTGGATCGCCGGTGAGGGGGAGGGGGCTCGCCCGACGCCTCAGCCGCCGAGGCGTAGCAGCGCGGCCCGGTCGAGGCCCTGCGCCTCGAGGGCCAGCGCCGACAGCTCGCGCGCGACCCTTTCGTAGCCGGGCAGCTCGAGGAGCTGGCGGAAGCGCTGCTCGGCCTCGGCGTGCAGGCCGAGGTGCAGGGCGACGAGCCCGGCCAGCAGTTCACCGCCCGAGCCGCCGCCGCCCAGGGCGTGGGCCGCGGCCAGCTGCAGGCCCTGCTGTTCGGCCACGGCGACCGGGAGCAGCTGGAAGGCCCCGAGCGCCAGCGGCCCGCCGTCCGCATCGGACAGCCGCAGCACGCAGGTCGTGCCGGGGATGAACGCGAGGTCGAGGGCGACCTCCTGCGCGCCCTGTGGCCACGCGAGGTCTGCCACCGGCAGCCCCAGCTCGAGGTTGTCGATCGCGAGCCGCCAGCCCGTGCCGGCCGGCTCGGCCAGGCGCACGCGCCGTGGTGCGGCGCGCCACGCGGCGAGGGGCTCGACGATCACCGGGCCGGCCGTGGGTTCGCTCCCGCTCTGCGCCTCGAGGTCCAGCTCGAGCAGGCGCTCGCTGCGCGCCTGCAGCGGCCACCAGTCGATGCCGACCAGACGCGGATCGAGGGCCTCGGCCGGTGCGTCCGCCAGGCGTTCGAGGGCCTCCTCCACGCGGCCGTCACCGAGCGCTGCACGCAAGGCGTCCCCATCGAGTGCCGGTTCGCGCAGCAGGAAGTAGAGGCCCGCGCAGAGCAGCGGACCGAGCCAGGGGCGCAGGCGACGCAGCGGCGACACCGCCGGCCGGGTCGGCGGCCGCTTCACGCGCCGCCGTCGGCGCGCGCGGGATGGGGGCCGCCGGCTGCCAGCGCCGCGCCCATGGCCGCCAGCGTCTCGGCCGTGGTGCCGCAACAACCGCCGATGAAGCGCATGCCGTGCTTGTAGGCCGCGCGCGCGAAGGCCGCCATGACGCCGTCGTCGACGCGGTCGGTGGGCACTCCGGTGGACGGCTTGACCCAGCGCACGGGTGGGGTGTCGGCCAGCCCCAGCCGCAGCGTGTCCGAGGGCCCGCGGCAGCAGTTGAGGCCGGGTTCGACCTGCGGGTCGGAGGTGTCGCGCAGCAGGCTCACGATGCGCCTCACGCGCACATGGTCGTCGCGGTCACCCGTCGTGGTGCTGGCGCAGACGACCGCCGGCAGGTCCGGGGCCAGCTCCTGGCGCAGGTCGAGGGCTCGGGCGGCGTCGCGCGGCTTGTTGCAGGTCTCGAACAGCAGCAGGTCGACGCCCTCGTCCACCAGGATGCGCACCACGTCAGCCAGCTGCGGGTCGTCCACCGCCAGGCCGAAGGCGGCCACCGTGCCGGCCACGCGGCAGCGCGTGCCGGCCGACCGGCGCGCGATGCGCACGCCCTCGCTCACCGCCTCGTGGCAGCGAGCGCCGCCCAGCATGAGCGCCGTGAAGGTGTTCGTGGACAGCACGCGCGCCCCGGCCTGCACGTGCGAGCCATGGATCTCCTCCACCAGCGCCGGCGCGAGCAGGTTCGCGAGCACCGTCGGCTCGTCGCGTGTCCAGCCGCGCGCGCGCAGGGTCGAGCCCATCGCGCCATCGAGCAGGATCGGAGCGTTGCCAGGGAAGAGAGTGTCGAGCGTCACGCCGATGGTCGCTGCTCCCGTGCGGCTGCCAGCTCACCCCCCGGTGCCCGCTCCGGAGTCGAGGCGCGCTCCCCGGTCGGGCGACCAGGGCTCGTTCAGCCGGGCGGCATTGTAGAGTGCGAGCGAGGCGCGGGGGAATCCGTGCGGGAGCCGGACGGGCTGCGGCCGGCCGCTCGGCTCAGGGGGTGCTGCCGTCCGGCGGGCCGGGTCCGGACGCCGCCGCGGCGCGCGCCGCCTCGCAGCTGGCCAGGGCGGCATCCAGCGCCGTGAGCGCGTCGTGCTGGCTCTCGATCGCGCGCCGGGCCTGCAGTTGCAGGAGCGCACGCGGGTTGCCGGTGGCCGCGAGTGCCCCGGCGACGGCGGCCCGCACGTGGGCGCTCGCGTCGTGCAGGGCCTCGCAGAGCTGCCAGAACGCCGATTCTTCGTGTTCCCCGCGCCAGGAGCCGAGAGCCGTGGCCGCGGCGGCGCGCTCCCAGCGCTCGGGGGAGGTGCGCAGCACGCCCACCAGGAAGGGCAGGGCCTGCGCGCCACCGGCGGCGGGCGCCAGCTCGACGAGGTCGCGGCGCAGGCGCACCCGGCGCTCCGGCAGCTCGGAGTACAGCCGTTGCAGCGTCGTCCAGGCGGTCGGATCGCGGCGCGCGACGAGTGCGTTCAGCGCGGCCAGCATCACCTCGGCCGCGGGGTCGTCGACGGCCCGGCGCAGGACCGCACGCCCCTCGCTGCGCGCGTCGGCACCCAGGGCGCTCACGGCCGCCGCGCGCACCGCCGCCACCTCGTCCTCGCACAGGTCGAGCACCAGCAGGTGCAGGGCGTCGTCCCCGTCGAGCGCCAGCGCCTCGAGCGCGGCGCAGCGCGTCTCGGGGCGCTCGGTGGCGCGGCGCGCGAGCTGCTCGAGGGCGGCGCGCGAGGCCGGCTCGGGGGGCGCGGCGGGCTGGCGCTGGAGATCGCGCACCCAGCCGTCGGCCAGAAACCACTCGGCAGCCAGCAGCCGTGCCAGCGGGTCGTCGGCCGCCAGCATCGCCCGCCAGGCCGCCTCGTCCTGCTCCATGCGCGCGATGCCCGGCAGCACGCCCGCCGCATCGAGCTGCACCCAGTCGAGGGGGCCCTCGCCGTCGAGCACGCAGCCCACGGTGGGGGCATCGAAGGGCAGGCGCGCGTGCCGCAGCTGCCCGCCGCGCGACCAGGCCAGCGAGAACTCCAGGCGGTACAGCGGGCGCCGCTCGGGGCCGCCGGGGAGCTGCTCGAGCAGCAGGTGCAGGCCGTCCGGCGCCATCCGGCCGCGGATCTCCGGGTAACCCGGCGAGCGCACCCAGTCCTCGAAGAAGGCGTCCAGGTCCCGGCCGCTCGCCGCCTCGAAGGCAGCCTGGAGGTCGGCCGAGTCGACGACGCCGCCCGCGTGGCGCGCCACGTAGGTCCGCACGCCGGCCAGGAAGCCGGCCTCGCCGAGCTGGTCGCGCAGCAGGTACAGCCGGGCCGCTCCGCCCTGGTAGGCGAGGTCGTCGAAGACCTCGTCGGGGTGCGAGAAGCCCGTGTGGACGAGCGCGTGGGGGCTCAGCGCGGCTGCAGCCACCGCCTCCCGCTGCCAGGCGCGCAGCACGAGCGCCTGCTCGAGCGGGCCATGCAAGGCGCCGAGCACGAGCGCCTCCCCGTAGTTGGCGAAGCCCTCGTTGAGCCAGATCTCGCTCCAGTCGCGCGCGCAGAGCAGGTCGCCGAACCACTGGTGCGCCAGCTCGTGCGCCAGCAGGTTGGTGATGTCGAGGTCGGGCTCGTCCGCCGGATCGTGCAGACCCTCGTCGTAGAGCGTCGTGGCCGAGATGTTCTCCATGCCGCCGGCGCCGAAGTCGTGCACGAAGGTCTGGGCGTACTTGGGGTAGGGGTAGGGCCGGCCGGTGAAGTCCTCCAGCACCGCCATCATCTGCGGCACGTGGCGCGCGTTCTCCAGGGCGAGCGGCAGCTCGTCGGCATCGGCCAGCACCGGCATCGGCACGCTGGCGCCGTCCAGCTCGCCGCGCGCGAAGTCGCCTGCCACCAGCGAGATGAGGTAGCTCGCGTGCGGGCTGTCGGTGCGCCAGGTCTCCGTGCGCGTCCCGGTCCGTTCGTTGCGCTCGCTGGAGACGAGGGTCCCACCCGCCATGGTCGTGAAGGCGTCGTCCACGGTGAGCGTGAGCGTGTGCGTGGCGGGGTCGTTGGGCAGGTCCCAGACCGGCATCCAGTGACGGGTGTCCTCGGCCTGCCCCTGCGACCAGACGTGCGTGCCGCTGCGCGTCGAGCCCGGGAAGGGCCCCACGAAGAGGATGCCGCGACGCGGGAAGGCGCTCCACGCGAGGCGCAGGCTCCCCTCCTGCCCCGGGAGCAGCGGCTCGGCGAAGCGCACGCACAGCGTCTGGTCGCCCGGTTCGACGACCAGCAGCCGACCCTGCTCGTCGCTCGCGTCGCGCAGCTCGAGGTCCACGGCATCGAGCACCAGCTGCGTCACCGGCCGGTCGGACGGAGCGCGTACCCGGATCGCGACGCTGCCCTCCACGTGTCCCGCGCGCGCATCGAGCGTCAGGTCGATGTCGTAGTCGAGGATGTCGAGCGAGGGTTCACGCCAGGCCACCGGACGCACGTCGTCGGACCGGAAGTCCGGCGTGACGGTCGGCGGCGCCCCGCAGGCGGCGAGCACGAGGGCCGGCAGGCCGGCCAGCAGCACCGAGGCGCGAGGCACCTGTCGTCGGTCGCGCGCGTTCAGGATGCCGGCAGCGGACGCAGGGAGATCTGCAGGGCGTGCGAGGCGGCCCCGGTGGCCACCGGGGCGATGTCGGCCAGGTGCGCGCGGAAGCGCAGGTAGCCGTCGCACTCCACGATGACCTCGGCCGCCGCCGCCGGCACGAGCTGCAACGGCAGGCGGAAGCTGCCGTCGGGATCGACGAACTCCATGTCCTCGACGTCCTCGTCCAGCCCGGCGGGGCCGTTCAGCAGCACGCGCAGCACGGCGTCCTGCACCGGCTCGCCGGTCACGGCGTCGTGCACCTGCCCGGTCAGCAGCACGGGCTCGCCCAGACGCACCTCGATCGGCTGATCGTTGGCGGTGACCTGCACGAGCTCGGGCCCGAAGCCATCGGCCGAGACGTAGATCCAGATGCGGTCCGCGGGCACGCCCGGGTCGTCGATCATCCAGCCGCCGTCCTCGTCCGTGATGTCCCAGGCGTCGCTCGCCTCGAACTCGCGGTGCGCGGGCAGCACCTTGACCTCGGCGGCGCCCACCGGATCCGCCGTGTGCGCGGAGAGCACCGTGCCCCGGATCGCCACGGGGTCGGACAGCGGGACGTCGATGTAGCGCACCTCGCCCGGCACGAGCGTCAGGGGGCCGAAGATCGCGTAACGGTCCTCGTCGTCGGCCACGCGCAGGATGAGGTCGCGCGGGGGCACGTCCACGATGTTCATCGAGAACACGCCGGCCTCGTCGGTCCACGTGTCCTGCCACTCGGTCTCCCAGGCGCGCGAAAGGCACACCAGCTCGACGTCCGCCATGTCGATCGGCAGCCCGCTGACGGCGTCGTACACGCGTCCTTCGAGGCGCGGCGGCGTGCTGAGCACGAGGCGGCAGCGGGCCGGCTCGTCCCCGGGCAGCACGGCCCGCGGGTGCGTGTAATAGGCGGGCACCGTGGCGTCCGGATCGCTCTCGTCGAGCAGCTCGGGTTCCGTGCCGAGCGCCCATCCGGCGGCCAGCCCGATCTCGGAGGTGAACACGAACTCGCCGCGCTCGTCGGTGATCATCGAGTCGAGGTACTCGCCGACGTCGTCGAACAGGTTGACCTCCACGTCGGGTCGGCGCTTCTGCTGCTCGTCCTCGACCCAGCCCAGCACCACCACCGGCTCGTCGAAGGTGCGGTTGTCGCCGGTGGGCGATGCGGCCTCCCGCTCGCGCGGGGGCCTCACCGGGATCGGCGTCGCCTCGACGGCGCGCGCACTGCCCTGACCCGGCCCCGCCTGCGGTTCGGGCAGCGTCATGGCCGTGCCGGGGACGGGGTCGGCCGGTGCCGTGCTGGGCGGCGTGCCCGTCTCGAGCGGCTGGTCCTCGCGCAGGAGCCAGAACGCCAGCAGCGAGATGACCACGAGCAGGAGCCCCCCGATCACCATCGGGACGGAGGAGGCGGGGCGCGGGGCGGGAGCCATGGGCGGCAGCGCTCGAAGAGTCGGCGAGAAAGGGGCCGATGATAGCGCCGGGAGCCGGCGCCTTCGACGCTGCCTACGGGACGGCAGGCCGCCTGCTTGATCGTCGGCGGCGCACGCCCGACGCTGGGGGGGCGCTGACAACTGGCCAGCTCACGGACCGCCGCCCGGACTCTCCCATGCCCCGCATCATGCTGCTGCTCGTGAGCGGGCTGCTGTGCGTCCCGGGGGCCCTGGGCGGCGATCGCCCGCCGGCAGCCGAGATCGTGGACGTGCAGCCCGCACAGGCCGCCCGCGGCAGCGTGCTGACGATCTCCGGCAGCGGCTTCGGCAAGCATCCGCGCGTGCTGCTGGTCCCCGAGGCGGGCGGCCCGTCGCGCCGCGCGCGCCTGCTTTCAGGCGACGACGGCCAGTTGAAGGTGCAGGTGCGCCGCAGCCTGGGCGGGTTGCACGCCGTGGTCGTGCGGCCGCGGGGCCCGGCGGCAACCGAGGCCAGCCTGCCGGCGGCCGTCGACGTGCGCGCCCCCGAGGACCTGGTGGCGCAAGCTGACTGCACGGCTCCGGGCGACACGCTCGTGTGCACGGCGCGCTGGCTGGGCCACCGCAAGGGGCGCGTGCGTGTCGGAGGGCTGCGGGCCAAGGTGCTGGCGTGGGAGCCGCTGGCTCCCCGGGCGTCCCCCGAGAGCGGCCTGGGACAGGTCGTGGTGCGCGTGCCGGCTGCGCTCTCGGGGTCGTTGCCGCTCGAACTCGAGAACGCGCTCGGCAGCACGGAGGCGGCGGCGCCGCTCTGGGTGCTCGACGCCTCGACGCCGGCCGGCGGCACGCCGGGCTTCTCCGGTCGCTTCGGCGACGAGTCGTTCGAGGCCGACGTCGACGCCCTCGCGTGGTCGGCGGCCCGCGGCCTGGTCGACGTGCTGGCGCCGGATGCGGAGCGCGTGCTGGAGTGCCGCCTGCTGTACGACGTGGAGACGCAGGGGCCAGCGCTGCTTCAGGGCCTCGACGTACAGGCCTTCACGTACTTCTCCGCCGGCGAGGCCTGGGTCGTCGAGTTCGATGCCGGGCTCCACAGCAGCCTCGTGGTCGAGATCGAGGTGAACTGCCACGGCGTGATCGCCGGACGCTTCGAGGGCCGCCTGGTGCAGCGGCTGACCGGCGAGCAGCTCGAGGTGAGCGACGGACGCTTCCAGCTCCCCTGGGCGCTGCGTTGAGGTCCCGGCTCGCGCCCTCGACGCAGGCACTCCGTGCGACCGTGCATGCGCCTCCCGGGCTCCCCGCACGGGAAGTGCAGGCAGAATCACCGAGTCCCGAGGGCTAGACTGGAAGTGCGATGGAACCGCAGCGCAAGACGCGTACGAAGACCGAGGCCAGGCCCGACATCCGGGCCCAGCACGCGCGTCCGTGGAACGTGGTCGTGTGGGACGACCCCGTGAACCTCATGAGCTACGTGGTGTACGTCTTCCAGAAGCTCTTCGGCTTCGACGACGCGCTGGCGAACAAGAAGATGCTCGAGGTGCACCACGACGGTCGCTCGATCGTGGCCACGGTCGAGCGCGAGCGCGCCGAGTTCTTCGTCACCCGCCTGCATGCCTACGGCCTGCAGGCCACCATGGAGCGTGCCGAGGAGTGACTGCCGAGAGAAGCTGCCGGGGCCGAGCGGGCCGGGGCTCCGCATGACGCGCCTGCGACACGAGGGGGCGCCGGGCGGCCAGGATCGCTGGACGCTCGACCTGATGGACATCGAGGCCAGCATCATCGCCAGCCTGCCCGACCAGGTGGAGGCGCTGCTCGATCACCCGGAGAGCAACCGGCGCGTCATCGAGCGCCTGTTCCCGCCCTCGTACGACGACCCGGAAGAGGAAGCCACCAACCGCCGCCTCCTGGGCGCCTCCCTGCTCGAGGAGCGACAGGAGATGCTGGCTGCCGTGCGCAAGCAGCTCTCCCAGGGCAAGCGCCAGAAGGGCAACCTGCAGCTGACGCTGGACCGCGTGGCGATGGACCTGTGGCTGCGCTTCATCAACGACGTGCGGCTCGTCATCGCCACCGACCTGGGGTTGGGGAGTGCGCGCCAGGGCGAGCCGAAGCGGCCGCCCGCCGACCACCCCGACGCGCCCAAGCACGCGTTGCTGGACTACCTCGGAGGAGTGGAGGCCATCCTCGTCGAGGCGCTCACGCGCCGTCAGCCGTGAGCGGGGCCCGGCCGCCCGACGAGGGCCGCGCCGACGCCTCCGACGAGCACGGCGAGCGACTCATGGCCCAGGCCGGCTGGCTGGCGCTGCTCCTGCGGCACCTCGCCGGCCGCGCGGTCCGCGCGCGCGTCGAACTGGACGACCTGGTGCAGGAGACCCTGCTGCGCGTCTGCGCGATGAGCAGCCCGCTGCCGGAGCGGGAGCCGGGAGAGCTGGCGCTGCGCCGCCTGCTGGCGACCGTGGCGCGGCATGCCGTGACGGACGTCGCCCGGCGCCTGCGGAGCGCCCGTCGCAGCGGACAGGAGACGCGGCTCCTGCGGGCCGACTGGAGCGGTACCGGCCTCTCGCAGAGCCGGCTCCCCGGGCTCGCGCCCGGGCCCGCCACGCTGGTCGGGATGGCGGAGGACCAGCGCGCGCTCATCGCGGCCTTCGAGCGCCTGGCTCCCGAGCACCGGCGCGTCATCGGCCTGCGCCAGTTCGAGGGACTGGATGCGGCCGAGACCGGGCGCCGCATGGGGCGCAGCGCCACGGCGGTGCATTCGCTCTACCGCCGGGCCCTGGCGGCCTGGCACGAAGCCCTGGCCTGAGCCGGGGGCCGCGGGTTTTTTCCCTGCCCCGCGCGACGAATCGGCGTGCGTTCCACGCCTTGTATCTTCATGACCTCCATGACGATGCCCGCCGAATCGCTCGATGATCGCCTCGATCGACTCGTGGCCGAGTACGCAGACGGCTGCGCCGCAGGCCGGCCGCCCGAACGCGGCGATCTCCTCTCCCAGGTGCCCCCCGAGCACCATGCGGCCCTGGGGCGCTGCTTCGACCTCATCGCCGATGGGGCGACACGCGACCGGCCGCCGCGCACCCCGCTGGTCGTGGGCAGCGTGCTGGCGGGCTACCGGATCCTCGGCCTGCTCGGGCGTGGCGGCATGGCCGTCGTCTATCGCGCGCAGCAGCTCGACCTCGACCGCACGGTCGCGCTCAAGGTGCTGCGCCCCGGCCTGGCGCTCGAGCCGCGCCACGTCGACCGCTTCCACCGCGAGGCGGTGGCCATCGCGCGCATCGACCATCCCGGCATCGTGCAAGTGCACGCAGTGGGGGAGTCGGAGGGCTACCACTTCATCGCCATGGAGTGCGTGGACGGCCCGCACCTGGGGCAGGTGCTCGAGCGGTTGCCGCGCGAGCGCCCGCTCACGGCGGCCGACCTGGCCGAGGCCACGGGAGATGCACGCCTCGCGGCACACGACGGATTCGAGCGCGCCTTCGCCGCGCTGCTCGCGCCGGTGGCCCGCGCGGTCGGCGTGGCGCACGAGCTCGGCATCGTGCACCGCGACATCAAGCCCAGCAACATCCTGGTCACGCGCGACGGACGCGCCAAGGTCGCCGACTTCGGGCTGGCCAAGGGCGGCGAGCACCTCGACGTCTCGCTCACCGGCGAGCCGCTCGGCACGCCTTACTACATGTCGCCCGAGCAGGTGGCGCAGAGCGAACACGAGGTCGATGCGCGCACAGACGTCTACAGCCTCGGCGTCACCCTGTACGAGGGGCTCACCGGGCACCGGCCGTTCAGCGCGCACAGCCTGGCGGCGCTCTTCGACGCCATCCGGCTGGAGACGCCCGCGCCCCTGCGCCAGTTCCTGCGGGGGGCCTCGCGCGATGCCCAGGCCGTGGTCGAGCGCGCCATGGCGCGGCAGCCGGAGGAGCGCTACCGCTCGGCGATGGAGTTCGCCAGCGATCTCTCGGCCCTGGCCGACGGCGGCGTGACCCAGGCGCGGGCGCAACAGCATGCGTCCTGGCGCCGCGCGCTGGGCTGGGTGTCCAAGCTGGTGTTGCCCGGGGTGGTCGACTGGCGCTCCCACGCGCACCTGCTGGGCCTGCCGCTCGTGCACGTGAACAAGGGCGGCCTGCGGCGCGGCGGGCGGCCGAGCGTGGCGCGCGCCTGGTTCGCCTGGGGCGACGTGGCGGTCGGACTGGTGGCGTGCGGGCCGGTCGCCGTCGGCGGGCTGTCCGTGGGCGGCCTGTCGCTCGGGCTCCTGGGCTGCGCCGGGCTCGCCTTCGGTCTCTGTGCCTTCGGCGGGATCGCCGCCGGCCTGCTCGCCGTCGGCGGAGTGGCGGCGGGCTACGTCGGCGTGGGGGGCATGGCGCTCGGTGTCTACGCTGCCGGCGGTTCGGCCTTCGGCGCGCACGTGATCCGCGGCGGCTTCAGCGATCCGGCAGCCGTGGAGTGGTTCAGCCAGAACCTGCCGCTCGTCATCCGGGCCCTCGAGGGGCTGAGCGGCGTGCCCTTGTCGCAGTGGTAGCTGGAAGCCGTGGGCCGGAACCGACGTCCAGCGCCGCCTCCGAGGCGGCGTCGGTCGGTGCCGTGCTCCGGCAGTTCGCTCGTCCGGGACCGCCTGGTCCTGGACACCTGGTTCCCGTCCCCTGGAGTCGCCGCCATGTCCGGCCTGATCGTGCCCTTCGCCCTGTTCACTGCCTTGCTCCCCGTGGGCGATGAGCCTGCCTGGGAGGAACTGCGGCTGGAGAACGGCATCCAGTGCACCCTGCTGCACGCACCCCTGGCGCCGCAGCAGGCGGTCTTCAGCTTCCTGCCCCTCGGCCTGCTGGGTGACGAACCGGATCACGCCCAGTACAGCCACCTCGCCGAGCACATGCTGTTGCGCTCGACCGATCCCGGTTCGCTGGAGGTGGACGGCCTGCTGCTGAACGGCGAGACCACCGGGCTGCAGCTGCGGCTCGAGTGCTTCGTCGCGCCGGAGCGCTGGACCGAGGGCCTGTCGCGCCACGTGAGCTGGCTCACGGCCCGCTCGGTGGACGGCGAGGTGCTCGCGCGCGAGAAGGCCGCGATCGCGGGTGAGCAGTCGAGCACGGTGTCCGCGGGCTACACGCACAAGTGGGCGCTGGCGGCCTGGAACCAGGTGGTGCGTCACGGCAGGAGCCATGCCGCGGTGGCGCGCGACGTGGGCGACGCGAGCGTCGGATCCACCGAGGCGTACCTCCGGCAACATGTCGGCAGCGGGGCGGACATGCGCGTGGTGAGCGTCGGGCCGGTGCCGCTGGCCGAGGCGCGGGCCGCGCTGCAGGCCGCCTTCGGAGGCTTGCCGGACACGCGCGCCGCGGCCGTGCCGAGCGCGCTGCCGCCCGAGGAGGTGCTGGCAGTGGGCGTGCGGCATGCCACCTGGGACCTGCCGGCGCGTCACTATCTCGAGTGGTACCCGGTGCCCTCCGACACGCCTCTCGAGCGCGTGCAGGTCGACGCCCTGGCCCAGGTCGTCAACGTGCGCCTCTCGCAACGTGGGCGCCTGGAGTCGATCGGTGTGCACGTCCTGGCCCAGGCCGACCTCGTCTCGCCGGAGGGGCGCTGGTTCCTCATCTCGGCCTCGCTGCCCGAAGGCGTGGACGTGGCGTTGCTGCGCTCCGAACTGGACGACGTGCTGGACGGGCTGAGGCCCACCGCGGACGTGGGCGCCATCGTGCGCCAGCTCGCCGTCCAGCTGCTGGAGCTGCCCGACTTCGCCGAGGTCCGCAAGGAACTCGGCTCGCACCCGGCTGCCGCCTGGATCGAGGCCCAGCAGGTGCTCTACATGATGTACGCCCAGGCCAACATGGGGCTCGACCGGGACACGCTGCGCGCGGTGTACCCGCAGCTAAATGCCGAAGGTGTCATCGACGTCGCGAGACAGGTCTTCGGTGCCGGGAAGCGCTCGTCGCTGCTCCTGGCGCCCGGCCCCTGAGTACAATGTCCCGATGCCAGTGCGTGTCGGAATCGCGTTGTGGGGTGTCGCGCTCGTCGCGGTGATGGGCTGCGGTGCGGTGCACGAGGGAGGTGTCGCAGCGGGTGCCGGCCAGCCGGCTCGCCAGCAGCTGGCCTCGGAGCAGCAGTCCTCGGAGCAGCCGGTTTCGCCACAGTTGGCCTCGCCACCGTTGGCGAAGGGGCAGCTGTCCGCGCCGCCGCCGGCGGTCCAGGTCGAGGGCACGGCCACGGGAGCCGAGCCCACGTCGCCTGCTGGGGAGGGAAGCGTGGCTGCCGATGCCGCCGCCGCCGCGCCCGCCCGGCGTCCCGACGATCCCTTCAGCCTGCACGTGACGCTCACGGAGATCGAGCGCCCGGAGCCGGGTGCGCAGGATGCCGGACTCGTGCGCTTCGAGCCGTTCGGCCCTCCGCCCGGCATGACCGACGAGCAGTTCGCGACGCTGTCCGGCGTGGTGGAGGAGCGCTTCCTGGCGGGCGCACCGGTCAGCCCCGAGCGTCTCGCGGCGCTCGACGAGCAACTGCAGGCGGTGCACCCGATCGATGCCACGCCGGCCTACATCAA
>Ga0315912_10002949_pt1 | contig 17425 bp, 14 predicted proteins | sample VfabasoilMG_FD_204469 | JGI IMG/M metagenome (GOLD analysis project Ga0315912, IMG submission 204469) | Garden soil microbial communities collected in Santa Monica, California, United States - V. faba soil | ecosystem: Environmental > Terrestrial > Soil > Garden | place: USA: California...
CGCTTCCTTCCTCCCACTCTATCTCCACGACTACAATTTCCACAGACCCCACTCCGCCTTGCGCTACCACCCGCCTAGCTCCAGACTCCCCAAAACTGCGGACAACGTCTCGAGGTACAACAGTTAGCCGACGTTTGATTCATTTGTAGGACTCTGTCACCTCCGACAATGGAAATCGAGTGCGAATCTCAGCCAACAACCCTTGCAACGCTGAAACGAATATGAACTGACGCATCGCGTGCGTACTCGTCGAACACCCAAACTCAGCACTCCTGCTTGGCATCATCGTCTGAACCTCTCTGCTCGTCGGGAATCAACCTGTTTACCGCTTCCTCCGCTTGAACAACTCCATCTGCGGTTCTTGGAAGAAATCGTAGTTCTTCAAGACGCGGATCACCTGAATCGCAGCGTTGGCAGTGCCGCGAGCAGGTTTGGCGGAAAATCCGAAGGGTCCTGGTAAAAATATCCGGCCCGGCTGCTGCCCGCGCCCCAGGTATGGAGGAAATACATTTTCTCCGCCTTAACCCAGTTCGCCGATCCATCAATCAACAGGTGATTGCCGCCCGCCGGGACTTTGCCGCGACTCCCCAGATGCGGCGGGATGTTCGCGTAAGCCACATCACGATCCACGCCACCCCAAACCCCGTTCACTTTCATGGTGGCATCAGCGGCCAACACCCACATCGGCCGGGAGGTGGATACTTTGATGGGACTGCGCGAGGGCCCGGTATAGCTGTCGTTCATCCACGTGGTAATGCCGCCAAAATATTGATACCCGATATTGTACTGCGGGTATTCAGCCTCGTAAGTCGGAAAGCCCGGACGGTTCGGACAGGTCCAGATGTTGTTGGTTTGAACGGTCAAGCCCACGGTTCTGGCGGCAGCAGCCTCCGGCGGGTTGATAGCAATCTGAACGAAGAGCGGCGGGCTTGAGCCCGGGATGATCCGGGCCAACACTACGCGATCCTGATTGTCCAGCGCGTACAGGTGCATGCCCACGCCAATCTGCCGGAGATTGCTCAAGCACACCGCGCGCTTGCCCTTCTCCTTGGCGCGCGCAAGGGCCGGCAGGAGCATGGCCGCCAAGATCGCGATGATGGCGATCACCACGAGCAGTTCAATCAAGGTAAAGGCCTTCCTAACTGTCGGACGATTCGGTTTCATAACCAGTGCGGGGTTGTGTCAGCCGGCCCATCTTTCACGAACCATTCTACTCCAGGATTTGCCTAATACACGTCAAAAAACTGGTGATGCCAAGACAATGGCAGCTGTCCAACTGATTGCCCGTCAAGCACATAGTTCAATCGCGAGACATGGAGAGCAGGCCTGACCGCAGCTGTGACTCAGCCAGTCCGCTTTCGTCGCTTCAACTTGAACAACTCCATCTGCGGTTCTTTGAAGAAATCGTAGTTCTTCAAGATGCGGATCACTTGCAGCAAATCGGACTTCTGGTAGTTGCGGTTTGCTTCCACGCGGGTCACAAGGTCGGCCAGCATCGTGCGGAACGGGATCACCGCGTCCACGCCCTTGCTGCGCAGCAGTGCGATGCTCTTGTCGCGTTCCGTCGCATCGTGCGGCAGCGCCGGCACGACGAGGATTTTCAACGGCGCGCCGTTCTCGCCGAACACACGGGCGGCCTGCTGAAAAACTTTCGTTCCCACGAACCGGAAAATCTCTGGCGTGCTTTCCAGCCGCGCGGAACTGAACGTCTCCGTGTGCCAGCCTTTGACGACGACGATCGCGCGCGCGATGAAAGGCAAATCGTCCGAACCAAGGATGAACGGCTGTTCGCCGTCGCGCGACCGCGCGAGCGGGTTGAGCACGAAGAAATCAATGTCGTCGTCCTCGCGCTTGGTCTGGACGAGATACTTGCGATGTTGCCGCACCAGGAATTCGTGCAGCTCGAAGTACTCGCGGACGATGGTTTCGCTGACGTTGGACATGCGGTTCAGGGCTGCGAGTTGATGGTCTTGGCCACGAGTTCCGGCGCCACGCTCTGCCCCCAGACGACCTTGCCGATGCGCCGCGCCAGCACGAACTTGATGTCGCCGCCGCTCACCTTCTTGTCGAGCCGCATGGCGTTGAACAGATTCCGGCGTTGCCGGGCATTCAGCTGAACCTGCGTCGGCAACCCAGTGCGCACGAACAAATGTTCGATCCGGCGGGCATCGTCCTCACGCAAACCGGCGCGCAATTGCGAAAGATGCGCCGCCGCCACCTGGCCGATCGCGATCGCTTCGCCGTGGAGATACTTGCCGTAGCTGGAAATCGCTTCGAGTCCGTGGCCGATGGTGTGGCCAAAATTCAGAATCACGCGCAGGCCGCTTTCCGTTTCGTCCTGCCCAACGACGTGGGCCTTGATCGCGCAGCATCGGGCAATCGTTGTTTCCAACGCGCTCTGTTTTCGTTTCAACAACGCCGGCAAAATTCGCTCCAATTGCGCGAACAGTTTCGCGTCGTAGATGATGCCGTATTTGATCACCTCGGCCAGACCCGCCCGCAGCTCGCGCTGCGGTAACGTTTGTAGTGTGCCGAGGTCACAGAGCACGAGCTTCGGCTGGTGAAACGCGCCCACGAGATTTTTCCCGGCTTTGAGATTCACACCGACTTTGCCACCGACGGAACTGTCCACTTGTGCGAGCAAAGTCGTCGGCACTTGCACGAAGGAAATTCCTCGTAGATAGGTTGCCGCGACAAATCCCGCGAGATCGCCGACCACCCCACCGCCGAGCGCGACGATGAACGATTTACGTTCGAGACGATGGCCGGCAAGCAAATCGTAGCAACGTTGCACGGAGCGGAAGCTCTTCGCCGTCTCACCCGCGGGAACGACGATGAGCGCCGGTTCGAAGCCGGCTTTGGCCAGCGCGTTGAATACGGGTTTGGCGTAAACCTTGCCCACGTTGGCATCAGTGATGATCGCGCAGCGGCGGCCGAATCCGAAGCCGGAACACTCTTTTCCGAGCCGGTCCAGCAGGCCGACCCCGATTTTAATCTGGTAACTCCGATTCCCGAGCGGAACTTTGACAACACGCACCCGCGCAGCATAAGCCCTGTCCGCGAGCAGAAAAGGCTTTTTCTCCCGCCCGGGAAAACTAACTTGGAGATATGCCGCACGCCGTCATCACCAAAGGTCATTTCTGGTTTCTGCTTTCAATGCTTGGATTGGCCCCTTCGCCAATGGACGCGCAGTCAAACATAGTAGCGCCGCTGACGGTGCACATGATCGGCGACTCAACCATGGCGAACAAGCCGGTCATCCCCGCTTATGCGGAGCGTGGCTGGGGGCAGATGTTTCACATGTATTTCAAGAGCAACGTGCGGGTGGAGAACTACGCCCAAAACGGGCGCAGTACCAAGACCTTCATCGCCGAGGGTCGGTGGGACAAAGTGCTCGCGGCCATCCGGCCCGGCGACTACGTCATCATCCAGTTTGGCCATAACGACGAGAAAACTAACGACGTGAATCGCGGCACGGCACCGTTCGGCGAGTTCACGACGAACCTCATGCGTTTTGTCCACGAGTCGCGCTCCCGGAAGGCCACGCCGATTCTCGCCACACCGGTCGCCCGCCGGAAGTTCGATGCCGACGGGAAAATCGTCGACACGCACGGCGAGTATCCGAAAGCGGTGCGAGCGGTAGCCACGGCGGAAAGCGTGCCGGTGCTCGAGTTGGGCGCGGCCACGGAAAGATTGCTGCAACAACTGGGCCCGGAGAGTTCCAAGCGGTTGTTCGAGTGGACGCCAGCGGGGGAGTTCAGCGACAACTCAAAAGCAGTGGAGGACGACACGCATTTCAACGCCTACGGCGCCAGCCGGGTCTGTGACCTGGCGGTGGCCCAGATCGAACAGAAGATTTCCGCTTTGGCCGTGCACTTGAATCGCATCGGCAAGAGCAACCAACCGGCGGCAACGGGTTTGGAGAAGTGATGCGTCGTTCGCGAATCATTGTGCTGCTCGCTTTGCTTTTGGTTGGGGCGTTCGGATTGGGTGGCTGGCTGGCGGATCGCTTTTGGAAGGAACGGGGCACCCCGGTGATTGTCTTTCCCGATGGTACTCGCGCTAAATTCCTGGGCGCCGTGCGCGGTGGAACGACATTTTCGACCGAGCAAGCGTGGGCGCGACCATTGCGTAAGATTCTACCTTTCGGCTGGCAGCGCTGGTTGCCTGGTGTGCTCAACATCACCTGTGGCGGCGGCACTACCAACGATATCGTGGTGTATTTTGGCTTTGATACAGCCCCCGGCATTTCCTCACCACCGTGGCAATCGCTCGCGGCAGAAGATGACGATGGCTTTCGCTACTCAACGAGCAGCAGCGCGTGTAGCAGTTCCGTCGGTGGAAAGCAGGTTCACGGGGTCATCATCAATGGGTTTCCAAGGCGTCAAAAAATTTTCCGCCTCAATTTCCTGGATTCCGATTATCAGACCGTCGCCCATACGCGCATGCCTAATCCCCTGCCCGTCCCGCCGCCGGAACTCACGTGGCAGGCCGAGCCCATGCCCATCACGCGCACCAATGGCGAACTCGCGCTCACCCTCGTCTCAGCGCGCGAGGAGACAAACCGGTGGGGTGCGCATCTCCGACCGAAGTGGCAGACTCAGGCACTGGACCCGCGTTGGAAGAACACGAAGACTGGCTACCTGGAAGTGACGGACACCACGGGCAATGAGGGGGGATTTCTTTCGCGCAAGGAAAAGGTGTGGCGACTGAGCGCGAGCTTCCATCGCCAGCGACGGGAGGATTTTTCTGCCACCGAGAAAATGATGATCACCAACCTGGCCGTGCCCTCGGTAGGCGAAATGGTTTCGTCGGCCATAGTTCAGGACTGCGGAAATGTGCGCGTACAGTTTGAGGGCGTTTATGGCCCGGGCACACTCTTCATCACCAACGGGCTGCAACGGGTAATGACCGCCAACGTGCAAACAACTTGGGGCATCTCGTCCGATGGCAAGACAACCGTGGAACGCCAAGGCTCGGCGAAGCATTTCCTCCTCGTGAACGCCACCGGCATGGCTGCGCATGATGAATTGCGATTCCGCCTAACCGACGAGCAAGGGCGCGAGATCCCATTGGAGAACTCAAACACCTACCGCTATCGAAACAGCAAGGTCGCGCGGGTGTATCAATGTGACTTCGCGTTGACGAACTCCGCGCCTCCTTTCTCACTGGAAATCATCGTCAGCCGTCCGCGCGAGTTTGTGTTCTACATCAGCCCAAAGGAAATTGCGCCGCCCGAGCCCAAGACTGGGCACAACCACGCGAGTGAAGCTGGCTTGCCCTCGGGCGAATTGACAAATTTCATCGCTTTCATGCCATGGCGCACAGAGGACTAACTCCCCCGTTCCGTCACTTCAGTGGAACGGGCGAGCGCTGGACTTTGCTCCATAGCTGTCGTGAGATTTGATTACGCGCCAACCTGGTAGGAACTGCTTAACCTTTGCGGGTGAATTTCATGCCGCCAACGTTTTGAGACTTCGAAGCCTTCCACTTCTTTTGCTCCGGACCGGGTTCGCGCTGTCAATCGCCGCAGTAAATCCGTCGGCGCTCCATGCCAGCGCATTGGAACGCGTTGCCAACACCACTTTGGCCTTGCCACAGTCGCCACCTGTTTTTGGCTATCAATTCACAAATGCGTTTCCCGGGGTCACGTTTTTCAATCCGCTGGGCATCGTGGCGGCACCGGGCGACACCAACCGGCTTTTTATCATGGAGCGCGCCGGGCGGATTGCCGTCATCACCAACCTCGCGGCGCCAAACCGCACCGTGTATCTTGATATCGCAAGCAAGGTTCAGCCGACGAATGATTGCGCACTTTCCGGGCTGGCCTTTCACCCGGGCTTTGCCACGAACGGATACCTCTACGTCTTCTACACCGGACTCGACACCACGAGCGGAAATCCAGCCAATCGCCTGCATGACATCCTGGCGCGCTACACGGCGGGCTCGGCGGCCACCAATTTCGTTTCCAGCGCCACGGAGCAGAAACTCATCCGCCAGTTCGATCGCTATGGCGATCATAATGCGGGGGACATTCATTTCGGGCCCGACGGGTATCTCTACCTTGCGCTGGGCGACGAAGGCGCTCCGTTCCCGGCGGGCTATGATTACTGCACCAACTCCCAGTTCATCGACCGAAACTTTTTTTCCGGGATCATCCGCATTGATGTGGACCAAACGCCCGGCAACCTGACGCCCCATACTCACCCTGCCGTGGTGCCGGGCGCTTACAAAATCCCGGCCGACAATCCGTTCGTGGATGCAGCGAGCTTTAATGGCGTTGCAATCAATCCAGCCAATGTGCGCACAGAGTTCTGGGCGGTGGGCCTGCGCAATCCCTTCCGGTTTTCTTTCGACGACGCGACCGGCTTTCTGTATGCGGGCGATGTGGGGCAAACCTCATACGAAGAAATCAACCTCATCACTCGGGGCGGCAACTATGGGTGGATTTTTCGCGAAGGGGCACATGTCACCCCGACCGTCACGCGACCTGTTCCGTCGGGTTTCACCAACTACATTGAACCCATATTCGAATACTCATGGGGCACGGGCGCAACCCAAGGCAAGTCCGTCACGGGCGGTTTGGTCTATCGCGGCAATCGCATCTCGCAGCTCTACGGGAATTACATCTTTGCGGACTATGTGAACAACAAGGTCTGGGCATTGAAATTTGACGGCACGAATGTCACCAGTTTTCAGAGCATTGCAAATCAGAATGCCATCGTCGGCTTTGGCGCCGACCCACGCAACGGTGATGTGCTCGCGGCTCGCATTGATAATGGCACGATCTACCGGCTCATCTACAACACCAACGTCGTTACCGGGATACCGCTGCCACCCACGTTGGCCGCGACGGGCGCGTTCACAAATCTCACGAACTTGACGCCTAATCCTGGTATTGTCCCTTATGACGTAAACGTCCCGTTCTGGTCGGACCTCGCCCACAAGTCGCGCTGGGTTTCCGTGCCGGACACCAACCTGACCATCGGTTTCAGTTCCACGAACAACTGGGAGTTCCCGACTGGCACGGTCTGGATCAAGCATTTCGAACTCGAATTAACGAATGCCGCCCCCACATCCGCGCGTCGATTGGAGACCCGTTTTCTGGTGAAAAATGCCGGCGGCGTTTACGGCGTGACCTATCGCTGGGGCAATTCCACCACCGACGCGACGCTGCTGACGGAGGAAGGCATGGATGAACAGTTCATTATTCGCGACAGCGGCGGTGGCATCGTGCGAACCCAGACGTGGCGCTATCCCAGTCGCGTGGAATGTTTGACGTGCCACACGCCCGCCGGCGGATTCGCGCTCGGTTTCAACACGCCCCAAATGAACGGCGATTACGACTACCACGGCAGCCGCACCAACCAGCTCCAGGCACTGAGCGATGCGGGATATTTCGATGAAACCGTGACGGACGCGGGCTCGATGCCTGCCCTGGCTTCTGCAACCAACATTTCGGCCAGTTTGGAATTTCGGGCGCGCTCGTACTTGGCCGCCAACTGTGTGCAGTGTCATCAACCCGGGGCCGTGCCCACGCAACAGGCAAATTGGGATGCCCGCATCACCACGCCCATCGCGGAAGCGGACATTGTGGAGGGACTGGTGGCGAACAATTTCGGCAACCCTGACAATCGCGTGGTGCGGATGCGTTCATTAACCAATTCCGTCCTGTATTCGCGCGTTGCCAATCCCGGCCCGCATCACATGCCGCCGCTGGCAACGTCCGTCATTAATACTCAGGCCGTGCAATTGCTGGCCGAGTGGATTACGGTTCCGCCCGCCATCAAGATCGAAGACGCCACCATGCTCGCCGACGGATTTCAATTTACGCTCTCAGGCGCGTGGGGCTGGACCAATGTCATCCAGGCTACCACCAATCTTCTGTCACCGGCGTGGACCGCGCTGGCAACCAATTCATTCGACGCACGCGGGCTGACGATCTACAAGGATGCCGCGCCGACAAACACTCCGGCCCGTTACTATCGCGGCCTGATTCCATGAACGCCCGCGACATGAAGCCCCTGTTCCCAGCCTTCGCGCTATTGATTTCACTCTGGTTCAGCGTTTCTGCCGCGCGGGCAGTCACGTTCCAAGTGGTCGATCCCGTCGAGTTCAACCGAGTCATTGATACCAACGCAGTTCATATCACAAACGCCACGCTCAATTTCTGGCTGGAAGGGCCGGTGTGGGTACCGGCCGACGGCGGCTACGCCGTATTCAGCGCGATGGGCAGTCACAACCGACTCAAGAAGCTCGTCCCGCCAACCACGCTTACCGACTTTCTCGTCCCGCCTGCCAGCACGTTGTTCAACGGGAACATTCTCGACGCCCAAGAACGGCTGGTCTCGTGTCAGGCTGGAAGCGCCGGGTTGCGAGTGGTGATGACCACGAACAGCGTCGTAAGTGTGCTGGCTTCGAACTGCAACAGCTTGAAATTCTATTCGCCGAACGACGTAGCGGTGAAATCCGACGGCACGATCTGGTTCACCGACCCCGGCTACGACAGCGGTGTCGGCATGCCGCAGCAGCCAGGCTTTCAAGGCGGTTATTACGTCTATCGGTTTCATCCCACGAATGGCAACGCCACTTGTGTTCCCGTCATTACCAGTGGCCTGATTCGGCCCAACGGCATTTGTTTCTCACCGGATGAAACGAAACTTTACGTGGCGGACTCAGACAACTCCCGGCGTAATATCCGCGCTTACACCGTCTCGGGCAGCAACACGCTTTCGGGCGGAAGCGTTTTCGCCACGGTCATTAATGGCGTTCCGGATGGTATACGTTGCGATGTGGACGGGCGCGTCTGGTCAAGCAGCGGTGAGGGCGTTTACATTTTTGCGGCCGCTGATGGCCACCTGATTGGTAAGATCCGGTTTCTGCGCACCGCGAATCTATGTTTTGGCGGCCCGCAGTACAAAACGCTCTACATGACCGGTCAGCCCATTGTGACATCCATTTCCGTGCGCGTGGCCGGAACACCTGCGCTGAAGAAGCTGAAAGCGGATTTCACCAACGGCGAATTGAAGTTGTCGTGGCCCGCGCCATCGACCGGGTTCGGGTTGCAGGAGGCTGACCAGCTCGGCTCACCCACTGATTGGACCAACTCATTGCTCCCGGTCCTGACGACCAACAGCCAGCACACGGTGACCGTGACCACCACCAACCCCGCCAGGTTCTTCCGACTGCGCTTGAATTAGCACGCCGTTCGAAGTTCGGGCAAAGCCAAGTTTCAAGCCGCAGGTGAAACCGGCGGAATCTTGCGGACCACATCGCCGACCTTGACGACACCGCCTTGGACGATCTTCGCATTGACGCCGCGCAAATGAAGCTGTTTGCCCTCGGGTGAATTGACAAACTTCATGGCGTCCAATCCGTAGCGCGCGGAAAACTTTTTGCAGCCGGTGTGCGGCGGCGGGGTTACCTCAATCACCGCGGCGCCAATTGCCAGACGCGTGCCGGCTGGCGCGTTCACTTCCGACAAATCAAAATCCACGTATAACTGGTCGCCCGCCAGCGCCCAGCGATCGCGCGCTTGCGCCAGCAACTCGATGACGCGCGCGTTCATCACGTTGAGTTGCATTTCAGGATGGGCTGAGCCGTCGGCGGTGCTGCGGCTGCCGCGGGCTTTCCAATTGTCACCCACCAATCCGTGCGCCGGATCAAGCTGGCCGGTTTCCAAAACTTCCCGAGCCTCAGTCTCGGGCCGACGGACGATCATGCGCACCACGCCGACAGCCTTCGGCGACTGACGGATGGCTTCCAATCCGGCTTCCATTTCGGCAAGCGTCAGGTGTGTCATGCGCCGGAATCTGGGCGCGGAAACACCGCGTGTCCAGTGAAAATCAGCGGGCTTGGCCGCCGGGCTTTTTGATTGACGCGCCCGGAGCATTTGCATGCACTGTGCGGCGCATGAAACGCACCCTTTACGTTCCGCTCGCCTGTTCCGCCCTGCTTCTGGCCGGCCAAATGGCCTGGGCCGAACTTCGTTTGCCGGCGTTGTTTTCCCACAACGCCGTATTGCAGCAAGGCACTGCTGTAAACATCTGGGGCTGGGCGGATGAAGGCGAGGTAGTTTCGATCTCGTACCGCGGCGAGCAAGTCACCGCCGTCACCAGTAGCGGAAAATGGTCGGCCCAATTGAAATATCTCACACCCGGTCCGGCCGCGACCCTCACCGTCGCCACGAAGAGCAACCGGCTGCAACGCACAAATGTCATCGTGGGCGAGGTCTGGGTTTGCAGCGGACAATCCAATATGGAATGGCCGCTGAACCAGTCTTTTCGTCCGGAAGCGGACATAGCCTCAGCCACGAACTCGCAGATTCGCTTGTTCCTCGTCGCCAAGAAAAAGGCCGAAACGCCCACTAACGATGTGGCAGGCGCCTGGGTGGTTTGCTCGCCCAAGTCCGTCGCCGGATTTTCCGCCGTCGGTTACTACTTCGGCCGTGACCTGCAGGAGGTCCGCAAGGTGCCGGTGGGTTTGATTGGCACCTACTGGGGTGGTTCGCCCGCGGAAGCATGGATGCGGCGTGCAGTGCTCGAAGCCAACCCCGGCTACAAATCCGAGATTCTCGACCAGTTTGAAGTGGCTCAGAAGAATTACCAGGCGGCCCTGGCCACCTACGAAAAAGAAAAGGCAGAAGCTCAGGCCAAGAGCGAAAATTTTACGAAGCGCGCGCCGTGGTCTCCTTGGCGGCCAAGCGAGCTCTACAATGGCATGATTGCATCGGTCATTCCCTACACGATCAAGGGCGCCATCTGGTATCAGGGCGAATCCAACGCCGGCCGCGCCGAACAGTATCGCTCGTTGTTCGCGGACATGATCACGAACTGGCGAACGGACTGGCATCAGGGATTGTTCCCGTTCATCGCCGTGCAGCTCGCGCCGTTCAAGGACGTCAAGAGCCAGCCGGGGGAGAGCGATTGGGCGGAGCTGCGTGAAGCTCAATGGCTCGCGACCAAACGGCTTAAGAACGTCGGTATGGCGGTGATCACGGACGTGGGCGATCCCAAGGACATCCACCCCGCGAAGAAAAAGCCGGTGGGCCAGCGGCTGGCGTTACAAGCGCGCTCGATTGCCTACGGCGAGCCGCTGGTCACCAGCGGGCCAATTTACCAGAAGATGATCGCCAGCAATAACCGGATTGAAATTGTCTTCGAGCCCCCCACCATCGGCACCGGCCTCACGGCGCGCGGGGGAGAATTGAAGGGCTTTGCCATCTGTGGCGAGGACCGGAAGTTCGTCTGGGCTGACGCCGAAATCGTCGGCACGTCGGTCGTCGTTAGTTCGCCGGAGGTTTCAAATCCGGTGGCGGTACGCTATGGCTGGGCAGACTGCCCGGTGGTGAACCTCTGGAACAAGGAAGGCCTGCCGGCGTCTCCCTTCCGCACGGACGATTTCCCGATGATCACGGCAGGTAAGAAGTAAATCCGCACAAACCGCCCGGATGGGAACGAGTTCACCCAGATTTGCCGATTGGCAAATCTCGTCCACGCTTTGTACGACTAATTTTTTCTAGGAATGCCCGCGTAATTCAGTCACCCTTTCCGGCCTTTGGAAATTATGGATTTGAAACTACCAAAACTCGGCGAAGGTGCGGACTCAGGCGTAGTCGTAAACATCCTGGTCAACGAGGGCGATACCATCACCAAGGATCAGGCGATCATTGAACTTGAAAATGAAAAGGCGGTAGCCGCCATCCCTGCCACAGCCAATGGCGTGGTCGCCAAGATCCACGTCAAAGTCGGGGACAAGATCTCCGTGGGCCATCGCCTGATCACGCTTTCCGGCGGCGCGGGTGATTCTCCGGCGACTGCAGCCGCGGCCCCAGTCGCCAAGCCAGCGGCCAAACCCGCAGCGCGCCCTGCCCCTGAACCGGAAGCTGAAACTGAAGAATTACCTGAGCCGGCGGTGGAAGAAACCGCCGAGAGCGGCGCCGCACCCGTCGCTTCGCCATCGCTGCGCCGCTGGGCACGCGAACTAGGGATCAACCTCGGCAAGATCCGTGGCAGCGGACCTGGAGGACGAATCGAAACTGGTGACGTCCGCAAATACATCGCCCGTTTGCAAGCCGCTGCGACCAAGCTGCAGACCGCGCCAGCTACAGCCGCCGCTCCCGCCAAACCCGCTGCTGAGCAAATCGATTTCTCCAAGTGGGGGCCGATCCTCAAGAAACCAGTCTCGACGCTGCGCGGCGTCATCGCCCGGCGCATGTGGGAAAACTGGAATACGATTCCCCATGTCACCCAGTTTGACGATGCTGATTTCACGAAGCTCAACGAGTTGCGCAAAAAGTATGCGCCGGCCTACGAGGCGAAGGGCTCAAAGCTCACTCTCACCCCGCTCGTGCTGAAAGCGGTCGCAGCGACGTTGAAGAAGCACCCCAGCTTCAACGCCAGCCTTGACGAAACTGCGAATGAAATTGTCCTCAAGGAATACATCCACCTCGGCATCGCGGTGGATACCGAACAGGGTTTGATCGTTCCCGTGCTGCGCGATGTGGACAAGAAAAGCGTGCTCGAACTGGCGAAGGAGCTCGAATCCGTCGCGCAAAAGGCGCGCGATCGAAAGGTTTCAGCCGACGACCTCAAGGGTGGTTCTTTCACCATCTCCAACCAGGGCGCGATCGGTGGCGCGCACTTCACACCCATTGTCAACAAACCGGAGGTCGCCATCCTCGGCCTTGGGCGCGGGGCGATGAAGCCCGTTGTGCGGGACGGCAAGGTGGAGGTTCGCATGATGACGCCCCTGGGTCTGTCTTATGATCATCGCGTCATTGACGGCGGTGGCGCCGCCCGATTCATCGTGGACCTCGTCGCCGCGCTGCAAGACTTCAGCGAAGAAGTCGTGAAACTTTAATCCGAATTTCAATTCATGGATCCGATCAAAACCGAAATCGTAGTCGTTGGCGCCGGCCCCGGTGGCTATGCCGCAGCTTTTTACGCCGCAGACCTCGGCAAGAAAGTCATCCTCATTGAGCGCGACAAGCGGCTGGGCGGCGTTTGCCTCAATCGCGGTTGCATTCCCTCCAAGGCGCTGCTTTACGCGACGCATCAAATTACGGCCGCGCGCGAGGCCGCCCATCGCGGCGTCACCTTTGCCGCGCCCACGTTGGATCTCAGCAAAATGCGCGCTTGGAAGGAGAGCATTCTCACCAAGCTCAGTGGCGGCATCGCGCAGCTCGCCAAGATGCGCAACGTCACGGTGATTCAAGGCCGCGCCTACTTCGAGGGTTCGCAATCCTTGCGTGTGGAAGACGAACAAGGTCAGCAATTCATCAATTACGAGCAGGCAATCGTTGCCGTCGGCTCCGTGCCAACCATTCCGAAGGTGTTTGATCTCGGCAACCCGCGGGTCATGACCTCCACCGAGGCGCTCGAAATCGAGGACGTTCCTGAAAACCTGCTCGTCATCGGCGGTGGCTACATCGGCATGGAAATGGGGACGGTTTACGCCGCCCTCGGCAGCAAGGTCACCGTTATCGAAGCCCTCGACAACATTCTGGCTGGGGCCGATCCAGATCTCGCCCGTCCCGTCGTCACTGCGGCGAAGAAGGCGTTCAAGGAAATCCGGCTCAAAGCCAAGGTGCTCAAGATGGCCACGGTCGGGAAGCAGATCAAAGTCGAGAGTGAACACGATGGCAAGAAAGTGGAAGAGCTTTACGATCGCGTGCTGGTTTCCGTCGGGCGTGCGGCGAACAGCGCCGATCTCGGTCTGGAAAACACGGGCGTGAAACTCGACGAAAAAGGCTTCATCAAGGTCAACGATAAGCTGCAGACGGACGACCCGCACATCTACGCCATCGGCGACATCGCCGGCGGTATCCTCCTCGCGCACAAGGCGCACAAGGAAGCGCGGATCGCGGTGGAAGTAATCCACGGCGAAAGCAGCGTCAACAAGGACATCGTCATCCCCGCGGTGGTATTCACTGATCCCGAACTTGCCTGGTGCGGCATCACCGAAGCTGAAGCCAAGCAACGCGGAGTGAAACACGAAGTCGTCAAATTCCCCTGGGCCGCCTCCGGTCGCGCACTGTCATTCGACCGCACCGACGGCGTCACGAAGATGATCATTGACCCGGACAGCGAGCGCGTGCTGGGCGTCGGCATCTGCGGTGCGGGCGCAGGTGAGTTGATTGCCGAAGCCGTGCTGGCCATCGAAATGGGAGCAACCGCGGAAGACATTGCGCTCACCGTTCACCCGCATCCGACGCTTAGCGAAACGATGATGGAATGCGCTGAAGTGTTCTACGGCCATGCCACCCACACGATGGCCAAGAAGCGCGCGTAGATTCTGCAAAGGCAAAGCTGAACGGGCGGCGGCTTCTTGCCACCGCCCGTTTTGATTTCAGCAGCACGGTTGACCAAGTCGTTTCAAAAGTCATGCGTCAGTACCGACTCGGCACGGCGGCAGAGTTCGCGGCCGTAATCCGTCCAGATCCCCTGCCCCCAGTAGCGGTAGCAACTCGTCTGCGAACAGAGCAGATGAAACAGCGCATTGCGGTAGCGGGTATCGGTCGTGGGAATCCTGGCCTTGAGAATCTTTTCGTTAAACAACGAACTCACCTTCTCCATTGGACCAAGCACGTTTTCGTAACCGCGCACCCAAGAAATGTCGTTGGTCCAACTGCCGCCTTCCATGTGAAACCGATGGTCTTCCTTCTTCAATTGCTCGATCAGCGTGGTCAGTTTCTCCGGGCCGTCGCCGGCTTTGAAGCGATCCCAGATTCGCTTTTGATGGACCGGCTGCAACAGCGGTAGATCCTTTTCCTGAAGGCCGAGCGCGAACAAATGTTCCAGATACTCGGTCGCGTTCATCAGCGGCGTGCGGGAGCCGGAACTTTCGCGCACCACTTCCTGATACTTCGGCGGAAACTCATTCATCATCACGCCGCCGTTCTCGCCGTCCGCGATTTGCGTGACCAACGGTGGAACGGATTTTCCGGCCAATTCCCAGCGTCCAAGTGATTTTGCTTCGTAGTAAGGCTGCATCTGGGCGACGAGCTTGGTGTCACTGCCCTGGGTCTTAATGATCGCGACGATGCTCGCCTCTTCGCCACGGGAATTCCGGCAGACCAGCCGATGAGGCAGATGTTTCTTCTCCGGACTGTGACCGTTCTCGGGCCGTTCCACGCTGTGCTCCTGCACCAGCAACCATTGATATCCACAGTCCACGAGAGTCTTTACGTACTCGTAAGCCGTCTCCGGATGATTCGGCAGGGCCATCTCAGCCGGCGAAAAACCCCGCACGCGGCTCAGCGCCTCCATGCCGAAGATCGCCGCAAAGTGATGCTGCCACGCGATAACATGCAGGCGGAAATCCTGCATCGGCGTAGAGGGTGCGACGGCGTGTCCCCAAGGCATGCCGAGCCATTCCACGCAACGACGATACTGCGGGTCACACGTCACGCCCTTCAACGCATCCAGCACATCGTGCAACCCCATCTGGCGCAGGCCGTGAAAGAGCGTACCTGAATACTCCAGCATCGCACGCGGCTGCTTACCTTCGCTCACGAGCTGCGGGATGAATTCACCCATGCGCTTGTAGCACCAGCGGAAGACCGGCGCGTTATGATTGTCGCCCGTGCCCTGGTTGTCCCACATGTGCTTGAGGTTGCTGATGACCTCGGCGGTATGCAGATCGCCTCCTCCGGCAGGAATCAATGGTTGGTGCATGTGCAATGCGATGGCGCTGGCGGCGTTGATGCTGCCGAAATCAATCCCGCTCTCGGGCAAATACACCGGTTGCTTCCGGGCTTCACGCAGCGCGGAGGAAATTTCGGCTTCGGATCCGCTCAGATTCGGCCATCCGTCCAAGTACTCGGGTAGGTTTATCATGCCGCTCAGGCTCACGAAGAATCACCGGCCCGTCAATCTTCGTCCGCAATACTCTGATTAACATCCGGCTGAAGCATGGTGATACGTGCCATGGAGATGGAAACGTTTTTAACCGCTTCCGGTATGCCTGGCGCAAAGTCATCAAGTCGCCTCTACCACATTACCATGAATGGCACCTGGCGAAAACCCGGCGTTAATGAGAGCGAGTATTTCCGAATGCTGAATACTCCGAAAATATTATCGCCATGGGGAAAACCTCACGGCATTTTTCTCGGAGCTTTGAACTGACAATGATTCTCTACAATTTGTTTCCGCTGCTGGCCGGACCGTTCCCCCGTTGGAACGATCACCTCCTGCGCGCGGCGCGGATGGGCTTCGACTGGGTTTACGTCAATCCCATCCAGCAGCTCGGCGCGTCGCGGAGTCTTTATTCGATCTCGGACTATTTCAGTCTTAATCCCGCTTTCTTCGATGCGAGCAGCACGGCGACTCCCGAGCAGCAATGCCGCGAGGCGCTCGATGCTTGCCGCGAGCACGGTCTGAAGTTCATGGTGGACCTCGTCATCAACCACTGTGCCATTGATTCGCCGCTAACCCGGCAGCATCCCGAGTGGTTTGTGCGCCGGCCCGACGGCAGCGTCGCCTGCGCTTCGTGTCAGCACAACGGCGCGACCGTCGAATGGAAGGACCTCGCCCAGTTTGATCACGAGCACACGCGCGACCAAGATGGGCTCTACCGCTACTGCGTGAAGGTTGTCGAGCACTTGATCGCGCTGGGCTTTGATGGCTTCCGCTGCGATGCCGCGTATCAGATTCCGCGTGCGTTCTGGCATCGACTGATTCATGAAGTAAAATTGCGGCATCCCAAGGCCGTGTTTGCCGCGGAAACCCTCGGCTGCACGTTGGACCAGACGCGCGAGACCGCGTCCGCCGGCTTTGACTACGTGTTCAACAGCTCCAAGTGGTGGGACATGACGGGCTGGTGGTTGATCGAGCAATACAACCTGATCCGCGAGACCGCGCCGTCCATCAGCTTTCCCGAAAGCCATGACACGCCGCGTCTCGCCGAGGAGTCGCATGGCAACGTCAACGCGCTCAAGCAGCGCTACCTCTTCTCGGCGCTATTCTCCAAGGGCGTGATGATGCCGATGGGATTTGAGTTCGGCTTGCGTAAGCAATTGCATGTGGTCAACACCACGCCATCGGACTGGCAATTGAACGGAGTGAACCTCACCGAATTCGTCACGAAGGTGAACGCCATCAAACGGCGCTATCCCGTGTTCTGCGAGGAAAGTCCAACGAACGTCCTGCACAGCAACAACCCGAATGTGCTGCTGTTGTGGAAGGCGTCAGCCCGGCATCGCGACGAGGCGCTGCTGATTCTAAACAAAGATCCTTGGAATCATCAGGAGTTTCGCACGGACAACTTCCGGCACTATGTGCAGGCCGGTGCGCCGTTGAAGGATGTTTCACCGGAATTCCCGATGGACTATCTCCATGAACCCTTCCACTACGCGTTGCGCCCCGGTCAGGGCATCGTGCTCGTTACACACCGGGATTGAGCTAGTGTAGGGCGGACATTCCTG
>Ga0315912_10002950_pt1 | contig 17418 bp, 15 predicted proteins | sample VfabasoilMG_FD_204469 | JGI IMG/M metagenome (GOLD analysis project Ga0315912, IMG submission 204469) | Garden soil microbial communities collected in Santa Monica, California, United States - V. faba soil | ecosystem: Environmental > Terrestrial > Soil > Garden | place: USA: California...
CAGCAGGCTACCGGACTCGAAGCGCGCATCGTGGCGCTGCAGCAACTGCAGGAGCGCCTCGCGCACGGGGCAAACATGGAGGGATGGCTTGCACGGCAACAGCTGCACGATACCCCGCGGGTGTGGCAGGGAATCAGCATCGAGCCCGGCTGGGAGGATGCGCTGGAGGCGGCATTGCGCGAGCGGCTGAACGGGATTGCGCTGGACCGCCCCGCGATGGCGCAGGGGTGGTTCAGCGATACGCCCCCGGGCAAGCTGACGGTCGTCGCGGTGGCGGATACGCCGGGGGACAGGGCAGAGGGCGTTTCCGGTCTGGAACCGCTCTTGCGATATGTCACGTGCCGCGATGCCCGGCTCAATGCGGCGCTCGCCGAGTGGCTGCACGATGTCTACGTGGTCGAGGAGGCGGCGCGTGGCCTGGAAATGCGCGTCCATTTGCCGCCGGGGGCCGTGCTGGTGTCGAAGGAAGGTCATCAATTTACGCAGCATTCGGTCAGTTTTCACGCCCCGGATTCGGAATTGCACGGGGTGTTGTCACGCCAGCGGGAGATCGAAGCATTGCAGAGCGAGCGGCGGGCGCTGCAAGCGGATCTCGAGGGCTTGCGGGAAGCAGCCGCCGCGGTCGAGCGCGAAATCGACGCCGCGAGGACCGAGGCTGGGGCGATACGCCAGGCGGTGGACGAGGCGCAGCAGCGTTACCACGATTTAGAGATCGAGTCCATGCGGCTTTCCGAACAGGCGCGCCAGGTGACTCAACGCGGGCAGCAGATCGCGGCGGAACTGGAGGAAGTGTCGATCCAGTTCGCCGATGAGGCCGCGCGCGCGGCGGCCTCGGAGGCAGCTTGGACGCAGTTGCAGCAGCAGGTGGGTGATTGGCGGCGCCAGTTCGACTTGGCGACAGAACTTTACGGTCGGGCCGACGCCGTGCTGGGGATGCAGCGCGAGGCCTCACAGCGGGCGCAGAACGAGCACCAGGAAGCCTTGTTCAGTCTGCGCACTGCCGAGATCAGGATTGCGGAAGTCGAATATACCCTCGGAGTGGTTTCCGAGACGATCGCGGGCATCGAAAAGAGCATAGTCGACCAGGAGCGCGAAATCGGCTCCTACGATGAGGCTCCGCTGCTGGAACGCCTGCAGCAGGCACTCGCGCTGCGGGTGGAGCGGGAACTTGCTCTGGCGCAGGCCCGCGATGCGGTGGAGGGGCAGGAAGCGCGGCTGAAAGAGGTGGAACAGGAGCGATTCGCGAGCGAGCAAAAGCTCGATCCGTTGCGCGAGCGCATCGGCGAGGCGAAATTGAAGAAGCAGGAGGCGCGGCTTACCGAGGAGCAGTTCGGGCAGCAGCTTGCCGCCGCCGGCGCGCAGGAGGAGGAATTGCGCCTCATGCTCGAGAAGGGCATGCGCTCCGGGACGCTGCAGGGCGATATCAACCGCCTCGGCGAGGAAATCAGAGCGCTCGGCGCGGTGAATCTTGCCGCACTCGATGAATTGCAGGCGGGACAGGAACGCAAGGCTTATCTCGACGCGCAGTCGACCGATTTGGCGGAAGCGATGAAGACGCTGGAAGACGCGATTCGCCGCATAGACCGGGAGACGAGGGAACGCCTGCAGCAGACCTTCGACGAGGTCAATCGACATTTCGGGCAGATGTTTCCAGCGCTGTTCGGCGGCGGGCACGCCCGCCTCACGCTGACGGGCGAGGAGATCCTCGACAGCGGCGTGCACGTGGTCGCGCAGCCGCCCGGCAAGAAGAATTCGACCATCCACCTGCTTTCGGGGGGGGAGAAGGCGCTGACGGCGCTCGCGCTGGTGTTCGCCCTGTTTCAGCTGAATCCGGCGCCGTTCTGCCTGCTCGACGAGGTCGACGCTCCGCTCGACGATCACAATACCGAGCGTTTCTGCGAACTCGTCAGGAAGATGTCCGAGCACTCACAGTTCGTCTTCATCAGTCACAACAAGATCACGATGGAAATCGCCAATCAGTTGCTCGGCATCACCATGCAGGAGCCCGGCGTGTCGCGCGTGGTTGCCGTCGATATCGAGGAAGCCATGAAGCTGACGGAAGAGGCGGCCTGAGGGCGGTTCCGGTCATGAGCGACCTACAACTGAGCCTGGTCATCGTCGGACTGCTGGTGATAGGCGGCGTTTACATCCTCAACTGGGTTCAGGAACGCAGGTTTCGGCGGCGCATCGGGAACGCGTTCGACGATGAAAGGGGCGATGCCCTGCTCCCGGCAGCGCCGGAAGCGGCGGCACGGGTCGAGCCCCAGATTACCGGGCATTCCGAAACGCCGGCGGCAAGCACGTCTGGCGTGGAGAGGCGGATCGCCGTACCGGCGCTATCCACTGCCTCGGCCGCACCCCTGACGGAGTTCGATTCGCTCATCGATTACGTCGCCCAGATCGACGGCAGTTCGCCGATCCCGGAACGCGCGATCGACGAATTGCTGGAGCGGGTAACCGCCTGCGGCAAGCCCTACCGGATCGCGGGCTTCAATCCGCACAACGGCGAATGGGAAGATCTCACCCGCGCCGGTCGCGGCATGCATACGAAGTTGCGGATTGCGCTGCAACTCATCAACCGTTCCGGCCTGGTGTCGGCCGCGCAGCTTTCCATGTTCTGCGATGCCGTTCACCACTGCGCCGAACAGGGTTCGGCGGTCGCATCCTGTCCCGAGACCCAGGCCGCGCTCAAGGCCGCGCATGAACTTGACAGCTTCTGCGCGCAGGTCGACGTCGCGATCGGAGCCAATGTGGTGGCGGCGACGGGGGGCGTCTTCGCGGGCGCCAGGATACGCACGCTGGCCGAGGGATTGGGATTCCGGCTCGATCCCGACGGAGTGTTCAGGCTGCGCGACGATCAGCGCCGGACGCTGATTACCCTCGATAACAATGAACCGGCTCCGTTCCTGCCGGAACAAATGAAGACGCTGGTCACGCCCGGAGTCAGCCTCCTGCTCGACGTGCCGCGCGTGCCTGACGGCCTGCAGGCGCTCGACAGAATGTTCGAGATCGGCACTCAACTGGCACAGGCCCTCGAGGGCAGCTTGGTGGATGACAATCACGCTGCGCTCAATGCCGCGGGTATTGCCAGGATACGGCAACAGGTCGCCGGAATTTATGCGAAGATGGAGACACGAGGCGTCGGCGCCGGCAGCGCGCGCGCGCTGCGCCTGTTTTCATGAGCGTTCCTCCCATCGCGGCACGCCGCGCCCGGGAGTTGCGCGACGAAATCGAACGCCACAATCACCGATACTACGTGCTCGATGACCCGCTGATTGCCGATGCGGAGTACGATCGACTCTTTCGGGAACTACAGACGCTGGAGCAAAGTTACCCTGCTCTGATCACGCCGGACTCGCCCACGCAGCGGGTCGGTGGCGAGCCTGGACAGGCGTTTACCGCGGTCCGGCACGTGGTGCCCATGCTGTCCCTCAACAACGCTTTCGACGACGAGGGCGTCGCGGGATTCGATCGTCGCGTACGTGAGGCGCTTGGCGCCGAGCCGGTCGAGTATGCTGCGGAGCCCAAATTCGACGGCCTGGCGGTCAGCCTGATTTACGATAAGGGCTCGCTCACGACGGGTGCGACTCGCGGTGATGGGTATACGGGAGAGGACGTGACCGGCAATCTGCGCACGATACGCGCCATCCCGCTGCGACTCGCGAATTCCCCTCCATCCCGCATCGAGGTTCGTGGCGAGGTCGTGATGCTCCAGCAAGATTTCGAGCGCCTCAATAACGACCAGCGGGCACGCGGGCAGAAGGAGTTCGCGAATCCCCGCAATGCGGCCGCTGGAGCGCTGCGCCAGCTAGACCCGCGCGTGACCGCCTCACGGCGGCTCACATTTTTCGCATACGGAATGGGACAGGCGGAGGGGGGGCCGGGTTTCACGACCCACGAGGAGATTCTCGATTACCTCACAATGTTGCGATTTCCGGTGGCGCGCGAGCGACGTACGGTGCAAGGCCTGCAGGGGTTGATGGGTTACTACCGCGACATGGGCGAGCGAAGGAAACGGCTGCCCTATGACATCGACGGCGTGGTCTACAAAGTCAATGACCTCAGCGCCCAGGCGAAGCTGGGTTTCGTGGCGCGTGCGCCGCGTTTTGCGGTCGCGCACAAGTTCCCGGCCGAGGAGGCAACCAGCACGGTGCTCGCCATCGATGTGCAGGTCGGCCGGACCGGCGTTCTCACGCCGGTGGCGCGCCTGCAGCCGGTGTTTGTCGGTGGCGTGACCGTGACCAACGCGACGCTCCACAATGAGGATGAAGTCGCACGCAAGGATATCTGGCGCGGGGATGCCGTAGCCGTGCGGCGGGCTGGCGATGTGATTCCAGAGATCGTACGAGTGTCGCAGCCGGGGCCACGAACTCCGACCGACCGGTTCCACATGCCGGAACGGTGCCCGATCTGCGGGTCGAGAGTCCTTCGTCTAGAAGGGGAGGCAGCGGCGCGTTGCACCGGGGGCCTGGTCTGCGCCGCACAGCGCAAGCAGGCCATCCTGCACTACGCAGGTCGACGTGCGATGGACATCGATGGCCTGGGGGAGCGACTGGTCGATCAGTTGGTCGATGGCGGTTGGGTGCATGATCCATCCGGGCTATACGGGCTCAGCGCAGCGGACCTCACCCGACTGGAGCGCATGGGAGAGAAATCGGCACAGAACCTGGTGAATGCGATCGACACCTCGCGGCGGCGGCCTTTGGCGCGGTTTGTTTTTGCCTTGGGCATCCCCGGAGTGGGCGAGGAGACAGCCAAGGTGCTGGCGCGCCACTTCGGCTCGCTGCGCAAGCTGCTGCAGGCGGACTGGGCGGAGATCAGCGCGGAGAAGCAAGCGGTACAAAAGGAGAATGCCGCGCGCAAGCGCCGTGGCGAGCCGCCGCTGCCGCAGATTTTGGAAGGTATCGGACCGGAATTGATGGAATCGCTGCGCACATTCCTGGCCGAGCCCCATAACGGGGAGGTCATCGCGCGTCTCGCCATTCATGCGTGCCCTCTCGCATACGATGTGTCAGCGGAAACCGTGGTCGCGGGCCGCTCGGGGGTGCGCGACAAGACTTTCGTGCTGACTGGCACCCTTCCCACCCTGACACGTGACGCCGCGCGCGGGCGCATCGAGGCGCTTGGAGGGCGCGTGTCGGGCAGCGTGTCGCGTAGCACGGACTATGTGGTTGCCGGGAGCAATCCTGGCAGCAAGTTCGACAGGGCGGTGGAACTCGGTATCACCGTCCTGGACGAGCAAGGACTGATTGAAATGCTTGAGGAACAGACTGCATGAAGCTGAGAAAGGCGGTGTTCCCGGTCGCCGGGCTGGGAACGCGGTTTCTTCCGGCGACGAAGGCGAGTCCCAAGGAGATGATGCCGATCGTCGACAAGCCGCTGATCCAGTACGCCGTCGAAGAGGCAGTCGCGGCAGGCATGACCGAGCTCATTTTCATTACCGGCCGCAGCAAGCGCGCGATCGAGGATCATTTCGATCAGGCGGCGGAACTGGAGGCGGAACTGGAGCAGCGCGGCAATCGGCAACTGCTCCGGATAGTGCGCGACATCGTCCCGGCCAGGGTATCCTGCATCTACCTGAGGCAGCCACGGGCGCTCGGCCTGGGGCATGCGGTGCTGTGCGCCGAGCCGGTGGTGAAAGACGAACCGTTTGCGGTCGTGCTGGCGGATGATCTGATCGATGCCGAAGTCCCGGTACTGCGTCAGATGAAATCAGCATTCGAGGAGCATCAGTGCCCGATACTTGCCGTGGAGCATGTCGAGCGGCGGCGGACCCGCCAGTACGGTATCGTGAAGGTGACGGGGCGCACCGGCAAACTGTCCCAGATTGCCGCGATCGTGGAGAAACCGGCTCCCGCCGCGGCGCCTTCCACGCTGGCGGTGGTGGGTCGTTACATCCTGACCGCGGACATTTTTGGCCTCTTGCGCCGCGTCGGGGTGGGTTTGAGCGCAGAGATACAGTTGACCGATGGCATTGCGGGCCTGCTCGGCGAGAGGCGGGTCATGGCTTATCGTTTCGATGGCGTGCGTTACGACTGCGGCGACAAGCTGGGTTACCTCAAGGCTAACGTCGCATACGCCATGGCACACCCGGAATTCGGCAGGGCGTTCAGGACGTACCTTCGCCGTCTGATCGTGAAACGGAACGGGCGCCGTTAGGGAATTCATGCACGTTGGGCCGCGTGCTAGTATGCAGCGCAGATGAGCCAGGAAGTGCAATGGCGAATAAGCTGATGATCGTCATGGTGAACACCGATCCGACGAACGCCGCGGAGTTGGGCGCGCCGTTCTTTCAGGCGGCGGTTGCGGCCGCCATGGATTACGAGGTGGAGGTCATACTGACCGCCCGCGCCGGGGAACTGGCGAAACGAGGGGTGGCCGAAAAGCTCTTCGTCAAGGAGGGATTGGACAAGAGCGTTTACGATTTCATCAAGGATGCCCACGAAGCCGGCGTGCATTTCAAAGTGTGCACGCCGACCCTGGATCTTTGGGGTAACGATCTGATTCCCGAGATCGAGGAAACGGTCGGCGGCGCCTACGTGATTCAAAGAGCGATGGACGACGACGTCGTCACCTTCACTTACTAGGGTTGTGGCCCGCGGGGCGTAAGCGAGCGTCGCCCGGTTGGGCAGGCAGGGCAGGGTGGGTGTGATCGATGAACGATACGGAAGGTGCATGGGGACTCCTCGCAACCGCGGATGAAGTCTGCTCGCAGGCCGACGCGCATGCTGCTGTGGCCCGCGTGGCGCGGGAAATCACGCAGAAGCTGCAGTACTGCTTTCCGCTGCTGCTCGGGATAATGCGCGGAAGCGTCGTATTCGCGGGCCACCTGCTGCCATTGCTGCGATTTCCCCTGGAATTCGACTATCTCGACGTGACGCGCTATGGCGACGCGACGGAGGGCAGTGAGATCGAGTGGCGAGTGGAGCCGATTCGCAGCGTGGCCGGACGCGTGGTGCTGGTCATCGATGACATACTGGACGAGGGGCGCACGCTGGCATCGATCCGCAAGCGCGTGTTGTCGTCGGGTGCGGCCGAATGCTACAGCGCCGTTTTTGCCGAGAAGAACACGGGCCGCCTCAAACCGTTGGCAGCGGATTTCCTCGGCGTGACGCTGCCCAATCGCTACGTATTTGGGTTCGGCATGGACGTGCGCGGCGTCTGGCGCAATCTGCCGGCGGTGTACGCCCTCAGAGACGATGATCAGGGAGGGGGCAGCGCAAAATGAACACCACTGCCAATTAATGCCGCACGCGCCTGGCGCTCATCATTCATCACCCTGGACTCGGCATCATGTTAGGTATCATTGGCGGCAGCGGGCTCAGCGCGATCACTGATCTGGCGATCACGCGGCGCCAGATCATGCGCACGCCGTACGGCGAGCCGTCCTGCGCGCTCACGTTTGGCAGGTTGCGCGGCCGCGAGATCGTGTTCCTGGCGCGGCACGGTTACGGACACACCATTCCCCCGCATCAAGTGAATTACCGCGCCAATCTGTGGGCGCTGCATGCGCAGGGAGCGCGGCGCGTGATTGCGATCGCGTCAGTCGGCGGAATCCGCCCGGGATTCCCGCCAGGCACGCTGGTCGTGCCGCACCAGATCCTGGATTACACTCATGGTCGTGAGTCGACATTCGCTTCCGGTACGGACGGCGGTGTCGTGCACATCGATTTTACTCACCCCTATTGCGAAGAACTGCGGAGCCGGATACTGGAGGCGGCGACCGCTGCCGGGTGCCTGACCTTGCGGGACGCGACTTACGCCGCGACCCAGGGTCCGCGCTTGGAGACGGCGGCCGAGATAGACCGCCTGGAACGCGACGGCGCCGACATCGTGGGGATGACCGGGATGCCGGAGGCGGCGCTCGCGCGGGAACTGGGACTCTGTTACGCGGCGCTTGCCGTCGTGGTGAATCCCGCGGCAGGACGCGGTTCGAGCGCAGCCGGTGTCCGGATGCGGGACATCAACTCCGTCTCGAAGGTCGCCATGGCGAGCGTGCGCCTGATACTAGAGAGGCTGGCGGAATTCGATGGCGATTAGGCCGGTCTTGAGGATGGGGGATGCGCGCCTGTTCGAGCCTTCGCAGCCGGTCGCGCGGTTCGATACTCCGGAACTGCACGCATTGATTGCGGACATGCAGGATACGATGCGGGCGCTGAACGGCGCGGGCCTGGCAGCGCCGCAGATCGGCGTCGGTTTGCGGGTGGTGATCTTCGAAGTCGAGCGCAATCTACGTTATCCCGAGGCAGAATCGGTACCCTACACGGTACTGGTGAATCCGCTCGTGACCCCGCTCGGCAGCGAAATGGACGAGGGTTGGGAGGGATGCCTCAGTGTGCCCGGCATGCGCGGCCGGGTGCCACGCTTCAGCCGGGTCGAGTACCGCGGCTTTGACGCGTTCGGGCGCACCGTTGAGCGCAGTGTCACGGGATTTCATGCGCGCGTGGTGCAGCACGAATGCGATCACCTCGACGGCATCCTCTATCCGATGCGTATCGAGGACCTGCGCTACTTTGGTTTCACCGCCGAACTGTTTCCCGGACAGGAACTGCAGGATGAATAGCGCTGAACGCCGGGGGCTGGGCGTTGAACGCTCGACTCGGCATCAGGTTCGTAGTTGCTCCACCAGGTCGCCTTCGAATTTGACAACCATTTTCGGGTCGCGCAGCGCCTCGCCCGTGATGAGGAACGTGTCTTCGGCGCGCGCACCCAGCGTATTGATCTTGGCGATGTGAAGGTTGATGTCGTAAGACGTCAGCACGCGCGCGATGCGCGAAAGCAGCCCCGGCCGATCGCCTGCGATCACCGACAGGATACGGTAGGTGCCACGGTCGTCCGGCTGTATGCTGACCTCCGGGGAGATCGGGAAATGGCGCAGTTGCCGGCTGAGGCGACTCTTGGTGAGCGGGGGCAGGGCCATCTTGTGCAGCAGCCGCTGCGTGAGCTCGTGCTCGATGTAGCTGATGAGATCCCGATAGCGCGCCTGACGGTTATCGGAGGCCTGCACCTGGAAGCTGTCGAGAGCATAGCCGTGTCGCGTGGTGTAGATCCTGGCTTCGAATATGTCGTATCCGATGCCTTCGAAGAAGCTGCAGATGCGGGCAAACAGCTCCTTCTGGTCCGGCACGTACACCATCACCTGCAGACCTTCGCCGGCCGGCGAAAGGCGCGCCTTGACTATCGGGGTCGCGCTATCGACACGGTAGTAAAGCAGCCGGGTGTGCCAGGTGATCTCCTGCGGCTCATGGCGCAGAAAATACGAGGTGTCTAGGGTCTTCCACAGGGAGTCGTGCGCGTGCTCCGGAACGGCATAGAGGCGTAATTTGTTGAGGGCTTCGGCCTGGCGCGCCTGCAGGCTGGAGGCGAGATTCGTCTCCGCGCCGCTCAACAGGTGGCGCGCGGCGTGAAAGAGATCCTCCAGCAGTTTCGCTTTCCAGGCGTTCCAGACTTTGGGGCTCGTACCCCGAATATCGGCAACCGTCAGCATGTAGAGCGCGATCAGTTTTTTCTCGGATCCCACCCGCTGGGCAAATGTCTGGAGCACGGCGGGATCCGTCAGATCCTGCTTCTGCGCAGTCGTGGACATCGTGAGGTGGTGCTCGACAAGCCATGCGACGAGTTCCGTGTCCTCCCAGGACAAGCAGTGCGCGCGGCAGAAGCGGCGTGCGTCGGCCCGGCCGAGTTGCGAGTGATCGCCCCCGCGCCCCTTGGCGATGTCGTGGAACAGCCCGGCAAGATAGAGCAGCTCTGGCCGGGCAAAATCGCTCATGAGCCTGCTGCACAGCGGAAACTCGTGCGCGAATTCGGGTACTGCAAAGCGCCTGAGATTGCGGACGACCTTGAGGATATGCTCGTCCACGGTGTAGACGTGATAAAGATCGTGCTGCATCTGCCCCACGATGCGGCCGAAGGCTGGTAGATAGCGGCCCAAGATGTCATATTGATTCATGCGCCTGAGCTCGCGCACGACGCGCGACGAACTGCGCAAAATCTGCATGAACAACGAGCGATTGGCGGCGTCGCGCCGGAAGGCCGGACCGATTCGCTGCCGCTCGCGCCACAACGCGCGCAAAGTTGCCGCAGTCATTCCTTTCAGCTCGTGATGACGCTGCAGCAGGAGAAAACTCTCCAGCAGCGCTTCCGGCTTGCGGGCAAAGAGCTGGTCGTCGCACGCTTCCAGCAGCTCGCCGCGAATCCCGAAGTTCGCGTTGATTTCGCGATACTCGCGGTTGCGTGGCGGCGTGATCCGCCCGCGGATGTTCTGGAGCAGTATCGTGTTGAGCTGGGATGTCGCCTTGGCCGTGCGGTAGTAGCGCTGCATCAGCTGTTCGCTGGCAAGACGGTGCGGCCGGTCGTGCAGCTTGAACTGCCGCGCAAGCGCGGACTGATGATCGAATAGCAGCCGGTCCTCGCGCCGGCCGACGAGGTAATGCAGGCGCACGCGCAAAGCCTGCAGGAAAGTTTCATGCCGCTGAATTTCGCGTGCCTCCTGGGGCGTGATCACCGTGCGGCGCGCGAGTTCGCGCCACGTGGTGCCGATACCACCGGCTCGGGCGATCCAGAGTATGGTCTGCAGGTCCCGCAACCCCCCGGCCCGTTCCTTGATGTTGGGCTCGAGGTTGGTTTCCTCGAAGCGCGTATGTCGCAGCTGCTGTTCCAGGCGCTTAGCCTGCATGAAAGCGGCCGGGTCCAGTGCGGCGTCCGTGCGCGCCGCGAATCGCCGGAACAGCGGACGGTTACCCGCGACCAGCCGCGATTCCAGCAGGCTGGTCTGCACCGTCACATCCTGGCGCGCCAGCTCTACGCACTGGTCGATGGTGCGCACGCTGTGGCCCACTTCCAGTCCCATATCCCAGAGGATACCGATGAAAGTCTCGATCTTCCCCTGCTGCGCCGCGTTCGGAGCGCCCGGCAGCAGCAGCAGCAGATCGACGTCCGAGTGCGGAAACAACTGGCCGCGGCCATAGCCGCCAACCGCCACCAAGGCCGACTCGTGGGACAGCTCGCAATCGGCCCACGCCAGTCGCATGTGACGATCGACGCTGCGGCTGAGACGTCGCAGCAGTTCCCCCGCAGGGAGGCCCTCGAAAAAGGCGCCGCGCAAGGCTTCACGCTCGCGCGCAAGGGTGTCCTTGAAGCGATCCGCTACCTGTTGGCAGGCGGAATCAACGCGACCTTCCGTGAGTCCGCTCGCAATTTCAAGCGAGGCGGCCAACTTCATCCAGCGACCTTGCCCAGCCGCATGCCGCTGGCGGCTCGGCGTTGGGGCGTGCCGCCCGACACCGTCAGCACTTCATAGCCGATTTCGGAAACCAGCACGGTATGCTCCCATTGTGCCGAGAGACTGTGGTCCTTGGTCACGATGGTCCAGCCGTCGGCGAGCTGGCGAATATCCGGCTTGCCGGCGTTGATCATGGGTTCGACCGTGAATGTCATGCCCGGTCGAAGTTCGAGTCCAGTGTTCGGTTGGCCGTAGTGCAGGACCTGCGGTTCCTCGTGGAAGCGCGTTCCGATGCCGTGCCCGCAGAATTCCCGCACCACGCTGTATCCATGACTTTCCGCATAGTGCTGGATCGCGTGCCCGATATCACCCAGCCGCGCGCCAGGTCTGACAGCATCGATTCCTCTCCACATGCACTCGAAGGTGACCTCGCACAGCCGCCGTGCCTGGATCGACGCTTGCCCGACAAAAAACATCCGGCTGGTGTCTCCGTGATAGCCGTCCTTGATTACCGTGACGTCGATGTTGATGACATCTCCGGCCTTGAGCTTCTTGTCGCCGGGGACGCCATGGCAAACGACGTGGTTGACCGAAGTGCAGATCGATTTTGGAAACGGTACGTAGCCCGGGGGAGCATAGTTGAGCGGGGCGGGTGTCGTGCGCTGGCATTCAACCATGTAATCGTGGCACAGGCGGTCCAACTCGGCAGTCGCAACCCCCGGTCTTACATATGGCTCAATATAATCAAGAACTTCCGACGCGAGACGGCCGGCGATCCGCATCTTCTCGATTTCTTCTTGGGATTTGAGGGTAACCGCCATCAGGGAATCATGCCCAGTGCGAAGCCGCCACCACGGCAACCGCCCGGCACGTTCTAAAAAACGGTGATTCTATTCGACAATTGCGGCTGTGGGTGGAAGTTTCGGGCGCGCGCAGTTAGAACTTGAGAGAAAGCCATTTATCACGCTATAATAACAAGTTAGCTCGGTAAGAAGCGTGCGGCAAGCGCGCACTGTCCCGAGCATCACGCACATCCGCGCACATCTATGGGGTGCCGGGTCGACGGGCCTGGTGGCGACTGCGGATGGAGGTTCAACCCTGTCTTAGGAGTCTAAATGTCGGTCACGATGCGTCAAATGCTCGAAGCGGGCGTCCATTTCGGGCACCAAACACGTTACTGGAACCCGAAGATGGAAGCCTATATCTTCGGCCACCGCAACAAGATACACATCATTAACCTTGAGAAGACACTGGCCATGTACCAGGACGCGCTCAAGTTTGTGCGGCAACTGGCAGCCAACAAAGGTAGCGTCCTGTTCGTCGGCACCAAGCGTCAGGCGCGCGAAATCGTCAAGGAAGAGGCGCAGCGGTGTGGAGCTCCGTATGTCGATTACCGCTGGCTCGGCGGCATGCTGACCAATTACAAGACGGTCAAGCAATCGATCAAGCGCCTGAAGGATATGGAGGCATTGATTCAGGAGGGGTCCATCGAGCGGTTACCCAAGAAAGAGGCGCTGCATTACCAGCGCGAAGTGGCGAAGCTCGATCGCAGCCTGGGTGGCATAAAGGACATGAATGGCCTGCCGGATGCCTTGTTTGTCATCGACGTCGGGTACCAGAAGAATTCGGTGGCGGAAGCCAACAAGCTCGGCATCCCCGTGATCGGCGTGGTGGATACCAACCATACGCCGGACGGGATCGAGTACGTGATTCCCGGCAACGATGATTCAAGCCGGGCGATACGACTTTATGCGCGGGGGGTGGCCGACGCGGTGCTCGAAGGCCGTAACGACACGGTCAAGGAAATCGTGGGCGGTGGCGACGAGTTCGTGGAGGTTGAAGACGCCGAGGATGACGGGCGCTGAGCCGGGCCGCAGCGCGAACAAGGGGCGCGAGCCCCTTTTTTTTAACCAGTGGAGCAGTGGAGAGTGGAAATCACCGCAGGCATGGTCCGGGATTTGCGCGAGAAGACCGACGCGCCCATGATGGAATGCAAGAAAGCCTTGACCGAGGCCGCCGGCGACATGGCCAAGGCGGAAGAGTTACTCCGCGTCAAGCTTGGCAACAAAGCCAGCAAGGCGGCCTCTCGCGTCACCGCCGAGGGGGTCGTGGCGGTCTGCATCGCGGAAGACGGCAAGTCGGGCGGACTGGTGGAACTCAACTGCGAAACCGACTTCGTTGCCAAGAATGCGGACTTCCTGGCGCTCGCGGGCGCGCTTGCCCGATTGGTGGTGGTGAGTGCGCCTGCCGATGTGGAGGCGCTCTCCCGGCAGGCCCTCGGTGCCGCGACGGTCGAGGATGCGAGGAGGGAACTCGTCGGCAGAATCGGCGAGAACGTCAGCATACGCCGGTTCGCTCGACTTGCGGCCAAGGGACGTCTTTCGAGTTATGTGCACGGGGGGGCGAAAATCGGCGTCATCGTCGATTGCATCGGGGGCGACGAGACGCTGGGGCGGGATCTGGCGATGCACATTGCGGCCAGCAAGCCGGTTGCATTGGCGGCTGCCGACGTCGCGCCAGCACTGGTGCAAAAAGAGCGCGACATCGCTGCGGCCAAGGCTGCCGAATCCGGCAAACCGGAGAACATCACCGGTAAAATGGTCGAAGGGGCCGTGCAGAAGTTTCTCAGGGAGGTGACGTTACTCGGGCAGCCATTCGTCAAGAACGACAAGCAGACAGTGGAACAATTGCTCAAGTCCAAAAGCGCATCGGTTGGCGGGTTTGTGCTGTACGTGGTCGGCGAGGGCATCGAGAAGAGACGGGACGACTTTGCGGCGGAGGTCATGGCGCAGGTGGGGCAGGCGGCCAGAAGTGACGCGCGTGCGCCATCCGCGTCCTGAGATCGATCGATACATCGCGACACGAACGAGGCCAGCATGCCGGAAGTCCCCGCCTACAAGCGTATCCTCCTGAAGCTCAGTGGCGAAGCGCTGATGGGAAATGAGAGCTACGGCATCCACCGCCCGACCGTCGAGCGCATCGTTGATGAGATCGCGGAGGTCGTGAATCTCGGGGTGGAAGTCGCCGTGGTGATTGGTGGCGGCAATATCTTTCGCGGGGTAGCGCCCGCCGCGGCGAACATGGATCGCGCCACCGCGGACTACATGGGCATGCTGGCAACGGTGATGAATGCCCTGGCGCTGCAGGACGCGATGCGCCGGGTCAACCTCGTGAGCCGCGTGCAGTCGGCCCTGAACATCGAGCAGGTCGTGGAGCCCTATATTCGCGGCAAGGCGATGCGCTATCTCGAAGAGGGACGCGTGGTGATCTTCGCCGCCGGCACCGGCAATCCGTTTTTTACGACGGATACGGCCGCAGCTCTGCGTGGCATGGAGATGAACGTCAACCTGGTGCTCAAGGCCACCAAGGTCGATGGCGTTTATACCGATGATCCGCAGACGCATCCGGATGCCATGCGCTACAAGCGCCTTACCTTTGACGAGGCCATCGTCAAGAATCTCAAGGTCATGGACGCGACGGCTTTGACGCTGTGCCGGGACCAGAAGCTGCCCATCAACGTATTCAGCATTTTCAGGCCAAAGGCGTTCAAGCGGGTGGTGCTGGGGGAAGACGAAGGAACGATGGTTCACGTTTAGCGTCCGCGGGCTGATGAAATACAAGGTTCATCCAGCCCCGGACTGCGAGGAGGTCTCATGATAGCCGACGTGAAGAAGACTGCGGAACAGAAGATGAGAAAAACACTGGACGCGCTCAAGAATGATCTCTCAAAGGTGCGAACGGGGCGCGCGCATACCGGACTGCTTGACCACATCGCGGTCGATTACTATGGAACGGCGACGCCCATTCCGCAGGTGGGCAACGTCACCCTCCTGGATGCCCGCACCATCGGCGTGACGCCATGGGACAAGAAGTTGACGGGCGCAATCGAGAAAGCGATCCGTGATTCGGGGCTGGGGCTCAATCCGGCAACACAGGGTGACGTGGTGAGAGTGCCGATGCCAGCGCTGACCGAAGAGCGGCGCAAGGACCTCATCAAGGTCGTGCGAACCGAAGCCGAGAACGCGCGCGTCGCGGTGCGCAACGTGCGGCGCGACGCCAACACCCACCTGAAGGATCTGCTCAAGCAGAAAAAGGTGGCGGAAGACGAGGAGCGCCGGGCCCAGGACGATATTCAGAAGCTGACGGACCGGCACATCGCCGAGGTCGACAAGATGCTGCAGGTCAAGGAAGCCGACCTGATGGCGGTTTGACCGAGAACCCTAGCATGCGGACCGATGGCTCACGCGGCCGGGACGGCGAGGCTTGCCGGCATCCCGCCGATCCGCGGCATATCGCCATCATCATGGACGGAAATGGGCGGTGGGCGCAACAGCGGCGCTTGCCGCGCGTGGCCGGCCACAAGCGCGGTGTGGAGGCCGTGCGTGCGGTCGTTCGCTCGTGCCGGGAGCATGGCATCGAGTTCCTGAGCCTGTTTGCGTTCAGCAGTGAGAACTGGCAGCGGCCCGCGGACGAGATTTCCTATCTCATGGAACTCTTTGCGTTGGCGCTGGAGGACGAGGTGAGCAAGCTGCACGCGCAGGGGATCCGCTTCCGCGTGGTGGGAGACCGGCGCCGCTTCGAGCAGCGACTCGTGGATCTCATCGGCAAGGCCGAGTACCTCACCCGTGACAATGCCGGGCTCACGCTCACGATAGCGGCCAACTACGGCGGGCGCTGGGATCTGGTGCAGGCGGTCAATCGCATGCTGGACGAGAGGCCGCGCGCGGCGATCTGCGAAGCCGACCTGGCGCCGTACCTTGCGCTCAGCTACGCCCCTGAGCCCGACTTCTTCATCCGTACCGGCGGCGAGCAGCGAATCAGTAATTTCCTGCTGTGGCAGCTCGCGTACACCGAACTCTACTTTACCGACATCCCATGGCCGGACTTCGACGCCGCCGCCTTCGAGCACGCGCTCGCAGCCTACCGTCTGCGCGAGCGCAGATTCGGCCGCCTGCCGGACCCGGAGACGCAGTTCACCGCGGCCGATGCCAGCCGTCGCGCGACGGGGTAACGGCGGACGCAGCGCCCAGCAAGCCGGCAACACCCTCCCCTGATGCTTGTTCAGCGAACTCTGACCGCAATTGCCCTGCTGTGCGTTTTTGTCGGTGCCCTGCTGTACTTGTCCACCCCGTACTGGACGGCATTCCTGTTGCCCGGGCTCTTCGTCGCGAGCCTGGAGTGGGGACGACTTGCCGGCTACGGCGGAAGGTCATCCACGCTCTTCGCCGCATTGACATCCGTCTCGTTCCTGTCGTTGCTCATTGCCTCGTCGTGGGACGCAACGGTGATCACGGAACAGGTGATCGCCATGCCGACATTCGCGTATGTCGTCGCGACGATTTTCTGGCTGGTGGTCGTGCCGCCCTGGCTCGCTGCCGGCTGGAGCGCGCGGCAGCCGCTTGCGGCGGGAATCACGGGCTGGCTGGTGCTGGTTCCTGCCTGGGTCGCACTGGCCGAAATGCAGGCGCAGCCGGCGCAACTCCTGTTTGTCCTGGGCGTGGTATGGATTGCCGATTCAGCCGCTTATATCGCGGGTCGCGGATTGGGACGTCACCGGCTAGCGCCGAGCATCAGTCCGGGCAAGACGTGGGAAGGCGTGGCTGGAGCGGCCATAGCAGTGGCAGTGTATTATGCCGTGGCGGAACTTGGCGGGCTATCGCGGGGTGCAGTGTGGAGCGGAAGCAGCGGGTGGATCGCCGTGCTGATCGTGACCGTCATGAGCGTGGAAGGTGATCTTTTCGAGTCCTGGATGAAACGCCTGGCTGGAGTAAAGGACAGTGGAAGCTTGCTGCCAGGTCATGGCGGCCTGCTGGACAGGATTGACGGGCTGACTGCGAGTCTGCCGGTAGCGGCATTGATGGTGAACGTGTTTCCGGCTGGTCTGCCGCATTAGGCCGACGACATGGCGGCGGTGCGACAAATTACCATCCTTGGCTCGACAGGGAGCGTAGGCGTGAATACGCTCGATGTTGTCGCACGGCACCCGCAGCGCTTTCGGATCGCCGCCCTGACCGCGCTCAACCGGATCGATGTCCTGTTCGAGCAGTGCCGCCGGTTCAGCCCGGACCTGGCCGTCGTGCTGGACCCGGATGCCGCTCGGCGCCTCGAGCTCAGAATGAAAAACGAAGGACTGGCGTGCCGAGTGCTGTCGGGCCCTGAAGCTTTGGAGTACGCAGCGACGCTGCCCCAGGTGGACA
>Ga0315912_10002951_pt1 | contig 17416 bp, 18 predicted proteins | sample VfabasoilMG_FD_204469 | JGI IMG/M metagenome (GOLD analysis project Ga0315912, IMG submission 204469) | Garden soil microbial communities collected in Santa Monica, California, United States - V. faba soil | ecosystem: Environmental > Terrestrial > Soil > Garden | place: USA: California...
GGCGTCGTGCGGCTGGGTTACTGACTCGCTGCTCACAATTGCCGTGTTGAGCACGAGCGTGCGTCGGCATAGATTGTTCGTCAGGGCACCGTGGAGGGGCTGCGATTCTCGCCGAGAGTCGCGGTGTGTCGTTCGATGAGATTACGGCTTGCCATTGTCGTGGCATCGCTCGGCTGCGCGCTTGCAGTGGCGCAAGAAGAAATCCCTGCGCGGCAGATGAACGTCCGGCAGGGTCCGGAGACCGTGTTCGCGCAAGCACCGGCGGCCATTTTCCCCGCACTCGAAGGTGCTTCGGCCACGGGCGAGAACGGGCGTGTCGGCAGCGAGTTCGTGTTTTGGGGTTACCAGCAGCGTGACGGACGGCGTGTGTTTCTCTATGCGTGCGCCGTCAGGCCCGATCTCGATTGCGCTGCACGCGTGCCGGCCATTTGCCCCGCGGCGACGACGGTGCTCGACACTCGCGAGGCGAGCGGCAACATGGTGCGGCGCAATTGCCGCAGCATCGCCGTGGCCGCCCAGGGCGAGGTGCGACCCGGCTGCGACGACCGTCTCGAAAGCGCGAGCCTGGCGGTCGGGCTGGTGAGCTGCGGCTGATCGACCACAATTCTTGAATGTCGGGCGGCGCGCGGTGCCGCGTAGACTTAATGAGATTGGCATCGAGAGAGAGATGATGAAAAGACTGATTACGGTCGCGGCTGCGGTATTTGCGCTCGGTCTACTTGCGTCGATCGGCGCGCAAGAAGGGCACCCGCTCAAAGGCTCGTGGCTCGGCGAGTGGTCCGGTAACACTGTCCACGGCGACAACATCCTGCTGATCCTCGATTGGGACGGCAAAGCCATCACCGGCATGATCAATCCGGGTACCGACAACATGCCGCTGAAGTCGGCATCGCTCGATCCGAACGGCTGGGTCGTCAAGATCCAGGCCGACGGCAAGGACAAGGACGGCAGCACCGTCAGCTACGTCATCGAAGGCAAGATCGAGAACCTCGAATTGCCGAATCGCTCGATCAACGGTACGTGGTCCAGCAACAAGGGGCGCGGCGCATTCACGGCGAGCCGGCAATGACGGCGCGCATCGTCACCGGGTGGTGCGCAGCTCTGTGTGCCACGATCGCAGCACCTCTCGCCCTCGCTCACCACGCGATCGTCGCGAAGTTCGACGACACGAAGCCCACCGAGATCGAAGGCATCGTGACGAGCGTCGACTGGCGCAATCCGCACGTGCACGTGTTCGTCAACGTCGCGCGCGGCGACGCCGTGGAGAATTGGGCCGTGGAGCTCGAGAGCACCGTGCTGCTCGATCGCAGCGGCTGGAAACACGATACGTTGAAGCCTGGCGATTCCGTGCGCGTGAACGGCCCCTCGGCGCGGGACGGCTCGCGGCAAGTTTGGGGAACGCGTGTCGTCGCAATGCCGGGCGGCCGCCAGGTCTACAACGTCACCGATACGGCGCCGACCGTGTCGCGAGCGCAGCGCAAACCCGTGCCGCGCAGCGCCGACGGCAAACCCGTGCTCGGAGTGGCCGACGCCAGTGGCGGCTACTGGGCCTATCCGACGAGCACCGTGCTGCAACAGACCGGCGCCAACGTGCGCATGGACAAAGACGGCGTGCTCGCGCGCATTGCCGACGCGCCGAAGGTGGCGCCGTTTCAGCCGTGGGCACTCGGCGTTTACGAGCACCGTCAGCAGCGTCATCTCGCCGACGATCCGGGCTTCTTGAACTGCAAGAATCCAGGCGCCGTGCGCCAGCTGCAGACGCCGTACGGCGTGCAGTTCGTGCAAGATGCGGCGCGCCAGCGCGTCTTCGTGCTGATCGGCGGCGGCAACCGCAACTATCGCATCATCTATATGGACGGCCGTGAGCAGCAGGGCCAAGTGCAGGGCGACGACGACAATCCGCTCTACTACGGGCGTGCCGTCGCACACTGGGAAGGCGATACGTTCGTCGTCAGCACGACCGGTTTCAACGAGGACTTTTGGTTCACGAACGGCGGCTTGCCGCACACCGACCGACTGTCCCTCGTCGAGCGCTTCACGCGCACCGACTACAACACGCTACGATATGAAGTCACCGTCGACGATCCCGGCGCGTATACGAAACCGTGGTCGAGCGGCTGGGAGCTCAAGTGGGTCGAGGGCGAGTTGCCCGTCTATTTCTGTCAAGACAATCGCTCGTAAGGCGCGCGCGAGAAGCCGCCTATTGGAGGATCGCAACATGAACGTTCGCACAGTCGTCGCTACGATCGTCGCCGGCCTGCTCCTGTCGGGAGCCGCGCTCGCGCACCATTCGTTCTCGGCCGAATTCGATGCCGCCAAGCCCGTCAAGCTGACCGGCATCGTCACGAAAGTCGAGTGGACGAATCCGCACGTCTGGTTCTATATCAACGTGAAAGACGAGGCGACGGGCCAAGTTACGAACTGGGGCGCCGAGATGGGTCCGCCGCACGGTTTGCAGCGCCAAGGCTGGCGTCGCGAGACGTTGAAGATCGGCGAGTCCGTGAGCGTCGACGGCTTCATGGCGCGCAACGGCGAAAACCGCATGAACGCGCGCACCGTGACGCTGACTGCGACGGGTGGGCGGCCGGGTCAAACGCTCGACGCCGACTCGAGCAGCCGCACGGGGAATTGATCGAGGGGCAGGCTCATGAAGCTGACTGTGCTCGCGTCCGCGCTATTGCTCGCGGCGCTCGTGGTGGCGGATCCCGCGGCGGCGCAACGCCGCGGCCGCGGCGCGAACGCTCCTCCGCCCGGCCCCGCGCCGCGCGACGCTGACGGGCGCGCGATCCTCTGGGGCGCGACGCCCGAAGAGAAGGGCGTGTGGACGCCGCTGTTCGGCATCACGGACCCGATCAACCCGGCCGATCAGACGCCGTTTCAGCCGTGGGCGAGGGCGCTGTACGACGCGCGCCAGATCCACGAGCTCGAGCCGCACACGCGCTGCAAAGCGAGCGGCACCGCGCGGCAGTTCCAGACGCCGTACGGCGTCGAGTTCGTGAATCTGCCCGACATCAAGCGCATCTTCATCTTCGATATCGGCGGCCCGCACACGTTTCGCACCGTCTACATGGACGGCCGCGAGCATCCGGCCGACTACGAGCCGAGCTACTACGGCCACTCGGTCGGCCATTGGGAAGGCGACACGCTCGTGATCGACAGCAGGGGCTTCAACGAGAGCTTCTGGCTCGACCGCCGCGGCATGCCGCACACGACGCAGTTGCACACGATCGAACGCTTCACGCGCAAGGACGCCGAAACGATCACCTACGAGATCACGGTCGACGATCCCGGCGCCTACACGGCGACGTGGAAGGGCGGTTTCGAGCTCGGGTTCGATCGCGGCGTCGAGCTGTTCGAGTACTCCTGCCAGCAGGCCAACTACGCCGTCGAGCTCATGGTCGGCGGCGAGCGGTCGAGCATCGATCGCACGAGCCCGATCGTCCCGTAAAACGGACGCGCGTGAGCTGGACGTACTTGATTTGGGGGTTCGTCCGGCCGAGCCAGCTGATCGTGCTGACGGCCGTCCTTGCGCTCGTCTGTTGGCGCCGCCCGCTAGGCCGCCGGCTCGCGCTCGCGACGGCGGTGCTCGTGCTGCTGCTCGGCATCCTGCCGACGAGCTGGCTGTTGCTGCGACCGCTCGAGACGCGCTTCCCGATCCCGTCCGGCATCGGCGCCGTCGACGGCATCATCGTGCTCGCCGGCTCCGAGCATTCCGATCTGAGCGAGGTCTATTCGCAGCCGCAACTCGGAGCCGCCGGCGATCGGCTCACCACGTTCTTGATGTTGGCGAACCGGTTTCCGTCGGCCCGCCTCGTGTACACCGGGTTCAGGGAAGTGCCGGCGGCGCGCGAGCTGATCCTTGGCGCCGGGGTGACGCCGGAGCGCATCGTGTTCGACGGTCGATCGCGGAACACGTGCGCGAGCGCGACGGAGGTTCGTGCTCTGATTCAGCCGGAGCCCAGTGCTCGCTGGCTGCTCGTGACGTCTGCCGCGCACATGCCGCGCTCCGTCGCGTGCTTTCGCGCCGTCGGTTGGGACGTCGTCCCGTATCCCGCGGACTTTGGCACCGGGCCCGTTCCGTGGAGCGGAAACTTCGCCGGCAATCTCGAGGCGCTCGACATGGCTGCGCACGAATGGCTCGGGCTTCTCTATTACCGGCTGCTCGGCCGAACGACCGAGCTCTACCCCGCGCCGAGCGGGCTATGATCTCACGATGATCTCACTCCGCCCGATCGAGCTCGAAGGTTACGGCGTGCGCCTCGAGCCGCTCGAGCTCCGTCACGAGTCGGAGCTCGCTGCTGCCGCTGCGGACGGAGCGTTGTGGGAGCTCTGGTTCACGTCCGTGCCGGCGCCTGCCGAGACGCGCGCCGCCATCGAGCTTGCGCTCGCGCGCCAACGCGAAGGAAGCATGTTGCCGTGGGCCGTGCGCAACCTCGCGACGGGCGCGATCGTCGGCAGCACGCGCTATCACGACGTCGCTGCCCACATCGATCGCGTCGAGATCGGCTACACGTGGTACGCGAAGAGCTGGCAGCGCAGCTACGTGAACACGAGCTGCAAGCTGCTGCTGCTCGCGCACGCGTTCGAGCGCGTGGGCTGCGCCGTCGTCGGCTTGCGAACCGACAAGTTCAACTTCGCGTCGCAGCGGGCGATCGAAGCGCTCGGCGCCAAGAAGGACGGCGTCATTCGCCACTACGGAACGCGCCGCGACGGGTCCGCGCGCGACGTCGTGATGTACAGCATCATCGCCGCCGAGTGGCCCGAGGTCAGGATGCACCTCGAGCGGCGACTCGCGAGGCACGGTGCGCAGATCGACGGAGGAGGCTCATGAGCTTGCGATGCTCGGCTCCGCTGCTGCTCGCGGCGATCTGCGTAACGAGCGTTGTCGCGGCGCAGCCGCCCGACCTCGTACTGCTCGACGGCAAGGTCGTTACCGTAGACGCCGCATCGTCGCTGCGCGAGGCGCTTGCGATTCGCGACGGCAAGATCGTGAGTCTCGGCAGCACGGCCGAGATTCGCCGCCTCGCGGGCCCCACGACGCGCGTCGTCGAGCTCGGCGGGCGCACCGTGATTCCCGGCCTCATCGATTCGCACCTGCACGCGGTCCGCGCGGCTTTGAGCTTCAGCACGGAGGTCAATTGGATCGGCGCCCGCTCGCTGCGCGAAGCGCTCGCGCGCATCGGCGAGGCGGCACGGCGCAGGCCGCCCGGCAGTTGGCTCATCGTCGCGGGCGGGTGGAACGAGCTGCAGTTCGAAGAGCGGCGGCGCCCGACGCAGGCCGAGCTCGAAGCGGCCGCCCCGAACAATCCCGTCTACGTGCAGCTCGGCTACGGCTGGGTCGTGATGACCGACGACGGGTTCGAGAAGCTCGGAATCAAGAGCGACGCCGACTTGGCCGAAGGCGGCACGCTCGTGCGCGACGGCGAGCGGCTGACGGGCGCCGTCACGGGCGGGCAAGGCGCGATCATCGCGTTGTTCGATCGGCTGCCGAAGCCGACCTTCGCGGAGCAGGTGCAGGGCACGCGCGAGTTCTTTCGCGAGCTGAACCGGCTCGCGCTCACGGGCGTCGTCGATCCCGGCGGCAACAACTTGTTCCCGCCGGACTATCAGGCGTTGTTCGACGTTTGGCGGCGCGACGAGCAGACCGTTCGCGTTGCCTACAGCTTGAACGGTCAAACGGCGGGCGGCGAGCTCGCCGAGCTGCAAAGTCTCACGGCGCTGTTACCGATGGGCTTCGGCGACGACCGTCTGCACTTCAACGGTCTCGGCGAGCGCATCACGTACGCGATGAACAACAACCCGGAGCCGACGGCCGAGCAGAAGGAGCGCTACTACGAGATCGTGCGGTGGGCCGCCGAGCGCGGAATGACGATCACGATGCATTGGGGCCCGGACAGTACGGTTCCACATCTGCTCGAGATCTTCGAGCGCGTGAACCGCGAAGTGCCGATTGCGCCGCTGCGCTGGTCGATTGCGCACTTGAACGACGCGTCGGACGCCACGCTCGAACGCATGGCGAAGCTCGGCGTCGGCTGGACCGTGCAAGACGCGATGTACTTCGGCGGCGAGGACCTCGTGCGCCGGCAAGGCGGCGACGCCGCGCGGCGCATCCCGCCCGTCGTGACGGGCCACCTCTTGGGTGTCGCCATCGGCGGCGGCACGGACGCGCACCGCGTCGCGTCGTACAACCCGTTCACGTCGCTGCAGTGGTTCCTCGACGGCAAGACCGTGGCCGGCACTGCGATCCGCGGCGCGGATGAAACGCCGGATCGGCTGACCGCGCTGCGCTTCTACACGCTCGGCAGCGCGTGGTTCTCGTTCGACGACGACGTGCGCGGCTCGCTCGAGGTCGGCAAGCTCGCCGATCTGGCCGTGCTGTCCGGCGACTATATGACCGTGCCGCTCGCCGAGATCGGCAACCTCGAGTCGGTGCTGACGCTGCTCGGCGGCCGCGTCGTGTACGGCGCAGGCGAGTTCGCGGCGCTCGAGTAGCTCAGACCGCGCTGCGCTCGGTGGCGGGGCTGGGCAGAGGGCGGCGGTTGAGCAAGAGCTGCGCTGCGAGCGTCACCGCAGCGGCCGCGGACAAGTAGTAGCCGACGTACGCCACGCCGTAAGACTCGCCTAAGTCCGTCGCGATGTAGGGCGCCAGCGAGCCGCCCAAGATGCCTGCTAGGTTGAATGTCAGCGACGCGCCGGTGTAGCGCACGCTCGTCGGGAAGAGATCGGCCAGCGCCGAGCCCAGCGCGCCGTACGTGCAGCCCATGAGCCCCAAGCCGAGCGACAGGAACACGGCAACCGTCACTGCGTTGCTCGTCGAGAACAGCGGCGCGAACGTCAGGCCGAAGATGATCGCGGCCACGCTAGAAGCGATCAGGATCGGCCAGCGGCCGACGCGGTCGGCGGCAGCGGCCGTGAGCGGTATCGTCAGCGCGAAGAACAGCACGCCGATCATCTGCAGCAGCAGGAAGTCTTGGCGCGGGAACGCAAGCTTCGTCGTTCCCCAGCTCAGTGTGAAGACGGTCATCAGATAGAAGACGACGAACGTCGTCACCGCCGCGAGCGTGGCGAGCACGAGCGTGCTCGCATGCTCGCGGGCCAGCACGAGGATCGGCACGCGGACGCGCTCTTGCCGCTCGATCGCGCGTTGAAAAGCCGGCGTCTCCGTCAACGACAGACGCACCCACAGCCCGACGACGACGAGCGCAGAGCTCGCGAGAAACGGGATGCGCCAACCCCACGCGAGAAATTCGTCGGGGCGAAGCTGCGCGGTCAGCACCAGGAAGATTCCCGTGCTCGCCAGGAAGCCGAGCGGCGCGCCGAGCTGCGGAAACATGCCGTACCAGCTCTCCCTGCCGCGCGGCGCGTTCTCGGTCGCGAGCAGGACGGCGCCGCCCCACTCGCCGCCCAGCCCTAAGCCCTGGCCGAAGCGGCACAGCGCGAGCAGCGCCGGCGCCAAGAGGCCGATCGAGGCATACGTAGGCAGCAGACCGATCGCGACCGTCGATAGGCCCATCGTCAGCAGCGCCGCGACGAGCGTGGCTTTGCGGCCGATCCGGTCGCCGAAGTGCCCGAACAGCGCCGAGCCGACGGGCCTCGCGAAGAACGCGAGCGCGAACGTCGCGAGCGATTGCAGCCGCGCGCTCGCGGGGTCGCTGGCCGGGAAGAAAAGCTGCGGGAACACGAGCACGGCCGCCGTGCCGTAAATGTAGAAATCGAAGAACTCGATCGTCGTGCCGATCAAGCTCGCGAACAGGACGCGCGCTTTGGTCATTGGGGCCGGGATTATATCGGCGCGCCGCGCGCCGCGGCGACCGTCCTTTTCGGCAGCAGCGCTTGCGTTCGCTAGACTCAAGGTTTCGCCTCAACCTGCGGAGGTCACGCAAATGGAAGAGCTCATCTCGGGGGACCGCCTGCTCGCCGTCTGGAACACAGGCGTCGGGTGGCTGCGCACGAACGTGCTCGTGCTCGACAACGCCGTTCAAGCCGCGATCATCGTCTTGACGCTGCTGCTAGCGCTCTTGTTCGCTCAACGATTCAAGCCATTGCTCGAGCGCTACCGCGACCATCGCAACATCGGCCGCGGCGTCGTCATCGCGGAGTCGATGGCGTTGTCGGTCATCTGGCTTGCGCTGATGTGGCTTGCGATGACGATCGTCGGAGCGTCCGATCGGCCGAACGGCCTTCTGAGCACGGCGCTGACGCTGCTCGGAGCGTGGATCGTGATCCACTTGGGCTCGCAGTTCGTGCGGAACCGAGGCCTGGCCAAGGTCATCACGTGGGCCGTCTGGTCGATCGCTGCGCTGAGCATCCTGGGGCTGCTCGCTCCCGTGATCGAGGCGCTCGATTCCGCGGCGATCGAAATCGGCGAGCTTCGAATCTCGCTCTATACCGTCGTGCGCTCCACGGTGTCTTTGGCGGTGCTGCTGTCGATCGCGCTGTACTTGACGAGCCTGACGGAGGCGCGGATTCGCACGAGTCAGACGCTGTCGCCGACGGTGCAAGTGCTGCTCACGAAATCGCTGAAGTTCGTGCTGCTGTCACTCGCGGTGCTCGTCGCCATCCGCAGCGTCGGCATCGAGCTAGGAGCCTTGACCGTGCTCGGCGGCGCACTCGGCTTGGGCGTCGGTTTCGGTTTGCAGAAGATCGTCAGTAACTTGATCAGCGGCGTGATTCTGCTCGTCGACAAGTCGATCAAACCGGGCGACATCATCTCTGTGTCGGGCACTTACGGCTGGGTCACGGCGCTCGGCGGACGCTACGTCTCCGTCGTGACTCGTGACGGTGTCGAGCACTTGATCCCGAACGAGACGCTGATCTCGGAGCGCGTGGAGAACTGGACGCACACGCAGCGGCGCACACGGTTGAAGCTCGACGTGGGCGTACACCATGAGTCCGACTTGAGGCAGGTCATCGCGATCTGCGAGGACGCCGCGCGTGCGACGACGCGCGTGTTGCCCGACCCCGAGCCGAAATGCTTGTTCATCGAGTGGGGCGACAGCTCGCTCAAGCTGCAGCTGCGGTTCTGGATCGGCGACGCGCAGAACGGCGTGCAGAACGTCAAGAGCGACGTGCTGATCGAGATTTGGCAGCGCTTCAAGCAGCACGGCGTGCGCGTACCGTATCCGCAGCGCGACGTGCACATCCGCACGGGGTCGGAGCGCGCGCCGCTGCACGCGCTGGCCTAGGTGTAACCTTCGTCCGCCCCGGCCGTCTTGAGGGGCGTGGTTGAACGGCAGAGGGTATGGCTCCGCAATCGATCCCAAAACCGGAAGAGCTGGCGGACGCCGAGCCGCGCAAGGGCGGCGGTGTGATGTCGGCTTGGCGGTTTCGGCTCGCGGTGCTCATGCACGACCGCGCCGTTTTTCGGGTCGCCGTAGCTTTGCTGCGCGACACGCGCGAGGCCGAGGACGTGACGCAAGAAGTGTTCCTCCGTTATTGGGAGTCCGGCGAGACCGTCGAGCGGCCGCGCGAGTGGTTGCTCCAGGTTGCGCGTAACGCGTGCATGAATCGATTCCGGCGCGCGGGCCGAGTCACGCATCACGATCCCGCGGACCTGCCCGAGATCAGCGACGGCCGCGATCCGGCGTGGCACTACGAGCAGCACGAGCTGCGCGGCGAGCTCAAGAAGCTCGTGGACACGCTGCCGGAGCCGCAACGCAGCTTGCTCGTGATGTTCGACATGCAGGGAATGGACGGCGCGACGTGCGCGCGCGTGCTCGAGCTCAATATGAATCAGGTCAAGGTGTATTTGCATCGCGCGCGCCGGAAGCTGCGCGAGCAATTGGAGCGTGCGTCATGACGCAACGAGATTTGAGTGAAGAGTGGGCATGGACGCAGCTCGAGGCCTGGGCCGACGGAAGCCTGACGGGCGACGCGCGTGCGCGCATGAACGCTGCGGTTGCAGCTAGCCCGCGTCTCAGAGCCGCGGCCGAGCGTGCCGTCGCCGTGCATCGTGCGCTGCGCGCGCCTGAGCCATTGCCCATGCCGAGGGGGCTGCGCAGTCGGTTGCTCGCGATTCCCGGCCGTGCGCCGCGTGCGCGCTTCATGCTGCCCGCATTCGTCAGTGCCGCAGCTGCGGCGGCGATCGCTGCAGTCGTGCTGTGGCAGCGACCCGACGCGCCGCCGCCCGTCGATCCGCGCGTCGCTGCGGCCGCGCGAGATTTCGAGATTGCGATGCGCTATCTGCAGAAGAGCGCGCGCATCGCCCAAGGACATGTCGAAGGTGCTGTCGGTACGGGCTTGCACGGCGCATTCGTCGTGAGCCGCGACGCGCTCTCGAAACAAACGGACGAGACTGGAGGCTGACGTGATGAACAGAGTGATGTTGTTCGGCGGATTGATGCTGGTTGCGGCGAGTGCGAGCGCGCAGGGCGTGTTCTCGTTCGACGGCATTCCGATCGAAGGCGAGCCGACCGTCGAGGTCAACATGGGCCCGGAGATGCTGACGCTGCTGAACGGGGCAGCGGGGACCGTTCCCGGCGTGCCAGGGCCGGGAGCGCTCGATGGCATCACGAACGTCCGTGTCCTCGTGTACGAGGACCTGCGCGAAAAAATGCAAGACGTGGCGAAGTTCGTCGAATCCACGGGGACGAAGCTCGAGGGCGACGGCTGGAGCGCCGTCGTGCGCGTCCGCGACGGGGACGAGCAGGTTCGCGTGTACATGAAGCCCGGCACCGGCGGGCTGCTGTCCGGTATCACGGTCATGGTCATGGATTTCGGCGGCGACGGCGGTGCGGGAGAGGCCGTCTTCTTGAACGTCGCAGGAGCGATTCACCCCGCACAGCTCGCCCAGATCGCGTCGACGATCGGGATGAACGGGGCGTTCAGGGGCGTGCCCGGCGTGCACTAGGTGCCGCACGCGGGACCGAGTTTGCGGAATCGAGACACTTCTGGCGCTTGCGGCGAGATAGTGGCGGAAACGGCCACCGGCTTGCCGCCGCGCCGCGGCTCGATTTCCTGCCGGATATCAATGTCTTCCACGCGCTGAAACCGTTTGGCATGGAACCTGCTCTATTGGAAAGGACGGCTGCGCCCGTGGTTGAACACGCCGGCCACCTCCCTCCAAGGTCGGGACTGTGGGGCGCAGCCGTCGTTTTTCCGGTCTGAGGTCGTGTTCAGCGAGCCGTCGATAGCGCGCGCGGCGCACTCATTCGCGGCCCGTAGTGCGGCAGGTCGGCGCCTTGCTCGTACGCGCCCAAATCGGGGGCTCGGCCCAAGAACCCGTCCGTGATGCCGGGGAGCACCGTGCCCGCGTCGACGGCGCGCGACCGCGGTCGCAACCGCAGGTCGACCTGGTCGGGCGAGACGAGCTTCGTCGGGTTCGAGAAGTCCGGCGCTGCCGCACTCACGAACACGGAGTAATCGACCGCGCGGCTATGCGCGTCCTGGCCCGTCGCGCGCTGATACTCGGCGAGCGTCTTGAAGCGCCGCACCTCGCGCGCCGACGTGTAGTCGACGGAGCCGCCGGCCGGCGGCGAGTTCCACTGGAACGAGTACTCGGCACCTTCGTTGACGTGAAAGCCGTTGTAGTCCGACGAGCTCCACGGCGTGTGCGTGTCGACTGCGAGCAGCGCCGGCCGCGCGTTCGTTCCCATGATCAAGTTGTTGCGGAAGTGCAGGTTCGAAGCGGGCGTGATCTGCTGGATCTCGCCGATGTACGTGTTCTGGTACACCAGGATCCCGGACGGGTCGGCTTGGATCTTCAGCGGCCCGTACACGCTGTTGTAGACGACGTTGCGGATGAAATAGACGGGCCCGCCGAAAATCGGCTGCGGGCTCATCGCGCCGACGGACGCGTTGAAGCATCGATTGCGGAACACGCGCATGTTGTGCATGCCGCCGTCGGTCTCGAAGCAGTTGTCGTGCATGTTCGAGACGTCGTTGCCGTAGAAGTCGTTCGACACCGGCATGCGGTCGCGCGGCGTGTTCGGCCAGTCGTCGGGCATCCCGTATGTCGCGTGGTCGAGCCCATCGTGGAAGTTCGTGACGCGGTTGTACGCAACGACATGGCCCGAGCCGTAGATTGATACGGCGTAGTACGACTTCATGCGCTGCTTTTCTTGCTGGCCCTCGACCTGATTCCACGGCCAGATGTTGAACCAGCCGATCAAGTACGTCGGGTCGTTGCGGCCGTTCATGACGTTGTCGGCGATGTAGAAGTTCTTCGAGCCCGACCAGTCGCTATGGACGGCGACGCCGACTTGCTCGAACGTCGAATGCTTCACGGTCAGGCCGACGGCGCCCGCGATCTGCTTCTGACCTGCTTCGATGGCGAGGTTCGTATTGCGGAACGTGATGCCCTCGAAGTACGTGTAGTCGGCGCCCATGACGTTGAACAGCACGTTGTTGCCGTCGCCGTCGAAGATCACTTCGCCGTCGCCGGCCGCCTTGATCGAGATCGGCCGCTCGGCCGTGCCGTCTTGCGTCAGATAGAACGTGCCGTCCCAAGGTGTTCCGCAGCACGTGCCGTACTGCGTGCGGATTTCGTGGCTGTAGCTGAAACGGTCGAAGTCTTTGTACTCGCCGGCATGCACGAGCAGCGTATCGCCGGGTTGAACGCGCGGGGGCGCGGCGCGGCTCCAATCGCCGCCGAGCGCGTTCTTGTAGTAGGCCGCGAGCAAGCCCGTGAACGCGGGCTCCTGCTTCGGCCCCGTGTAACCGAACGGATAGACGTGGTACGTGTTGCCGCCGGCGTACGGTTGCGGCTCTGCGCGCGTGCGTACGTTGACGACGCGCTGCGCTTCGCCGCCGACGCCGTCGGGATCCGTCAGAGTGAAGCGAACTTCGTACTCGGTGTTCTCGGCGAGCTCGAAGACGCTGCCCGCGAACATGTTCGGGGCCGTGTAGTAGAGCGTCTCGACGTAGTACGTGCGCTCGTTCTGCACGCGCAGGAGCGGCAAGCTGTCGCGCCACTCCCGCTCGCCGGCGCGCCGGTAGGCGATGGCGACCGCGGCGTCGCGATCCGCGTCGCCCTCGATCCGCCACTCGAAGCCGAGCGAGATCAGCGTCGGCGGCTCGACGATGAGCTCGCCGGCCGTCACGCTCTGTTGTGCCGCCGCGCCCGCGCCGCATAGTAGAGCCGCGGTACAGAAGCCAACGACTACTACGTCACGCGCTCGCATGCATTTTTCTCCTTGCGGCGGCCGGCCTGTTAGCTGCAAGAATAAGGCTCGCAACGGTGCGGACCAAGCAGGGAGACGCAATGAAGCTCGTCATCACGGGAGCGTCAGGGCAGCTCGCGCGGCTCACCGCGCAGCGCGTGCTCGAGATCGTCGCGCCGCGAGACTTGATTCTCGTGACGCGCACGCCGGCCGCGCTCGAGGCGTTGGCGTCGCGCGGCGTCGCGATTCGCTACGCCGACTTTGCGGTGCCCTCGTCATTGCCGGCTGCGTTCTCGGGCGGCGAGCGGATGCTTCTCGTCAGCGCGACGGATCTCGCGGCACGCACGGCACAGCACCTTACGGCGATCGATGCGGCGAAAGCGGCCGGCGTGCGGCACGTCGTCTACACGTCGGGCTTGAGGCCCGAGCCGCCGAACCCGGCCGTTGTCGCGCCGAGCCACTACGCGACCGAGCAAGCCCTTGCGTGCAGCGGCATGTCGTGGACGCTTCTGCGCAACAGCCTTTATGCCGACTACCAAGCACCCGAGGCAGCACAATCGATCGCGTCGGGCTTGCTCGTCCACAACCGCGCGGACGGCAAGGTCGCGTACGTCGCGCGCGCGGACTGCGCAGCCGTGGCGGCGTCGGTCCTCGCCGCGGAAGGTCATGTTGGAGCTTGTTACGAAGTTACGGGTCCCGAAGCGCTCTCGGCCGCTGCACTCGCGGTGCTCTATGCGGAGCTCGGCAGGCGTCCCATCGCGGAGCGGCGCGTCGACGATGCAGGGCTCGTCGCTGCGATGGTCGGTACTGCGGGAAGCGACGACCATCTGCGCTACGGGGCCGAGCTCGTCGCTTCGTTCGGGCGGTCGATCCGCGAGGGTTACATGAGCGCGTGCACGGGTGCGGTCGCAGCTCTCACGGGACGTTCGCCTCAGTCTTTACGGCAGGTGCTCTCTCGCGCTCAGCGGAACGTGATGGAGCCGCCGCCGGTGAGCTCGAGCACGAGCTCGCCGCGCGACGTGAAGGCGTAGCTCGCCGTCTTGCGAAGCAGGCCGGTGAAGACCTGCTCCTGTGCGTCGGCGCAGAACATTCTCGTCGCGGCCATCGCGTCGGCGAACGTGAGCGTGCGCCCTTCGACCGTGTAGCCGCCGCGCACGCGATTGCAGTCCGTCGTCGCCGAGAACGTGCCGGCCGAGAACGACAACGTGAAGGCCTCCGCTTGGCGCGGGACGATCTCGTTGCCGGCGTCCGCGGCGCGGACCCACACCCAGCTTTTCATATCGAGCGTCATCGAATCCGGATTCGCTTCGCCTGCGAAATCTTGCACGACCTCTCCGAGCCGCATCGCGGCGGCATCGAGCTTCAACGAAATGCTCTTGGCGACGGACGGCGGGCTCGCGAGGCTGTCACCGGGCCCGCGACCCGCGTAGCTCACGACGATGACGCCGTTCGGTCCGATCTCGGTGGCTTGCGGCGCAATCCGATCCCCGAGCAGCACCGCCTCGGACCCGCGCAACCCGCCCTCCGAGGCGACGGCCGCGACGGCATAGAAGAACGTGCCGCTGCCTCCGGTTTCTTGCGTGAGCAGGAACGCAACGTCGTCACGCCCGTCGCCGTTCAAATCGCCGCGCGCTTCGTTGCCGAAGTAGCGCGTGACGATCTTCGCCGCGGAGCCCGGCGCGGCCGGGGCTTCGTTCACGCCGTCGACGAGCCCGGTCGGCCGGCCGCCGATCGTGTACTCGATGTTCTTGTGGTCCGGCGATTGCGCGGAGGCTTCTCGCTCGACGCTGCTGTCGACGCATCCCGCGACGCAGGCCGCGGCACCGAGCAACGCCATGCGCGCTGTCGTCATGCGCTCAGTACGGGCCTAGCCTCGCCCGAAGGATATCGGGGTAGGCGCTGCCCCAGCCGGGTCCGAATCCGTACCCGACCGTGACGGAGAAATGAACGTTGGGCATGCTGTCGCCGACGCGCGTAGAAGGTGTCGGAGCCGTGCGCGGCGTGTCGGCGACCAGCGTGGGATCGGCCGTCGCGCGCTCGTCGAGCTGGTAGAGGAAGAACGCGGCGCCGCTCGGGTCCGCGACCAACGCGACGCGGTTCGCGCCGCCCGGCGCGGAGCTGACCTCCGCGGGTTCGCGCAAGACCTGGCCGCCGGCCTCCCACACGCGATAGAGCACCGCGCGCAGATCCGTGACGCCGATATAGGGCGCCCAGCGCGGCGCGATGTCCTTACGCTCGAGCTCGATGAGCCCCGCGTTGTGCTGCTCGCCGGTACCGAACGCCGTGTAGATCTCGCTGCCGATCGCGACGTTCTGAATCTCGTAGCCGATCACTTCGCGATAGAAGCCCGCGGCCGCGCCCGTGTCGTGAGTCCACAGCTCAGCCCATCGCCAACCGCTGTAGCCTTGTCTGCCGCCGAGCGGCCTGTCCGGCCTGACGAGCAGCAGCGGCGCGCCCTGTGGGTCCTGAATCAAGGCATAAGTACCGAAGCCTGGCACCTCGCCGACGTCGCGGTGAATCGTCGCGCCGAGCCGCTTCGCCGCGGCGACCGAGCGTGCCGGATCGTCGACCGTGATCGCGGCAAGCCACAGCGATTCGGACGCAGCGGGGAGCCGATCTTCGATCGCGTTGAGCCCCGCGAACGGCTGGCCGTTGCGCAGCGCCATGAGCCCGCCCGTCGGGCTCGGCACGATTTCCCAGCCGAGAAGCTCGGTGTAGAAATGCGCCGCCTTGTCGAGGTCTTCGCTGAGCAGGCTGAACCAATAGATTTCGCCGGCGGCTTGCGCGCCGCGCGGCAACAGCGCCGCTGCGCCGAGGATCAGCAGCGCAAGGCTCGATCGCTTGTGCACTTGGTCAGCCCGCTGCGTCTTTGGCGGCTCGCTCGCGCCGCTTGACCTCGTCGGCCCAGAGCTTGCGCCCTTGGTCGGCCATCTTGCCGATCGCTCGCACGACGAGCTTCTCGGCTTTCTGCGGATTGTCGGGCAGCGTGTCGGAGACCTCGCCGCGCCAGACGAGCTCTTTCGTCGCGGCATCCCAGATGTCGACGATGAGCGTGCCTCTTTGGTACTCGACCGCGCGTGTCGTCGTCGACACGGAGCCGACGGAGCCCATGCCGTAGTAGCCCCAGCCGCCCATGCCGTAACCGCCGAATCCGTAGCCGTAGGAATCCGACCGCAGCTGAACTTCGGTCGTCGTCGACGCGTGGTAGTTCACGTAGACCTGCGGATTCGCGTCGACTTGCGTGAGCCCCGACTCTGCGAGCTCGGCTTCGATCGTGTTCTTGATCAGCGAGTGCATGAACGGGTTATTCGATTGGAGCGTGTCGTCCGTCACTTGCCACGAGAACGTCGTCACGTCGGCGAAGTTGTATGCCTTGTTCCACTGGATAGCCGGCTTTTGCGCTTGCGCCGCGAATGCGAGCGTGCTGAATACCAACGCCGCGGCCAGCGACTTACCATTCGTGATCATTCGCGTCTCCATTTACGATTGCCGAAGTTTAGGTTTGGTTGGGGTCGCGGTCCAGAAAACCCTGAAAGGGCTGCGCCGAGCGTGCGGTCGCGCCCTTCGCAGACCGATTTTCGGCGGTCCCCGCTGCTGGGTGTCACGGGACCATAGTCCTATGGGCAGCGCGCGCGGCGGTGAGGTGAACTGCGTGCGGCTCGGGTTCCGACCGGCCGCCTGATAGGCGTGAAAATGCCCTTCGCAACATGGCTGTCCACCTATCGGCGCGAGTGGCTGAGCGGTGATCTCGTCGGCGGATTGACCGTGGCTGCGGTCGTCATACCGAAGACGATGGCGTATGCCCTGATCGCAGGTTTCAACGTCGAGGCGGGCCTCTACTCTCTGTTGGCGGCGATGCTCGTCTACCCGCTGCTCGGAACCTCGCGCCTGTTGATCGCGAGCCCGACACTGACGCTCGCGACGATGACCGCGGCTGGCGTCATCGGGGCGATGCCGCAAGCCGGCGGCGCCGAGCCGATCGTCGTCGGTGTGACGCTGACCTTGTTGGTCGGCGTGGTGCTCGCCGCCGCGAGCGTCTTGAGACTAGGGTTCCTCGCCAACTTCATCTCGCTGCCGGTGCTGATCGGGTTTCAGGCCGGAGTCGGAATCGTGATCGTCGTGTCGCAGTTGAAGTCGTTGCTCGGCGTGAGCATCGAGAGCAAGTCGGCGCTCGGCACGTTGCTGGCGCTGCCGGCGGCGCTGCCTGAGGCGCACGTGCTGACGGCGCTCGTCGGTACGGTGACGCTCGTGACGCTCGTCGTGCTCGAACGCTTCTTCCCGCGCCGCCCGATCTCGCTGCTGCTCGTAGGCGCGAG
>Ga0315912_10002952_pt1 | contig 17413 bp, 14 predicted proteins | sample VfabasoilMG_FD_204469 | JGI IMG/M metagenome (GOLD analysis project Ga0315912, IMG submission 204469) | Garden soil microbial communities collected in Santa Monica, California, United States - V. faba soil | ecosystem: Environmental > Terrestrial > Soil > Garden | place: USA: California...
TGCCGGGTCCCCCCAGCCGCCGCCGCCGCCGGATTGGACCTTGAAGACATCGCCGGGGCGGATAGGCACGCCGGTTTCCTTGGTCTTCAGCGGGCGCGGTTCCAGGCCTTCGCTGTGCAGCACGTAGTTATGCGACTTGCCGTCCTGCCCGCCGAGGATGCCGACGGCGCCGTGGCGCACGCCATCCCCCGCCGTATTGGCGCGGGCGGGTTGGGCGATTTCGGCGACGAATTCCAGGTCGCAGCCCGGGCCGCCGCGGTACTGGCCATCGCCGCCCGATCCGGGGCGGAATTCATGCGTGCGGAAGAACAGCGGGAAGCGCACTTCCGTCACTTCCAGGCTGCCGAACTTGATGCCGCCGGCGGCCTGCCATTCACCGGCACCGGGCCAGCCGTCCCCCTGGTTGAAGCCGCCGCCGCCGGGGCGGGCCTGGAACATGTGCCAGATGAAGGGTTTGTCCGTGCGGGGATCCGTGCCCTGGATGGCGATGCGGAAGCGGCGGCCCCAGCCGGCCATGGCGCGGTCCGGGCAGGCGGGGGCGAGCGCGGTGATGATCGCCTCCATGATCTCCTGGCCGCAATGGTTGGTGCAGAGCGTGACCGGCGCGCCGGGGAAGGGCCATACCACGGTGCCCTGCTTGGCGATCATTTTCACCGGGCGGAAGGCGCCATCGTTCTTCGGGGTGTGCGGGTCGATCAGGTAGGCCAGCGCCACCACCACCGCGGAGTAGGTGTTGGGGTAGGAGGAGTTGATGAAGCCGACCACCTGCGGATGGCTGTCCGACAAATCGATCGTCAGGTCGCTGCCCTGCTTGGTGATGGTGGCGCGGATATACACATCCGTCGCGCCGTGGCCGTCATCGTCCAGGATCGCCTCGCCCTTGTAGACGCCGTCCTTCCAGCTGCCGATTACGGCGCGGCACTGGCGTTCGGCGCCGTCCAGCACCGCCTCGATCGCCGCATGCGCCTGCGGCCAGCCGAGTTCGGCGGCCAGGGCCTGCATGCGCCGTTCGCCGACATGGGCGGAGCCGATCATGGCCGCGAGGTCGCCGCGGAAATCGCGCGGGTGGCGGACATTGGTGGCGATCATGTCCAGAAGGTCGCGACGCACCGCGCCCTTGTCGTACAGGCGCAGCGGCGTGACGCGGATGCCTTCCTGCCAGATATCGGTGGCCGACGCGTTGTAGGCGCCGTGCGTGGCGCCGCCGATATCGGATTGATGCGCGCGGTTGATGGACCAGAACACCGGTGTGTCGCCATCGAAAATCGGCACGAACACGGTGAGGTCCGGCAAATGGTTGCCGCCGTGGTACGGGTCGTTCAGCAGGAACACGTCGCCCTTGTGGATGTCGCCGCGAAAATAGTCGCTGACGGAACGAGCGGCCCAGGGCAGGGCGCCGACATGGATGGGAACGTGCTCCGCCTGGGCGATAAGACGACCATCGAGGTCGCAGATCGCTGTAGAGAAGTCGCGCGAGGAGTTGAGGATCTGCGAATACGCGGTGCGCAGCATCGCCTCGCCCATTTCCTCCACGATGGCGCGCAGCCGGTGCTGCACGACCGATACCGTGATGGGGTCAACCTGTGACATGGACGCTTCCTGCCTGCCTCGCTTCCCGGGGAGGGTGGTCGAGGCAGGCAGGGGGGTCAAGACGGGTGGATCAGTCCGGATAGCGCCACGGCTTGGGCTGCGGCGCGTCCTCGTCGATGGTCCATTGCGGCAGGGACAGGCCGGGGGAGAGATCGCTGAACACCATCTTCACCCGGGTGCCGATGCCGACGCGGGCCACATCCTCCTTGGAGGCGAGTTGCCCGTCCGTGCCGACCAGGTTGCACACCACGCGAAGCGCGTCGTGCTCGGTGGGGGCGCCCTTCTGCGTGTCCAAATCTACCAGCAGGATCAGGTAGGGCGTCGCCTTCTGGAACTGCGGCTGAATGCCGTGATGCACTTCGCCGTAGGAATGCACCGTGCCCTTGCCCTCCACCGGAACCCAGGTGCTTTCCAGGCAGGTGCAGAACGGGCAGGCGGTAGTGGGGGGGTAGCGCAGCAGCTTGCAGTCGTCGCATTTCTGCAGATGGAAGTCGTGCTTCGCGCAATGGCCGAAATAGGCGACGTTCTCAATATCCAGGTCATCGACCGTCAGGTTCATGCCCAGATGGGTGCCTTGCAGTGCCATGGTTCAGCCCCTCCGCATGATCATGGCTGAGCCCGTGCCGGGCATCGCCCAGCCGAGGTTAGCGGTGAGTTGCGCGTCCTTCACCTGGCGGCAGCCGCCTTCGCGGTAGTCGTAGGTGTGCTGGCGCTTGCCATCCGGCCCGATCGGGCAGCTGTCGTCCACATCGTGGCGCAGCTGGCGGACGTTTTCGATCACCATGGCGATGCCGTGCGTGTAGCCCTCGCACAGATGCCCGCCGGAGGTGTTGTTCGGCCGCTTGCCGCCGAGGCGCATGGTGCCGTCCGAGACATATTGCGGCCCATCGCCCTTCTTGCAGAAGCCGTATTCCTCCAGCTGCAGCATGGTGGTGAAGGTGAAGGCGTCGTAGGAACCGGTGACGTCGATATCCTCCGGCTTCACGTCCGCGTTGGGGAACAGGATGTCCTTGGCGTAGTAGCCGGCAACGCGGCTGATGGGGCCGTGCTGGTAGTGCATGTCGATGCGCGGCTTACAGCAGCGGCCGACGACGGAGCGGATGAGCACCGGATGGTGCTTGCAGTCCCGCGCCCTGTCAGCGCTGGTAACGATGATGGCGTTGCCGTTGTCCGTTTCCACGCAGCAATCCAGCAGATGCAGCGGCTTGCAGATCATGCGGCTGTTCAGCACGTCATCCACCGTCATGCGCTTCTTGTAGAGCGCCTTCGGGTTGTTGGAGGCGTGTTCGGAGTGGATGACCTTCACCATCGCCACCTGCTCCGGCTTCGTGCCGTAGTCGTGCATGTGGCGCATGAAGCTGGGCGCGAACATCTGCCCGGCGGACTGCCAGCCATAGGCGCGCTGGTGCAGCTGGTCCCCGGTGATAGGCGCCGCGGAGCGTGCCCCGGTGCCGCCGATGCGCACCTGGGAGAAGCCGTTCATGGCGCGGTAGATCGCCACCGTCTTGCACAGCCCGGCCTCGATCACGCCGATGGCGATACCCACCAGGGCTTCCGTAGAGGAGCCGCCGCCGTGCACGTCCATGTAGAAGTTGAGGCGGATGCCGAGGTCGCCGGCGATGAAGGTGGAGAAGGTGGAATCGTTGCCGGAATAGGACAGCATGCCGTCGATGTCGCCCGGCTTCATGCCGGCGTCGTTCATCGCCGCGCGTACGGCCTGCACACCGAGCGCGCGCGTGGTGCGGCCCGATCCGTTGCCGCGCATGTATTCGGTCTCACCCACCCCCACGATGGCGTATTTGTCCGCCAGGTGCTTGGGGCTGGTGGCATCCAAATCGGTTGCCATTGGCGCACTCCTCCCGTGCTTTGTTGTGCGAGGGGATTAGGGCACAGACCCGGGGTATCGGCCAAGCACCGCTTTTGCCCGCCTCCGGCCGGCCAATACCCAAGCCGGTACAGGCAAGCAGTTGCAAAGGTGCCGGTGGGGGTGGCGAAGACGAAAGAATCGCCGTAAGGCTTCCGCCATGAAAGCAGCATCCCTGTCCCTTCGCTCGACACTTTCAATCCTGGCGATCAACGCCGTGCTCGGACTTTCGTCACTGGCGGCCCAGGCACAGGCGCCTGCCCCCCAGCCTGGTGCGCGCCCCGCTCAGCCACAGGCACGGCCAGCCCCAGGCCAGCCCGCCCAAGCACAACCCGCCCAGGCACAACCCGCCCAGCCGGTCGCCGGGCAGCCCGCCCCGGCCGCGCAGCCGGAGGCGAACGCGACGGTTTCGGGCTGGGTGACGCGCTGCCTCAGCCAGGGGCGCAAGGCCAACGCGGAATGCATCGCGGAGCAGTCTCTGACGATGCTTCGAAACAACCAGGTGGCCACGATCGTGCATTTTCGCGTCCCGGCCGAGGGACAGCCGCCGGTGCTTTCGGTTCGCGTGCCGCACGGGGTTCTGCTGTCCAGCGGTGTGAAACTCCGCGTGGATCAGGGCTACACAGTAGACCTGCCGATCCAATCCTGTGAGAGCCAGGGTTGCACGGCGTCCGCCACGGCGTCCCCGGAACTGTTGAACGCCATGCGTGGCGGCAAGCAACTGTTCATCATCATGAAAACCGCGGCCAACAACCAGGACGCGGGTTTCGGCATGCCGCTGGATGGATTCCCCGCGGCGTTTGACCGGGTGAGGTAGCCCGCCAACCTTGTACAGCAACGCCCTGCGATAATTTTCGCGCGGGCGCCGCGTGCGGAAGGACCGATGCATGGGGAACCCGTCCCATGTACGGTTGAATTTCCACGCCACTAATGAACCAGATCTGGTATAATAAATGAACGATTGATAAAATCTCGAGAATTTCACGCACACGGCGATGTGATTTTGACGACGCGCCAATCCAACTATAATCTTTTTCGAGACATGACGCAGGTTTGAGAGCGGTTCCTGGACCGTTTCAATCTGCATATGTAGCGAGGGAGCGGAGCCATGCGGCACTGGAAGGATTTCAGCGGACAGCCCGTCGATAGCGCCGCGCATCATGTCGGAGCCTTCGAGGCAAAGTCCCAGCCGAGCTGGTTTGAGGCGGACCAAGCAGCGCCGATGCACGAACCGTTACCCAGAAAGCCGTCCGGTGCGACTGCGTCGATCGAGGAAGTGACCGATCGGATCTTCCGCCGATACGCAGTCCATTAGCCCCCGCTGGCTGTCAGCCAACGTCCTGATACGTTCGCCTCACGACGGACCTAAAATTGGAGTGTCCTACCTCCCGCAGGAACAGGCGTTTGTATGTCCGCAGGCAACGGAAAGAACTGTGGCCGATGTGCGTTCGTACGATGTCCCCTGCCCATGCGCGCACCGCCGCGCGGAGGCCACGCCCCGGGGCGACTTCGTCGCCTGGGTCACATTGCAATATAAAACAATAGCTTAGAGCGCTACCCACGCCACATTCGGCGCGGATAGGGCTCTAGCCGAAGCCGCCGAATGCAACGATCACCCCCAGCCCCGCGGCCAGAGCACAGGATGCCATCAGCATGTAGCGCCGGCGCGCAAACCTGGCGGCGGCATGCCGATCTGCCGCCGCGATCTCCTCACCCACGGCATGGCGCAGGTTGTCGGCGTCGAAACCCTTCCGGGCTGGGTCAGCAGGCTCCCGCGTCGTGTCCGGCATCGCCCCCGGCTCAACCGGCGGGTCGTTCATGATGCCTGCCGCGGTGGGTTCCACGCGCGTGGCCGCCGGCCAGGCCTTCATGGTGACCTGAAGGCTGGCAAGATCCTGGGGGCGGAGCCGGGGTGGATGCTCCCGGCGGCCAGCCCTGAAATCTTCCTCTGTCTGGGCTACCAGAGCGGCGAATACCGTATGCTCGAACTTGAAATCCACCGGCGGGTTGAATTGCAGCCGACAATCGCGGGCAACGGCTTGGTACAACGCGGCAGGGTGGTCGATCCACCCCAGGCCACGGCGCAACTGGTCGGCGATTTTTCCCTGCTGCCAGATGCCGACAATGGCCGTACCGATCCGATGCAGGGCGGCACGCGCCGCCTCCCGTTCCGTATCCACGGATCCATCCAGGAACAGGCGCATGATCGGCACCGCACGGCGCAATTGCTTCAGGGTCATCTGGTGCTCACGCAACACCACGGTCTGTTCATCAACCGGCAGATGGTTCCAGATATGGTCCTTCTCCTCCCAGACCCAGATCGACGAGTCCTCGCCCAGCGCAAATTCCGCATACTCTGAAGCGCGCCAGAGGACGGACCATCCCTGGCGGGAATGTCGATCCCATCTATCGAATCCACCGTCATATCTGGTGCGGGGATCCCGGCTTTGAGCTTGCAACGCGGCGTGCATGGCGATTCAGCTTTGGGATGGAGAAACCTGGTTATTCCGATCGATCCGATTGGGTCGAATTTTTAGGCAATAACGTGTAGAACCCAAGGAAAAATTGGTACTGTCAGGTAAATTACACTAAAAATTGAGAAATTCAAGATTTTTCCGTGCAAATTGGCGAAACGCCACAACTATCGCAATTGCAGATATATGTCGCCGTCCAACCCCGAATGACCACAATTTATGGTTGATGGTCTGTCACTACAGAGGAATGAATACATCTGCAATTTTCGCCGCAGCCCGCCTGTCAGGGGCGCCTCGCGGGCGGGGGGCCGGGCTAGAAGATGGCCCAGGCCAGGGTCAATAGCAGGCTGGCCACGAAAATCCCGGCAGCCCAGGGCAGGGTGCGACGCCCGCGCTGCTGCCAAGCCTCGATCTTCTGCTCCCGGCGGGTCACTTCCTCCTGGAACACGCCCCGCAGGTCAGAAAGGTCCACGGTGTCCGCCGGGCGCGCCTCGCGCGCGGGTTCCCTCGCCGCGGATTTCGGCTTCGGGGATACCTTTGGTTGCGGCGCCGCCAACGGATGGTCAGGCAATTCCAGCAGGTCCACGTCCCGCAGCCGTGGCGGGCGCACGCGGCGGCCGGCACGGTGATCCGCCTCAGCCATGTTCACCAGATGGGCGAACACAGCCTGGTCGTAGGGAATGCGCTTGTTGGCCGGCAACTGCTCGGCACAGTCCCGGGCAATGGCGCGGTAGATGGCGGCTGGATGGTCGATCCAGCCATCGCCACGCATCAGCCGGTCGGATGCGCCATTGTCGTGCCACAGGGTAACAATGGCGGAGCCCAGACGGTTCAACGCCTCGCGTGCCGCCTCCCGTTCGGTCTCCTGGTCGCCGTCCAGGAACAGGCGCAGCACCGGCATGGCCCGGCGCAACTGCCGCAGCGTCAACTCATGTTCACGCAGGGCATAGCGTTGCTCTTCCGGCCGCAGGTTCTTCCAGATCCGACGCGCCTCGTCCCAAACCCAAACGGTGTTCTCCGCGCCCAGCGCGAATTCCAGGCTCTCGGATGCACGCCAGAGCACGGACCAGCCAATACGGGAATTGCGGTCCCAGCGATCGAAGCCACCATCGTAACGCGACCGCGGATCGCGGGACTGGGCTTCAACTTCTGCCGACATTCAAGGTCCATGGCATCGGCTTCTATCCCCCCGCTCTCCATCCCGCCCTGCCAAGACGGAAGGAATGTCTTCTCCATGGTTCGGCGGGGGATTGAAGAACGCCCGCTTCTGCGCCTCGCGCGCCGAATTTCACGCAATCGTGACTACGGAGATTTGTTACCAAGCGCAAGAAAATTCAACGTGTCATATGCGGTATCCAATTAATCCGCGATTAAGCCGCCACCCCCTGCCCACCCCGACGCGCATCCTGGCGCAACATCACCGCACCCTTCTCCGCGATCATGATCGTCGGAGCATTTGTATTGGTCGACGTCACGGCCGGCATCACCGCAGCGTCGATTACGCGCAGGTTCTGCAGCCCGTGCACGCGCAACCGGTCGTCCACGACGGACATCCTGTCCTGCCCCATCCTGCAGGTGCAACTGGCGTGGAACACGGTGCCGCCGGTGCGGCGGGCGTAGTCCAGCAGTTCGTCATCGGACCGCACGTCCTCGCCAGGAGCGGTTTCCGATTCCACGTAGCGTGCCAGCGCTGGCGCGGCGAACAGCCGGCGGATGAAGCGCAAGCCGCCCACGGCGGCGCGCTGGTCCCGCTCCTCGGACAGGAAGCGGGGATTGATGGCCGGGGCATCGCGCGGGTCGGCGGTCTTCGCCTCCACATAGCCGCGGGAGAGCGGACGCATCTGCCACATCCCTGCCGTCAGGCCGGGCAGCGTCTCCAACTGCCGCTTCGGCCCGGCGGCGAAGCTGCCGGGAGCGAACTGGGCCTGGATGTCCGGGGTCTCCGACTCCTCCAGTACCTTCACTGACGCGCACACCAGCGACGCCGCGTAGGTCAGCATCCCCCGGCCGGTCAGCACGTAGCGCGCTACTTCCCCCATCAGGCCCAGGCCACGCGACTTCTCATTCAGCGTGCGCGTGCCCTTGGCCCGACAGGTCACGCGGGCCAGGTAATGGTCCTGCATGTGCCTTCCCACCCCGCGCAGGGCATGGTTCACCGCCACGCCGATCCGCCCGAGATGTTCCGGATCTCCCACCCCTGAAAGCTGCAGGATGTGCGGGGACCCGATGGCCCCGGCCGACAGGATCACTTCCCCCGCCGCATCCGCACGTTCCACCGTGCCACCGCGCGAGAACTCGACCCCCGTGGCCTTCGTGCCGTCCAGCACCACCCGATGCACCAGGGAATTGGTGATCACCTGCAAGTTCGGCCGCTTCATCGCCTGCGCCAGGTAGGTCCGCGCAGCCGAGGCCCGGAACCGCCCGCGCCGCGTCTGCTGCACCCAGCCGATGTTGTCCCCGATTCCGTAGTCCAGGTCGTTCACGTCCTTCATGTAGGTCAGGCCGATCTGCTGCCCGGCCTCGATCGCGGCCACACAAAGTTCCGGCACGTCACCATGCCCTGTGGTGCGCAACGGACCACCCTTGCCATGCACCGAATCCGCCGGCCCGTCCCAGCCTTCGGACTGCTTGAAGAACGGCAGCACGTCGTCCCAGCTCCAGCCGCGATTGCCGAGCTGCGCCCAGTGGTCGAAATCCTCCGGCTGGCCGCGCACATAGATCATGCCGTTGATGGAGGACGAGCCGCCCAGCACCCGCCCGCGCGGATACGGAATGGCGCGGCCGGCCGTGCCCTCATCGGGTTCGGCCTTGAAGCCCCAGGTGATGGTGGGATGGTCCAGTAGCTTCATGTAGCCGGCGGGGATGTGGATGAACGGATGCACGTCCTTCCCGCCAGCTTCGATCAGGATGACACGCGTTCCGGGATCCTCGGTCAACCGGCTGGCCAGCACACAACCGGCCGAACCGGCCCCAACGATAACGTAGTCTGCTTGCATCCGCGTCCTCCACCGTTGCGGCCGCGCGGGCAGGGCCGCGCGATACCGCATGCCGATCCTATCCATCCGCCCGGTCCGCGTCACGGCGTGTTCGCCGGTATGCACGATAACCGGGATCGTAAATGTTCCAGGAGATGGCTCGTTCGGGACTAGCAAATGAATTCGTCGATCCCTAGAATGGCGCCCTGGGGAGAAAAACTTCTCGTGTTGGAAACAAAATTGCGGCTACAGCAGGCGCGGGAAAGACGCGCTCATCTGCCATGGCCTATCGTGCATGGCGCTGCCAGCAGCATGTTCGTGGCATTCGGCATCTCCTACGGCATCGTCGTATTCTTCCCGTTCGTGGGGACCGAGATCGGTATCCCGGAATGGCAGCTCACGCTGCTTTTTTCACTGACCGGTGGGCTATACATGTTCATCGGTGCCGGTAGCGGCCGGCTGACGGACCGTTTCGGCGCGCGCCCGGTCGTGGTGTGCGGCATGGTGGTGCTGGCATCGGGGCTAACGGTGGCCAGCCAGGCGGCGACACCGCTTGTGTTCGGTCTGGCCTATATTCTCGGCGTGGGTGCGGGAGTTGGCCTTGCCTACGTACCCAGTTCGGCTGCGGTGCAGTTGCATGCACGCGAACATGCTGCACTGGCCGGCGGTATCGCCAGCAGCGGCATCGGCTTCGGGACCATGGCGGTGCCTCCCGCCTGTGGCGCATTGATTCACGGCTTCGGTTGGCGCAACGCGCTGGCCACCCTGGCATTGCTGCCCATTGCCGGATTGCTCGCCAGCCGGATGCTGCGGCCAGCGCCGCCCCTTCCCCCCGCGGCGGTGCGCAGCACGGCCTCGCTCGTCTCCGCACGCTTTGCGCTGCTCTATCTCGCCTATGTCTGCGTCGGCCTGGTTGCCTTCGTGCCCATCGCCGCCGTCGCGCCGTTCGTCCTCAGCAAGGGCCTGCCTGGGTCCGAGGCGACGGCCCTACTGGCACTGATCGGCAGTGGCAGCATCCTGGGGCGCTTCGGTTTCGGTTACATGGCGGACCATTTCGGCGCCCGCCGCGCCAGCGTGCAATGCGCGTCGATGAGCATGGTCAGCTTCGTGCTACTGGCGATGGAGGAGAGCGTGGACCTGGTGCATATCGGCGCGCTGCTGTTCGGCCTGGGATATGGCGGCATGACGGGTCTGACAGCGGCAACGACGGCGGAGGTGATGGGCGAGGCCCATTTCGGCGGCACGCTGGGAGCCCTGATGACGTCACGGGCCCTCGGTCTCCTGTTTGGGCCGTGGTGCGTCGCGCTGGCGGCGACGGAGCTGGGCGATTTCACGGCGCCCTACCTGGTATGCGCCGGTTTGGCGCTTTGCGCCGGGATCCTGCTGCACATAGAACGCGCACCACGTCCGGCGGCCGCCACGCCGCCGGCTGGCTGAGTTCAGGCCGCCCGCGTTGTCTCCGACGCGGTGTAGGCATCCTCGAGGATCATCTCCGCCGCCTTCTCGCCGATCATGATCGTCGGGGCATTGGTGTTGCCGGCCGGCACGGTGGGCATGATGGCAGCATCGGCCACCCGCAGCCCGGCGATGCCGTGCACACGCAGGCGTGCATCCACCACGCTGTCCGTGTCCGCCTGCCCCATGCGGCAGGTACCCACCGGATGCAGGTTGGAAAGCGCGTTCTGCCGTATGTTTGCCTCGAACTCTGAATCGGTGTTCACGGCTGGGCCGGGGATGATCTCCTCCGCCACGTAGGGCGCCATCGCAGGCTGGCGGCAAATCTCGCGCGCCAGGCGCATGCCGGCGGTGATGGCCTGCAGATCCGCCCGCGTTTGCAGGAAATTGAAGCGGATCGCCGGGGCCGCCAGCGGATCGGCGCTTTTCAGCCGCACCGTACCGCGCGCATCCGGCCGCAGATGGATCGCCGACAGGCTGAAGCCGGGGAACGGATGCGCGATCGCGCCCTTGCGGTCGCGGGAAGCGTAGCTCCACGGCGTGAAGTTGAATTGCAGGTCCGGCCGCTCCAGGCGTTGATCGGAGCGCGCGAACAGCCCGGCCATGGTGCCGGGGGAAGCCAGCGGGCCGTTGCGGAACAGCAGGTACTGCGCCATCGCCGCCGCGCGCCTGGGCAGGCTGTTGGCGATCTCATTCATGGTGATGGGCTGCGTGCAGCGCCAGGCGAGGCGGACGTAGAAATGGTCCTGCATATGCGCGCCGACCGCCGGCATGTCCCGCACCACGTCGATGCCATGTTCGCGCAGATGCTCCGCCGGCCCGATGCCGGACAGCAGCAGCAATTGCGGTGAGCCGTAGACGCCGCCGGAGACGATCACCTCCCGGTTCGCGCGGGCGCGGAAGGTCCTGCCGCCGCAAACATATTCCACGCCGGTCGCGCGCCCGTTCTCGATCACGATACGCGTCGCATGCGCCATCGGCTGCACGCGCAAATTCTTCCGCCCGCGCGCCGGGCGCAGATAGGCGGTGGCCGTGCTCCAGCGCTTGCGCCGGCCGATGGTGCTTTGGAAATAGCCGGCGCCTTCCTGGTCCCCGTTGTTGAAATCGGCCCGCGCCGGCAGCCCGGCCTGGATCGCGGCCTCGATCAGCCGGTCCGCCAGTTGGTGCCGTTCCACGGGGTCCGACACGCGCAACGGCCCGCCGGTGCCGTGGAACGGGTCCTCGCCACGCTCCTGGTGCTCGGCCTTGCGGAAATAGGGCAGCACCGAATCCCAGTCCCACCCCTCGCAGCCGCGTTGGCGCCATTCGTCGTAGTCCGCCGCGTTGCCGCGCATGTAGACCATGCCGTTGATAGAGGACGTGCCCCCCAGCACCTTGCCGCGTGGTTGGTACAGGGTGCGGTTGTTCAGATTCGGCTCCGGCTCGCTCTCGAACATCCAGTTCACCTTCGGGTCCGCATAGACCCGGGTGAAGCCCATCGGGATATGAATCCAGGGGTTGCGGTCCTTCGGCCCCGCTTCCAGCAGCAGCACGCGGAACCGGCCGGACTCACTGAGCCGCGCCGCCAGCACGCATCCGGCCGATCCGGCGCCGGTGACGATGTAGTCGAATACCTCCCCGAACACGATGTTCCCCTCCCCCTCGTTTTGGGGATGGAGCCTAGCGGGATTGATCCCGGCCGCCTAGGATAGGGGTCGCGTCCGGGGCCGGGTTAGCACAGCGGTAGTGCAGCGGTTTTGTAAACCGAAGGTCGGGGGTTCAAATCCCTCACCCGGCACCAGTGCATCGCCGCGCGCGGGCTATCCCCGCAGCCGCGCCACCGTCGCGCTGGTGGAATGCCCGCTCAGCAGCTCTGCCAGGAAAACCTTGCCGCCCCAGCCCTGTACCAGGTCCGCGCCCACCACCGTGTCGATCGTGTAGTCAGCGCCCTTCACCAGCACGTCCGGCTCCAGCAGGCTCAGCAATTCCAGCGGCGTGTCCTCCTCGAACACCGTCACCAGGTCCACCGCGGCCAGGCTGGCGAGAACCGCCGCGCGGGCCGGTTCCGGCTGCACCGGCCGGCTGGCACCCTTCAACCGTCGCACTGAGGCATCGGAATTCAGCCCCACCACCAGCCGGTCGCAGGCGCCGCGTGCCTGTTCCAGCAGGTGCACATGCCCGGGGTGCAGCAGGTCGAAGCAGCCATTGGTGAAGCCGATGCGCCAGCCGCGCCGGCGCCAGCGTTCCACCTGCTCGGCGGCTTCCTCCCGGCTCATCACCTTGCGCAGCGCGCCGCCCTGGGGAGAGATCGCCGCCAGCAAATCCGCTTCCCGCGCCACGGCGGTGCCCACCTTACCCACCACCACGCCGGCGGCAATGTTCGCCAGCCGCGCGGCCAGCGGCAGCGCCAGGCCCCCGGCAACGCCCGCCGCCAGCACCGCCACCACCGTGTCCCCGGCACCGGAGACGTCGTACACTTCTGCCGCCTCGGCCGGGAAATGGTGTACGCCGGTCGCATCCAGCAGCGTCATCCCGTCTTCCGCCCGCGTGACCAGCACCGCCCCGAAACCATGCCGGTCGCGCAGAGCCATGGCGGCAGCCACTACCTCAGTCTCCGTCTCGGCCGGCATGCTCGTCGCCTCGGCCAGTTCCCGCCGGTTCGGCGTGATCACGTCCGCCCCGGCGTAGGGGGAGAAATCCGCCCCTTTCGGGTCCACGATGATCTTGCGCCCGATCTCCTTCGCCGCCGCCACCAGCGCCGTGGCCGTGCCGCCGCCCAGCAGTCCCTTGGCGTAGTCGGACAGCACCGTCACGCTCGTCGCCGCCATCGCGTCCCGCGCAATGCGCTGTAGCCGGTCCGCCAGCTTGGCCGGTATCGGCGCCGTCTGCTCCCGATCCGCCCGCAGCAATTGCTGGCCAGATGCGAAATACCGCGTCTTCGTCGTCGTCGTCCGCCCGCTTTCCACCAGCAGCCACGGTTCCACCCCCGGCTGGCCGCCGATTAACCCTGTCAGGTCGGACCCCGCCTGGTCGTCCCCCACCAGGGAGACGAAGGCCACCGCCGCGTTCAGTGCCGTCAGGTTGCGCACCACGTTGCCGGCCCCGCCGGGCATGGCCACTTCCCGCTCCTCCGTCACGATCGGGATCGGCGCTTCCGGGCTGATGCGCTGGACGGAGCCATAAACGTAGCGGTCCAGCATCACATCCCCCACCACCAGCACGGAGGCCTTGGTGAGGCGATGAACGGCGGCGGCAAGGTCCCCGGCGAGGGTGGGGGCAGGCGGCATGGTCTCCATGCGGCGATGGCCTAATGCCGCCGCCCCACGGATGCAAGCTTGGCGGATGCACGCGCGGCGCCGGAAACGATCCCCGGGCGCTACCCCAGCCGCGCCCGCGCCTGCATGGCGATCGTCCCTGCCGGCGTCACCGCCCAAAGCTCCGCCGCCGCCCCCCCATCGGCCAGTCGCCCCACCACGCTGAACGACGCGGTATCGAACAGCGGCGCCCGCGCCCGCAGGTCGAAATCCCGGATCGTCCGCCCCTCCGTATTGTCCCGCAGCAGGTCCAGCAGGCATTGCTGGGAAAACGGGCCATGCACCACCAGGCCGGGGTACCCTTCCTCCCCCATCGCGTAGGGGCGGTCGTAATGGATGCGGTGCGGGTTGAACGTCAGGGCGGAGTAGCGGAACAAGGTCACCGGGTCCGGGGTGATGGTCCGCCGCCAGGATACGTCGGCCGGCGGCTCCTCCCGCTTCGGAATGCCGCTTTGCGCGCCTTCCGCCACCGCTTCCCGGAACACGCTGATCATCGTCTCCGTCAACGCCAGGCCGCGCTTGGTGGAAATCCGCCGCGTCTGCGTGGTGATGATCAACGCCCCGGTCGCCCCCTCGCGCAGCTGCACGTCGGAAAACTCCGTCTCCCGCGTCAACGCATCCCCCACCAGGATCGGGGCATGGAAGGTCAGCTTGCCGCCGGCATACATCCGCCGCGGCAGAGGCATTTCCGGCAGCACCGCCCCGGTCACCGGCAGCCCGTCCGCGCCCAGCTCGCCGCGCGGCGTCAGCGCCGGGAACCAGGTCCAGTGCCACCCCGGCGGCACCGCCTCCCCCGGCCCGGGCGCGGCATCCGTCCGCCCGAACGTCACCGCCATGCATTTCAGCGGCATCTCGGTGGCCACGTCGTGCTCCACCACCGTGCGGCCCAGCTGCGCTTGCACCGGCCCGATATCGATCGTCATCCGCGCTTTCCCCATCGTTGATCGCCGCCATCCTGGCCCGGCCCTATCTTGGCATGGCCTTGCCACACCGGGCAGCCGCACTACGCTGCCTGCTACAAGATCAGGAGGAAACCCAGCCATGACCATCCGTTACGACAACCGCGTCGCCATTGTCACCGGCGCCGGCGCCGGTCTCGGCCGCCAGCACGCGCTGTTGCTCGCTTCCCGCGGTGCCAAGGTGGTGGTGAACGACCCCGGCGGATCGGTGGACGGCACCGGCGGTGCCCACGCGGCGGCCGACAAGGTGGTGGCCGAGATCAAGGCCGCCGGCGGCGAAGCGGTGGCCAGCTACGGCAGCGTTTCCGACGAAAAGGCCGCCTTCGGCATCGTGCAGACGGCGCTGGATACCTGGGGCCACCTGGACATCCTGGTCTGCAACGCCGGCATCCTGCGGGACAAGGCGTTCAACAACATGTCCATGGACGACTTCCGTGCAGTGGTGGACGTGCATCTGATGGGCACCGTGTACCCCATCAAGGCCGCCTGGGCGCATATGCGGGAACGCAAATACGGCCGCATCGTCGTCACCACCTCCGGCTCCGGCACGGTCGGCAATTTCGGCCAATCCAACTACGGCGCGGCGAAAACCGGCGTGGTGGGGCTGATCAACTGCCTGCGGTTCGAAGGCGCGAAATACAACATCCGCTGCAACGCCATCTCGCCGTCCGCCCTGACGCGCATGACCGAATCCCTGCTGCCACCGGACATGGCGCAGTGGATGAAGCCGGACCTGGTATCCCCCGCCGTGGCGTGGATGTGTTCCGAGCAATGCGACGCCAACGGCGAGATCATCGCCGCCACCGCCGGCGGCTATGCCCGTGTGCAGTATTTCGTCACCGAGGGCGTGCAGTTCGATCCGGCTGAGCCGGTGACGCCGGAAATGGTGGCGGAATCCATCGGCCAGATCCGCGACCTGAACACCGCCAAGCCCTACACCGGCCTGATGGGCAACGTGGAACAGCAACTGCGCGCGATGGGGCGCATCCGCTGATGGCCCTGCACATCGACTACTACGCCTCCCTCAACTCCCCCTGGACGCACCTGGGCGCGCAGCGGATCGAGGATTACGCGGCGAAATACGGCGCGTCGCTACGCATCTGGCCGGTGGATTTCGGCACCATCTTCCCCGCTTCCGGCGGGTTCCCGCTGCCGCAACGCTCCCCGCAGCGCCGCGCCTATCGCATGATGGAGCTGCCCCGTTGGCGGGACTTCCTCAGCATTCCCATCAACCTGGAACCGAAGCACTTCCCGTCCAGCGAAGCCCTGTCCGCCTCCTGCGTCATCGCGCTGCGCGAAACCGTGGGGGACGGCCCGGCCATCGAGCTGGCGCACCGTGTGCTGAAGGCCGTGTGGGAGGAAGAACTGAACCCCGGCGACCCCGAGGTGTTGGGCCGCCTGATCCGCACCATCGACCTGGACCCCAAGGCCGTCCTCGCCCTGGGTGCCGACCCGCAATGGGCCGAACGCCGCAAGGCGGACACCCAGGCAGCACTGGACCGCGGTGTATTCGGCGCGCCGAGCTACGTCATCGACGGTGAAATCTTCTGGGGCCAGGATCGCCTTGATTTTGTTGAGCGCCGGTTAGCCCGAGGCTGACAGAAAAACAAACAAGAGGAAACGACCATGCGCATCCACAACCTCTACACCGACGCGTCCGGAGAAAGTCATTTCCGCGACATCGAGATCGACTGGGTCGAAGAACGCAATTTCTCGAAACTGTCCGCCCGCCTGCCGGCCACCGGCATCATCTTCCGCGAAACTTCCGGCAACTATGACCTCAGCTGGCACCCGGCGCCGCGCCGCCAGTACATCATCAACCTCAATGCCGGCGTGAAGATCACCGCCAGCGACGGCGAGGCCCGCGAGATCAAGGCCGGCGAGATCATTCTTGTTGAGGACACCACCGGCAAGGGCCATCTCTCCCAATCCATCGGCGGGCAGATGCGCCAGTCCATCTTCATCCCCATCGAGTAGCCGCATGACGCAGATCGTCCAAACCCTCGTCCCCAAACTCGCCTTCCCCGAAGGCCCGCGCTGGCACGATGGCCGGCTGTGGTTCTCAGACATCCACGGGCTGGACATCACCGCCACGGACACTGGCGGCCGCGCCGAGAAAATCGCCACCATCGCCGCCGGCCCCTCCGGCCTCGGCTGGACGAAGGACGGCAAGCTTCTCGTTGTCTCCATGAACGACCGCAAGCTGCTACGCCAGGAAGGCAGCGGCTTCGTCGTCCACGCGGACCTCGCCCCCTTCGCCGGCGGGCCGTGCAACGACATGGTGGTGGACGCCAATGGCCGCGCCTATGTCGGCAATTTCGGTTTCGACATGTGGAACGGCGCTGAACGCGCCCCCGCCGCCATCATCAAGGTGGAACCGGACGGCACCGCTTCCATCGCCGCCACCGGCCTGGAATTCCCCAACGGCACGGTTATCACACCTGACGGCAAGGGCCTCATCGTCGCGGAAAGCTACGCCAACCGGCTCACCCGCTTCGACATCGCCGCGGACGGCACGCTGATCAACCGCCGCATCTTCGCGGACCTGCCCGGCGTGGTGCCGGACGGCATCTGCCTGGACGCGGAAGGCGCCGTCTGGGTCAGCCATGCCCGCGCCCCGCAATGCCTGCGCGTGCTGGACGGCGGCAAGATCGACACCATCGTGCACACCGCCGACGGCCACCACGTCTATGCCTGCATGCTGGGCGGCGCGGATCGCAAAACGCTGTTCCTCTGCACCAGCGAAGTCCGCGGTCCCGAATCTGCCACCGCCCGCAAGGGCCGCATCGAATTCACCCAGGTC
>Ga0315912_10002953_pt1 | contig 17413 bp, 2 predicted proteins | sample VfabasoilMG_FD_204469 | JGI IMG/M metagenome (GOLD analysis project Ga0315912, IMG submission 204469) | Garden soil microbial communities collected in Santa Monica, California, United States - V. faba soil | ecosystem: Environmental > Terrestrial > Soil > Garden | place: USA: California...
AACTTTCCTATGGGGTACTGTAGTTCTTCTATCACTTTACTTCAATCCAAGTCTATTACAAAGAAGAAACTATCTTACTTTGATTCTGTTTTTTCTGAAACCCCAATGGCCTCATTCATCTCTGATTCCGTGTAAGATTTGTTCAACTTTACCACTTTAGCTTTGGCTTTTCGCTTCTTTTTCACGCGGATATTAGTGAACTCAATAAGCAGGGAGAAGGCTACGGCAAAGTAGATGTAGCCTTTAGGTATATCTTTATGAAGTGCTTCCAGGAATAATGTAAACCCAATTAGTATCAGGAAGCCAAGAGCCAATACTTCCATGGAGGGGTGGTCTTTGATAAAATTTCCAATTTGGCCGGAGAAGAACATCATAACCATAATGGAGACAATTACCGCAATAATCATAATCACCACCTGCTCGGGTGGCACAATACCTACAGCGGTTAGAATTGAATCAAATGAAAATATAATGTCCAGTAATATGATCTGAACAATTGTGTATTGAAGGGATGGGTGGGCCTTTTTCTTTTTCTTTTGCTCTTTTTCTTTACTCTCGTCATCATCGTCATCATCCTCCTCGCCTTCCATTTCATGGTTTATTTCCATGGTGCTTTTGGCAATCAAAAATAATCCACCAAAGAGCAAGATAAGGTCTTTACCACTGAAGCTTTGACCAAAAATTGTGAATAGGGGTTCCGTAAATTTAATGATCCAGGTAATGCCCAATAAAAAGCAAATGCGAACAATCATGGCGAGAGCCAATCCGGTGTTTCTGGCCTGCTTTCTATGCTCTTCCGGGAGTTTGTTGGAGACGATGGAAATGAAAATAATATTGTCGATGCCAAGGACAATTTCTAGAAAACAAAGTGTAAGTAGGGCTAACCAGGTATCGGCTTGTAGAAACATTTCCATAGGCAGGTCTTAAGTACTTTGGGTATTTGTTACGGCAAATTACATAAAGCCTTTTATTTTCAAAACATGCTAAATACAAGAAAAGGAACTAATTTTTTGATTGATATACATGGGTGCGAAATAGGGCAAAAAGCCATTTTTTAAGTCAGATTTAATGATTATAAGCAACCTTGATTTTGAGATTAAATCTCATTGTTTACTGACTTGCTTTGCCACCCATATGAATCGGTTGCACGGATTTGCAGTCTAAAAAAATGGGCTCCAAAATTATTGGAGCCCATTAGTCAAGCCGCCACCTTCAAGTGGTGACGGCTTGACTCTAAGTGCCAGAATTTATTCTTTGTGGCTTATGATAACTTTTCTCCTTGAAAGTTTGCCACCGCCTAAATTTATCTGAACGATATACATTCCGGATGAAACCCAACCAGTTTCCAGTTTCTTCGACTGTTCACCTTTTAGGGCCACCGTGTTATGGGTTAACCTGCCCATCTGGTCGTACATCATAATTGGTACATCTATTTCCAACGGACTAGGGAAAAGGATATTCAGTTCCTGATCAGCCGGGTTAGGATAGACTTTTATATCCTCGGAGTTGAAGGCATTCTCCAATCCTGTGATAACCACGGGATACGCCATTTTAGAGGAAATTACTACTTGATGCACCTCTTTGGTTACTTCATCCTGCAGGAAGGCAATGGCAATCATATTACCTTTAGAGCTAGGATCTCCATCACTATATATCCATGATTTATCCGGAGTCCAGGTTAGTACAGTATCCCCTCCGGTAATGGTTGATCCAAATGAATTTACCTGAGGGAAGCGCGTAACGGAATCTTGTCCTAAAATTCCATTGAACCTGGTTCCAGTTGCGCTCGGCAACATTTTCTTAACCACATATTCAAATGAATTTTCTCCGGTTTTAACCATACTGGATTTAGTGTCGAGCTCAGCTAAAGGAATTTTACGCTCTGCCAAAACCACATGCAATACAGTTGTTGCGGGTAAATCCTGAATGGCTTTTACCTTCACCCTAACCTTGTAAGAACCATCGTCTGTGGTATCGGCCACTACAAATTGAATGTCAGCTTTGGCCAGATCAAGTGTGCGTGCATTATAGCCATCAATTCCCCAAGTAGATAATTTGGCATCCGGTACATTACCAAAAGTACCAGCCGTTAAACCATCCATGCGGGCAGAAGGAGTTGCAGTGACGCCATAATAAAGCGCTCTTCCGCTCGGGTCTGCCGGATTATCTAAATTGAATGGATCTTGCTGAGGGAAGCCTACGTGATAGTTTAATTTAACGTAATCCACTGAGTCTTGTACAGACGGGGAGTTGGGAGCCGTAGGAAAATTATTGATCAAGAAATCAGCTTCTGTTTTTTCCTCAACACCAGCAGTGCCTGATTTTCCCGCATTCGTAAAATTCTCCACCAAAACCACACGGGTGCGTTCACCCACTCTAAAGTTGTCAAGGGCAAAACCTTCATTGCCTGCAGTATTTACGCTGGACAAAGTAAACCTGAAAATAACATGGCTTTGAGGAGCTGTTGCCGGTATATCTGGGCTTAACGTGTGCCTCGAAGGCAACCATACTGTATCACTATTTACATCGGTTGTAGATTGTGCCCATCCATAATCTCCCGATGCCACAGCGCCTGCGCCATATGGTAATTGGCTACCTGGTTTAGACGCGAGCCCCAGTTGATTGTACCAGTTAGTTCCGTCACCATCCGTTCCCATGCGATACCATTTTTTGGCGGGATCGGCAATGTTAAACGTATCAATGGAGAAATCCAGCGCTACTCCGTCATTTACTTCTAACAAGTTAAAACGATCGAAACTTAGCATGGCGCGTGCCAGGCTGGTGAAGTCGTATGCGGGAGAATACAGGTAAGATTTTTCGTTACCAGTATAATTGCCGGCTGGGTTGGTTATCCAGGCATAGGTTGTATTCTCAACTCCGGTTGGCAACATGGCCTCGCTCATTGCTGATTTGGTGACAGCGCCTCTCACCCAATCCGGGCTTACTGCATTCAAACTATCATTAGAGGTTTGCCATTGCACAAAAGGACTAGCCGATTCGAAATCTTCATAAACAGGTTGAACTGAAGTCACTGTATCGGCCGGAACTATAATAATGTGACGACTAAATGTCCTCTCACAACCAGGTAAACTACTTGTGGTAATTTGAGTTTGTGATAATAGGGTTAAGTCATAATGATCAGGAGTTGAGTAAAGATTACTGGTTGCTGCAATAAATGTTGAGGAAGAAGGATCTGGGTTGACGACTGCCGGAATACCGTAATACCATTTTGCAGGCAACAATGTTGAGGCAGCTGTGTTGGAGGCAACTGTTGAATTATCAACCACATTAACAGGTGCGCCAGTTGAAATTCCATTCATACTAAATGCCTGGTTTGGAATAGCTCCTACATAAACCGGCTTAAGAAGAACTAGACTCGGACAATTGTATTGTGATTTAACAGAGAAAGTAACATCATACCTACCGTGTGTATTGTAGGTATGAGAAACGCTTATTATACTATCTGCCGCATTGTCAATTGAGAGCGGATCACCTAACAGCCAGCTTGCTTGTGTATTAGCCAGATAAGTTACAAGGTTATTAGGGTCAGTATCTGGTGTAAAAGTGGAAGTATTTGTAAACCTGATCAAATTGTCCTCACAATAAGAAGTCAACCCTATTGGTCTTCCAACATTAATTGGATTTCTGTTGGCAGCAGGACTGGCGAAACTAAAGTTTGCAACCGGGTTTGGAGTAACTCGGATATACAAAGATCCCTTGCCTATTGCAGGCGAGTTATTAACCTGGTAGGTGTATTCAACCCTGATTGTTCCGTAATTATTTCTGAGTAGTGTAGGATTAAATGTTGCTGTTCCGTTTCCATTATCCGTAAAACCACTTGGTGTAATCGCAGGGGCATCAAAAATTACCGTGTTTGTCAGTGAATCTGTTAGCGTAAAATATCCTGTTACATCGCTTGATGTGGCCAGGGGGTAACCTGTAATGGTAAATGGCACTCCATTTTCACAGAAAATAGGTGTTGTACCCAAATCAAAACTTTCCCCGGTTACTTCAACCACAGGTATTGCTGGAATAAATAGTTCAACTTCCTGTCTGAAAGGGATAAACACACTAAAGTCAGCTGTACTTTGGTAGACACCCGTAAATTCAATTAATCCTAATGAACCTGCATTGAAGTAGGTCTTTCCATTTCCGGTTCCAGAGCTTGTAACCGTTTTTGCAAATCTACCCGTTGGTTGGTATGGGTATTGCACCCCGGCAGTGTTGGTAGAAGTATTATTAATCAAATCACTGTATTCCCAATTATAAGTTTTGAATGTTTGTCCCAAGTTTGCGTCCGGATGGGAATTATAAAGCCTTGGAATATTATTTACCAGACCACGCCAACCGGCAGAGTCATAGTCTAATAATTGACCAGAACCACGTGTTCTTATCGGAATATCAGCAAACAAATTAATCAGCTTGTAACCTGCCAACCCAATCCAACTTACTGAGTCACTTGTGCTCAAAGTCAATGACGGTGCACCAGGTACATTCGTAATAGGATCGGGGGTTCCTGGAGCCAAGGCTATTCTTGTATCATTTCTCGCTGCTAATAGTTCGGGGATGGCATTAGTATGATCGTACACAGAGTATTGCTCAATTGTATTTGAATTACACCCATTTTGATCGGTATGGGTGAGTGTAATATTAAATGCGGCATCCAGAGGTACAGCTCCAAGAGCTAGTTCATCATTCGTCAGACCTGAGCCAGTGAAGAAACTAGACCCATAGTCCCCAATGGGAAGCGTAGGTATGAGTTTAACTGAGGTACTAAAATTATCAGGAATGTAAGTTACCGTTTTAGTTATTTGTGGGTACAATGAAGTAAAAGAAGGATTCTGAGAGTCATTATAACTATTGCTAAATGGAATAGAATTAGCCGGACCTGAAGCAATGCGAGCGAGCACAGTTAAGTCAGGAACTGTAGTGAGACCATAACCAGAGAACCGCACAATAGGTAGGGTTGAGATATTTGAACTTGCAATAACATACAAGCCATTGATAATTATGTTGTCCTGACTAGCATTGCCCGTATTTATATAGCTAATTTCCATTAAGGTTGTGTTAATATAACGGTACGGCAACGTGCCAGGTGGAAGTGTTCCAAAATCTGTAGTGTTACTAAATTTTACGACAGGGGCTTTGGTAATGTCAAACTGAAAACCTGTTGGTAATAAAAGGTTAAAGTGTTGAATTATACCAGCAGGGGTTACTCCTGTAGAAAAATCATCCCAATTCGTGTTTCTTTCTGAGATAATAATTGGTTCCTCCAGTTTGGCTGAACTGTTCGAACAGATTTCAAATCGAGGATTATTGATTGTATTGGTATTACTTGTCGTTCTGTTGAGAGTTAAGGTAGCACCTGTACCACCCACTGGATATGTTGAACCTACCTTTGAACCATACGGAGCAATTGTTGATACTGGTATTGGTTCTGCATCATTTTTGGCGTAAGCAAAAACGTAGTAGTCCTCACCCACATTCAATTTAGCATTCACTGTTGCATACTGAAGGTTTGAGCTAATCTGATCGATGGTAACAGAATCTCTCTTTATTATAGAGCTAGCTGTATAAGATGCTGTACCGCGAATTTGTGCATTCGTAACTGTAGAGGGTGCTCCTAAATTGTGAACAACCATATAGTGAACTGTTCCTGCCTGATCAAACTCAAAGTTAAATGATGCTGAGGTAGGCGTATAGAAATACTTCGTAGTTACTGAGTTCTTCAAAATTGGTGCGTTCGGGCTTGAGCCTTTAAAGTAAAACGCACCACTATATTCAATACCTCCGTATAAATTAAACCCTTCATCCGAGATACCTTTCCGTTGAGTAACATCTGTGTTACTAAACACACCTTTAGCTATTTTAACATAATAAACGGTGTCAAGTTTAAAGTCGAATAAAGGATCTACCGACACAAACTTTAAAGTATCGATAACCAAATCTTTAAGAGGTGTTCCATTAACATACAAACCTCTACCGTTTTTGGGTACTACCTGGAAAGTAGCACGCTTGGTTCCGTCCTTGCGGTTGTAGACATCAATGGTACCATCGAAACTCACCACTGGCACATCAAACACTAGCTTGATGGTATCAAGACCGGGGTTAACATTCAGTTTTCCATTAAATGGATCGGTATATACCAGCACCGGAGGTTTTGTTGAAGCGAACTTCCTGGTAAGACCTTTTACGCGTGCTTCCGCACTTCCGACTGATGTTATCATATGGTCGTTGGTTGCAGGGTTGTAATAACCGTTGTCAACCAAAAAAGGTGTGATGGGTGGAGTACCTACGTTCACACTTACATCCACGTCTACATCTAAGTAAAAGCTATAGTCGTCAGTGTAAAGTGGGGCCGGAGTATTTAAAGTAAAGACAAGTTTGTCAAGCGTAGTGCTCGGTGCACCAGTAAGAGCCAAGGCTGCTGTTTGGGTTTGAACCAATGCATAGTCCGTACCAGAAGCCAAAGCTGTAGGAGGGCCACCAGCCTGAGATTGAAATAATTTAAAATTCTTAAACACTGTGGTTGCACCTGTGGTATAAGGGTATGGATTTCCAGCGTCATCCCTAAAAATAATAGTGAAGCTAGACAATGAAGGTTCTGTGCCTGTTTTGAAGTCATTCTCAGGAAAGAAGTGCAAGCCAAAAATTCGCTTCCCGGTTGTTCCTCCCTTTAAGCTTGTTTGAAGCTCAACTCCATTCGTCTGATCTTCATCAGCCGTAACATGGATTACATTCACAGTAGGACTGGGGAACGATCCATTAGCGCTGTTCAAATACCCATAAGTGACGCTATTGGTTTCTATAGTTAAAATACCAACACCCGATGAATCATATTGCATTCCTACCAGGTTTAAGATACCGGATGAAAAGGCCGCAGGTGTAAGCTTAGGTATGGCTGGCGCTGACACTGTAACTGCATCAATAAAATCCGTATCTAACACTTGATTTGCATCACGGGCATGAACGATACCAGTTGTACCGCCTGGACTTGCCCCAAAGGAGCCGTTAATTGGCTCATCTTTACCGGCATAAAGGCTTGGGTTCGTTGAGGTATTTACAAAATCCAAACTGGTGGCCGTTACTTCAATATTATTAAAAGCAACTGGGGCACTCAGTCCTCCATTCACACCGGCTATGTAGCCAAATGGGGGAGTATTTTCCGGGTAAAATTTAGAACCTGCACCTTCGAGGGCACGCACTATAGAAACATGGATAAGGTCATTATCGGTAACATGTGCTGAGTCATTCCAGAAACTAACACGAATCCTGATTTCGTTTTCATTATTATCCTTAGCCTGTAGCATGGTTGTTCCAACTGCTACACCAAACTTAAAGTCTTTAAATAAAGTAGTCTTGGGTTCATTCACAGCTATTTCTGTTCCTATTTCAGTTCCCAAACTATCATACAAGGCTATGCGCCTAATGTTGGCTGGGTTAGTTATACGAAGTACCAAAGAATCAAGCCTCGTGGGGGCACCATCATTGTCAAAGTTTCCGCTAGGGGTATCACTGTCTGTGCCTGTATTTAAAGAACCCGTACCAAATGGCGATGTATAATTATTAATTCCACTTCGACTACCGTCTACTAATAAAGCCCTGGCCAACTCAAAACTATTGGCATTCGTCAGGTCAGTTGCTTCCGGATAGAGGTGATAATTAATATTGGTCGTGAAATTATAAGTAGGGTCGACCACTATGGCCGACTCATACGAAGTCTGTAGTGTAATTAGTGGTGTATACGGTGGAAATGCTGACGGTGGACCTATAGGCCGATCGACACTGGAAATACCTCCAGCAGTAATGTCCAGAGAAACATCATCGAGGTTGTTACCCGTAGTATACTGAAAGTTGGCTGGGAAAGTGTAAACGCCAGTATTAAATGTACCAGTTACAACAGCCGGGGTGCTTGTCATGGTTGCATTGGTGTTGTTAGTAAGAGCTGTTATAGCAGACGTAAAGTCGGCATCCGTATTTTGGAAGATATCGCGTGCATTTACGACAGGTGAAAAGGGTTGATTGATACTAACTTGAGTATTGTTTGGTGGCGATAGGAAATCAAGCTGGCTGGCCAATACTTCTATCCGGTTTTTGGTGCTGTTTAGCGCACTCTGTATGCCCGTTGGAGAGTTGGTTAAGAACCGGGAACTGACACCAGTAGAATTCACGGTAACTACCCTGAAAGAAACGGAGTCATTATCAACAACACCATTGCCCCTAAAAGTTGCTTTTACAGTTAAGGCAGCAGTGCCACCATCACCAGCCTGAAATGGATTAGTGAACGCGTTAAACGTTATGTTGGCCACTGGTGGAGTTAAAGCCAGTGCGGTTACGTCAACTTCTTTTATCTCAGTAGTTCCCTGATAAAGAGCTAGTTTCTTTATGTACTGATGGTTCTTAACCGATAAGGTAATGTCACTCAACCGGGTAGGTGTTCCGTCAGCATCATTGGGCCCGGGGCCGCTGTCGCGCACCAGAAAGCGTTCAACCTGGGCGCCTTTAAATTGGTTGATGTCACCAGACTGTATGGTATCATACCGGATGTTGTTCGGATAAGTGAACGTTACATCGCGGATGATGTCGGCTTTATTATCATAATTTAAATTGAAAATGTTGCTGTTGTTGGTAATGCCGTTGGCAACCACCCTGATCTGGATGGGGTCGCCATTGGTGCCATTACCGGTACTCAATATTTGCAAATTGGTATTCAGGGTTAACTGACCATTATTGAAGGTCATCCCAGCCGCGTTAGCTATCGGGTAGGTCTTCGTATCCGCCAAGTTCTGGTCAACCGATGTGACCGTTGCTGCATTACCAAAATCTCTGTCCATGTTACCGTTGGCATCACGGGCTTTGTATTGGGCTTCCTGGCCTGCGTAGGGGCCGAAATTGGTATCATAGAACTTGTTGGCAATGTTGGCCAGAAGGTTTATTTGAGTGGCATCCACATCTACTTTATTATTACCATCTAAGGAATTAAAAGTTGCGAATGCACTAAGTGTGCTACTATAACCAGCAGCGCCACCATTGGATAGGCGTATATCAGTTCCAGAAGAGTTGTCGAGTGAGAGAACATAATCTTCATTGTCAATGAAGTCCTTAAGAGTTGTGCTTACGTTGGGGTTTAGCCAGATGCTTACCGTAAACGTTCGTGACGTTCCATCATTTATATATCCCAAGTTACCGGCAGCGTTCGGTATGCCTGAAAATCTAATACTGTCGCTGAAAATAGTTGCGGTAGCTCCTACATCGGTGTTTCCAACACTTAAACGAGCACCTAAAATAGATTGGGTCCAATCATCAAAGGCCGCGTTCTCCGCACCTGAGCCAGACCCGGTACCATTGTTGGCATGCCTTCGAATTCGTATTACATTCAATCGCGTTGGGCGTCCATCATCTAAGGCGGCAGGTACAGCGAAATCATCCTCAACCGAAAACTGGAAGTTGATCTGTTGGGCAGGAATAACGGCAGGAGGGCCGGTATTAACCGTTGAAGCAATCTCAGTAGTAACAGCACCGGTAACATTCGCTATTCGCGTAGCGCTGGAAAGAACTGCCTGGGTTCCCTGGGTGCCGACTGCCACATTAGCATCACTAATTAAATTGGGTATCCCTAAGCCTTCACTATCTATGAAGGTTACGCTTGCTGTACCCGGCTGTGTAAACTGGAAATTATTGAGTGTAAGAACGCCATTTACAAAATTATCAGTTCCTGTAAAGGTGAGCGGGGAAGATTTTGTGTATCCTAAGTAATCCCTGTCCACATTATTATTTTCATCACGCGCCTGGATAACCGGAACAGGCTGCGGTGCAAAAATGTGGTCAACACCTACCGTGGCTGGGAAGTTGACAACGAATTCCAAACTGTCGGCTACAACTTGTATTTTTTCTGGGCCTGTTTGCAAATCTGATTGTGAGGCTAAAACCTTGCTGCTGATTTGGTTACTGGCGGTATTAAATATCAGGTTAGCAGGATCCAATTTAAAATCCAGGTGTTGATTGTCAATTGTTGTAGCCAAACCCCCCATGTTATCTTTCAACCAAACTTTCAGGGTGTATGTTTTAGATGATGCTGCAGTAGTCGCATCAGGTATGTAACCAAAACTACCTGGGGCGCTTGAAACTTGTGTGAATGTAATCTTATCGCCCGTGGTAGCATCAATTACCCCGGTAACAGGTATGGCAGAGACCCCATCATATAGCTCAGCCCCTCCAAGTACAGTGCGCCAGTCGGCTATGTCATTTGCATCGCCTTGAGTAATAACCAGTTGATTGAATTTGAATGGAGCATCGTCAGAATCCCAGCCACCATAAGTGACTTTTACCATGCCATTAGCCCCTGCTCCGGTAGCTTGTTGTGTAGAATATGGTGGGTAGTCATATGCTCCACCGCCACCGCCACCACCTGGTATCAGCCCCGCAAAGCCGTGGCCGTAGCCAAAATAAGAAGGGCTGCCACCACCATCTCCACCACCAACGGCTGCCCCACTCGTGGAAGGAGTGCTGCTTGTGCTAATTGATGCTATCCCAAGCAATCCATTTCCTAATGGACCAGCTGAAGAACCGCCAGCGCCACCTGAATATCCAAACGTGCTGCCGTGTCCACCATTACCACCAGAAAACTTTGTTTGGCCAGTTCCAGCAGAGGCTGCTCCGCCATGTCCATGAATACCATCATCGAATAAATCGCCATTCAAATCGTAAAAACCGGAGGGAAGTCCTCCTCGTCCACCAGCAGCAACAACTAATGCTCCAAAAGAAGATACTCCACCATCAACTCCAAAAGTTCCATTGCCAGGGGTTGGGGTTGCTATCACACCTGGCCCCCCATTTCCGACAGTAACAGTATAAGAATTTCCTGGTATTACAGATATAGTTGACTTACTGTAACCACCACCACCACCAGCGCCACCAGCTCCTCCAGCCACACTACCACCACCTGCGCTTGAATAATTGCTTACGATTGAGCCACCAGAGCCACCGCCTCCCCAAGCCTCAATGGTAATTTGTGTTATACCTGCGGGCACCGTAAAATTATAACTCCCGGGTGCATTGTAAGTTTGTGTTACTGAATTCTGCCCATCATCAAAAATCTGGAACTGCATCACATCTGCCTTCAAGGCATCGTCAGGAACCGCAACATTAAGTCCGTCCATTAAAGAGCTGATGGAAACAGGGGCAGGGTTAAGCACCAACTCACTCGCAAAAGCAGTAGTAGTAGCAAAAGTGGTTGTTGCAGAATTAGCAGGGTTGTATTCTATTGAGAGGGTATCAATACCAGCTGCTGCCGCAGGCACGTTTGTGTAGGGTATAATTTCAAAATCATAGCTTACACCCGATCTTAATCCGGTGCATTGAAAGGTTTGTGTAGTTGCAGGAGTCAGATAATTGCTGGTAACGTGATAGCCCACAAAACCATCCGTTGCATTTCCATCTATTGGTTTTGTGCCGTTAACCGGATTGGATGCCGATTGAAAACTTGAACCAGTTTCCTTGGCTCGAATGTAGTATGCTGTTGCCATCTGACCCGCAACATTGTGATTCCAGCTTAGTGTGATTGATGTAGGATCAGATACTGACGCATTAAAAGTAGGAGTATTTAGTGATTTTGGTGGTGCCACCACCATAACATATCGCAGATCACTTCCAATACTACTGCCGTTTACCGTTGAAATTGTTGTTGTCTCACCATTTCCATAAATATCTTGTACTGCTCCCACGCCTGCAATATTTCGGTAGGTTGGAGCCATATATCCCGTACCAGCGGTGATATTATAGGTTAATTTCCAGAAGCGGCTTGGAGAACTTGCAGGGGCTCCAGTGTTATCGATTGGATTAAAAGAGTTTATATTAAAAGCTAAGGCAGGTGAAGATGGGGCTGAGGCAGATAATGTCGAAGGAATTTTAGCGGCATCTACATTAATCACGGGCTCACTGAAAGTAAAAATAAAACTGGTTTGATTAGTGTGGTAAGCGGGTGTACTAACTCCTAATATTTGAGCAAATCCCCATGCATTAAATATGGTTGAGTCCGGGATAATATCCACAATAACAGGCGGAGTGTTATCGGCCAGATTATAGTTTGTACTTGAAATTGGGCCACCGGTTCGAGAACCTTTAGAAACCGTTATACCCGGATTGGCTACTAATGAAAACTGGATTTGCTGTGTATCGGGGAAACCACCTTCAACATCCACCACCAGGAAGAAGTACCTGGCTGTGTTATCAAGGGCTGAGGATAACCCGGTAAATTGAATAGAAGTACCGCCCAATGCTAGTGTTGGAGAGCTAGCCAATGGTGTGGAGAAGTCCGTAATATCATTGGTTGTGCCGTTGGTGAACAGGCGAATATTTTTTACGCGATCTGTAACTGAAACGCTGCTGGTGAACGTGATAGCATTGAGGTTTACCAAAGAGCCGCCTGTTGACAGGTTAAAGCCCAATACAACCTGGTTAGTTGAATTGTTAAAAAGAGGATCTGGAGCAATGTATGCTCCCGTTGCAGAGGCTAAGGCTGTTGAGGCCGTAACGTTAATAGAACTGGTTGCAGTGGAGTTCGGGGCTGCGATAGTTGCAGTTACAACTTTCATCGTTGAAGTTGCCACGTTAGAGAATTTCAAATCTGTAAAAGTGGCTACACCGGAAGAGAAAGAAGTAGCCGAGTAGGTAGGCCCAAGGTTAGGGCTTGTATTTACGGCCGTTATGGCATTGCCATAATCCAAGTCGCGGTTACCATTAACATCAGTAGCCTCGAAAGCAGGTTGTTGGGCTAATACTACATCTGCAATTGGGGAAAGGGTAGGTTGAGTGAGTACTTTAATATTAGTTGCCGCAACGGTTACCACGTTTTTGTTAAGCCCTGAACTGACGTCAGATGAACCAACCATTGTACTGCCTCCGCCACCAGCAGTAAAGCTCGCGGTGTTAACCATAAAGTCGAACTGCAAACCACCATCTATGGTAGTGGGTAGAGACCCACCCAGACTGGTATTGAGTGTCACTGTTAAAGTATAAGTTTTCGGAGCGCCTTCCGTAATTCTGCCGAGGGTGGCGGTGTTGATGCCTGAGAACGTTATAGCATTGGGACCAGTACTAACAGTACCGGTTTGACTATTCGTGCCATCAGAGAGTTGAACATTCGCATTCGATAACGCCTGCGTCCAGTTGCCAATGGTGTTATTGGTACCTTGGTTAATAATAATCTGTGAAATGAATCCATTGGCTCCATCCGTTGAAGCATCAGTAACAGTAAAATCAAAGGTCACAACTGTTCCCACGGATGAAATAGTTGCCGGCTCGGAACCCGCCCCCGCAGCAAAAGATAGCTCAGCAACGGCTGAAGCGGTTGTGGCCTTAGTGCCTGTTATACTGGTTGGTTGGTAACAGAAAGTAGTAGCGTTATAAGTATAGATAGCAAATGCGTAGGTTGTGCCTGTTGCGAGGCCAGTTATAGTAACCGTTTGGGCGAGATTGGTAGGATGGCTTTCAGCGGCCATTACCACTTTGGCATTGCCATAAGTTCCGGCTGTACCGAACGCGGCATTATCTATAGCTGAGAAATCGGCTCCATTGACCGGAACGGTAATGGGGCTACCATCATCCACTCTAACCAACACTAATGAGAGGTCTGTATCTAATGTCCTTGTCCAGTTAAGTGTAACCGAGTTAAGATTTGAAGTATGTGCCCCGGTGACAGGCGCGGTAGGGAAGCTACAAGCGGTTGTTGGGGTAGCGTTAGGAGACGTTAGTGTTGAGGTAGTTAAGAAATTATTGTATGTGGCGGCACTTCCCTGGTTGAAGCTGAAAATGGCGAAGTAGTAGTTAACACCACCAGATAAGCCCGTAATATTATAGGTTGTTGTTCCAGACGGGGCATCAGCCATAATTTTATTTCCGTTCCCGTCAATAGCAGTTCCGTTAAAGAAGTTCAGGTTTTCATTGCCATTATAATCAATACCATCGGTTGGAGTAAAATTAACGGCAGCGCCTTCTCGGGCAACTAACAGATAACGGTTGCCATTTCCGCCAACACGGGTAATCGTGAGTGTATTGGCTGTTATTGCAGAGGCGGTGATACTTGTCGGAGGTGTGGTGGGCTCACTTACGTATTCCACAGTAGCATCAGAGGTTGTACTGGCAGCACTTGCACCCGTATTACCAGCCAAGTCGACAACTGTGTTAGTATTTATGGCGGGGATTACTGTACCGGAAGACCCGGCATCGAAAGCAGAAACCGTGGCCGTCCAGGTCCAGGTAACGTTATCAGCCGTGGAAGGCGAACCCATGGAATAGGTGGTAGTACCGCCTGCAGTAATAAAATCGCCCCCCACAAAAGATGCAGGATCAATTGGGCCGTTGGTAAACACAAGGGTATAATTTATTCCATTCGAATAAGCTGGATCGGCCTGGCCACCTGCCTGGTTAATGGTAACTGCCGAAGGGGCAGTATTGTCAATCATGAAAGATGTTTGCCCGGTGGGGGCAGCACTAGTATTTCCAGCATTATCAGTCGCAGAAATGGAGACAGCAATCGGCCCCTGATTACCAGTGGGAGTATCCCATGAGTATGTCCAAACAAGAGGTCCTCCGCTCATAGTGGCCCCACTCACAGGAGTAGCTGCAGTAGGAATGGATATAGTAGGGGTTCCATTTATACCGCTATTAGTCTCGGTGAAGGTGGCGGTAATGGTAACGTTCGATTGCCCTGCTCTGACATATCCATCGGTATCGGTGCTGGAAAGTACAACTGTGGGTTGTGTATTATCTACCACAATAGTGGCGCTTGGCCCAGCGGCAGCCGCAGAATTGCCGGCCGCATCAGTAGCTGTTCCGGCCGCAATTGAAATACCTACCGTTCCATCGCCTGTAAAATTGGTTAAGGTTACTGTGTATGGCCCGCTTCCTGTAACAGCAACATCAGCATTGGCCCCTAATGTAGGGTTAATCGTTATGTCGCCAGCAGCTAAGGTTACAGCGCTTGCACCGGTATAAGTGACTGTATATGTTCGGGTGCTTGCGTTTCTTGCATAGGCGCCACTCGGGGCGCTTATCAAAAGAGTTGGGACGTGCGCATCGCCAGCCAATGAGGCGTTGCTTGTTAGAGCGGTTGCTGGTGTTGAAAGGTTACCGGCTGCATCGCTTAATATTATATTGGTGGCCAGAGGACTTGCGCCACCGTTAATAGTCCAGTCGTTATTGCCTGAACCAACCAGGTAAGTAAAGTCGTAATCTCCTCCGCCCACAGCACCAAAAGTTACTGATTGTCCGTTTACCGTTGTGCCTGCCCCCATGGTCAAGCCTATTTCAGATGAACCAGCTGTAACCCGGATCACAACAGTACTTCCAATTTTAGCGGGTGTGTCAGTTGATGATTGAACCACTACCGCTCCAATAGTTGGGGCTGAGGTATCAATAGTCAATGTTGAGAGACTGGGATTTGTGCTGGTGCGTGGATTGCCAGCGGCATCCGTAATGATCGCTTTAAATTTTAAAAGATTGCCATTGCCATACTCCGGGTTTGATGCTAAAGTTGTAAAGGTGGCCTGAGTTACCGTAATAGTCTGCGGATTGCCTGGTGCAACAGAAATAGCAACAGGGCTACCTAAGTTTACATAAGTGCCCTCATTGTTTTTATCAACCAGCAATTGAATTGTTCCAGCAGATGTTAGAGAAGCATCATTATCAATAGGAACCACAACAGTAATATCGGTATTAGAAGCATTATAATAACCAGTTACTACCGGGGCAGTTACTGAAGCTACCGTACCTACAGTGAAATCTATAGGAAGTTGGGTATCAATGGTGTAAAGGGCTTCTGTCGCTACTGTTGAAAGCACGTTTCCGGTTGCAGTGCTGGTTATACCACTGCCATTAAGATTTAAATCGATAGTGCCATTGGCTGAGCCTGAGATTCCGATCACAGTAACATCAACCGTTGTTCCTGAGGCAGAACTTACAGCGCTAACAGAGGTACCTGCCGAAGCAGTGCCGGCAACAGCAAAGTCGGTTATATCAATACCCGAAACAGATTCACTAAAAGTAACTCTGAAAATTACGGATGGCGTTACATTGGTTGGAGAAGTAGCCGGAGTTAAAAGTGCAAATTTGGCTCTTGGCTTAGTATAGGAAACAATGACCAAACCATTAGCTCCATTGCCACTTACCCAGGAAGCACCACCACCTGCTCTACCACCACCGCCACCACCAGGCCTATTACCGACTAGACCTGAACTTGAATTATTGTTACCACCACTACCTCCAACACCTTGTCCGTTTCCTCCAGAGCCACCATTTGTGCCGTCACCGTTGTTTCCAGTGCTTCCGTTACCATTGGTAAACGCAGAGCCACCGCCACCACCACCTGTATTGCTGAAGGCATTACCTCCGTTTCCGCCATTAAAAGCACCCACCGAAGGAGTACATGCAGAGCCAAGACCACCAGCACCACCCGTACCAGAATTACCTGCGGTATTCCCTCCCTTAGCAATCACAGATGCATCGAATTGGGAGTCAGTGCCAGAAGTACTTACTGTGCTTCCGCTTATACCTGCCGTACCACCAGCACCAATTGTAACGGTATGTGAACCTGGTGCTACCGAAATGGCAGCAGTAGCATAAGCACCTCCGCCCCCGCCCCCTTTTCCACCCGTCTGATAATCTCCACCTGCACCACCACCACCCCAAGCCTGTACAGTTGCAGTGGAGACCCCGGAGGGTGTAGTCCATGTGTCACTGGAGGTAAATGCCGTATAGATTACTGGATTGTTGGATGCCCCTAAAAGATTATACTGTTCTGCCGAGGCACTTCCAGTATACTCAAAAATTTGAACGATATATTCATCTCCTGCAGTCAACCCGGTAACGGTAACTGTGCCTATACTGCTTGTATTATTAAATACGCAGACAGACTTCCCAGACCCTGTTCCTATGTCAGCTCCTCCGAAATCGACTCCTGCTGTAGGTGAATAGGTATTATTGGGCTGTGGTGAAAAGGAGCTCGTTACGTCACTTATAATCACAATGACTTTATTAGCGCCAGTGCCTGAGGTCCAATCGAAACGCATTTGCGTTGGTTGATTAGATACCGGTATGATAACGATATTAGAAGCCTGTGTTGATGGCTGAGCTACACTCGTCCACGAGATGAGCCCAAAGGCCAATAAGAGAAGGATTTTTTTGGAGATTCTCGCTTTGAAAAATTGAGCCGGTAAAAAATTATCTTTTGAAGATGCGGCTGGTAGTTGGTTTTCAGCCTTTGCAAACGCCAGGGCTGATAGGGTAGAACTTCTCATATCGGTAGGTAAAATGTTATCGAATAGATTAAAACTCAAGTTTTATATTAGCTATAGTACTTTTCGCTGGTTACAGGTAACCAGCTTTGGGTGTCATTTTTTTTCGTTAGAAGGCTTCT